>Ga0208856_1000546_pt1 | contig 14105 bp, 17 predicted proteins | sample LakMenEpi13Jul12_FD_150690 | JGI IMG/M metagenome (GOLD analysis project Ga0208856, IMG submission 150690) | Freshwater microbial communities from Lake Mendota, WI - 13JUL2012 deep hole epilimnion (SPAdes) | ecosystem: Environmental > Aquatic > Freshwater > Lentic | place: Lake Mendota, Madison...
CCGGCTAATCAATTAAGCCTTAAGCAATGTGAAAAGCTGGTGGCGGAAATTAAGTTAACTTTGAACGAGGCGCTTAACGCCGGTGGCAGCAGCTTGCGGGATTTTTTTGGCACCAACGGCCTGCCGGGCTACTTTCAACAAAGCTACTTTGTCTATGCCCGCACTGATGAGCCGTGCCTGGTCTGTGGTCGTCCGATTAAAACCATGCGCTTAGGTCAACGCTCGACCTTCTTCTGTTCGCACTGCCAAAAAGCCCTCGTCAAAAGCTAGTGTCTTATTAGCACGGCCTTAGTTAGCAGTGTCTTAGTTAGCCAAGGGCCAAAACGCACTTAAGAGCATGAGCACTTCTAAGCTCGCCAACACCGCCACACCTAGGAACAGACGTTTCTGCCAACGCGCTTGCTGCTGCTGCGCCGCAATCAATTGCGCTAGGTGAGCGCGCATGGGCGCGTCTTGTTCGGCCTCGGTTTGTTGCGCTAAGAAAGCGTGCACCAAGCGCGGCATTTCAGGCAGTGTTTTGGCGATAAAGGGCAATTCCTTGCGGAGTTTTTTAGCGATGCTGCGCCAGCCAATTTGCTCACTCATCCAGCGTTTTAAGAACGGTTTAGCGCTTTGCCACAAGTCGATGTCGGGGTCTAAGTCGCGTCCCAAGCCTTCTATATTGAGCAAGGTTTTTTGCAGCATGACCAATTGCGGTTGTATCACCACGCCAAATTTGCGCGACATTTGAAATAGGCTTAATAGCGTGCGGCCAAAGGAAATGTCTTTTAAGGGCTTGTTGAATATCGGTTCGCAGATGGCTCTGACTGCCGTTTCCAGTGCTTCGACATTGGTGTCTTTAGGCACCCAGCCCGATTCAATGTGGGCCACGGCGACATCGCGGTAATCGCGGTTAAAGAAGGCTAAAAAATTACGCGCTAGGTAGTATTTGTCTTTATCGGTCAGCGTGCCCATGATGCCAAAATCCAAGGCGATGTACTTGCCCTTGTCGGGGCCGCTGTTGACCACCAAGATGTTGCCTGGGTGCATGTCGGCGTGAAAAAAGCCGTCGCGGAATACCTGGGTAAAGAAAATCTCCACGCCGTCGTGCGCGAGTTGGCTGATGTCTATGCCTTGTTCACGCAGCAAGTCGATTTTGCTAATCGGGGTGCCGTGCATGCGTTGCATGACCATGACTTGTTGACGGCACCAATCCCAATGCACGTCAGGCACCAGTAATTTTCTGTCGGGGAAGTTGCCGGCCAAGCGCGTGCAATTGGCTGCTTCTAAGGTGAGGTCTAGCTCGCTCTCGGTGTGCTCGGCAAATTCCGCCACCACTTCACGCGGTTTTAAGCGTTTGACTTCTGATGATAGCGCTTGCAGCAACCAAGCGGCGGTGTCCAATAAGGCCAAGTCGTGGTGGATAACTTGGGCGATGCCAGGGCGCAATACTTTGACTGCTACCGGCGTGCCATCGACTAATTCGGCAAAGTGCACTTGGGCTACCGAGGCGCTGGCTACAGGTGTTTCGTCGAAGCTGGCGAACACTTGATTAAGCGGTAATTGGTAAGCCGCCAAGACAATTTTCTCCACGTCCGCGTAAGCAAATGGCGGCACTTGGTCTTGCAGTTTGGCTAATTCGTCGGCGATGTCCAAGGGGATGAGGTCGCGACGGGTAGACAGCATTTGGCCGAATTTTACAAAAATGGGCCCCAAGGCTTCTAAGGCTAAACGTAACCTGACTGCACGTGGCGTGCTTTTGTTGCGCCAGAAAAACAGCAGATTAATAAGCGTTTGCAGCGGTTTGAGCTTGCTGTTGCTTAAGACAAATTCGTCCAAGCCGAAGCGCAAGGCAATGTAGACGATGTATATCAGGCGGAATAAACGCATATTAGGCTTGGCTGCCTTTAGCAGCGGCATGCTCATTAAGTTGTTGTTGCAGTTTGGCGAATTTTTTTTCAAAGCGAGCAAGGTCGGCACGCAAAGTATCGACGTCGCTATTGAAGGCTTCGACTTGGCGTTTTTTGGCTATCAAAGGCATTTCTTCTTGCCAGTATTCGCTGAGCATGGCGGCTAAATTGCTGCCGGTTTCTTTGCCGGTGGCGGCGATGCCGCGTAAGGTTTGGCCTATCTTATGCGCGGCCACGTCACCGACTAATTTGCTGGCGTCGTCCTCAAAGTCCCAGCGCATCGCGGAGAGTACTTTGGCTAATTCTGCTGCTAGGTGCGTGTCGCCACTGATGGTCACTTGTCGTTTGGCTGCTTCGTCACCAGACATTAAACGTAAGGCTAAGCTAGGTGTGAGGCTGACGCTGGCATCGGCCACATGGCTGTCGCCAGCCATGGCCAATGAGCCGTCTTCTAATATCATCAGGCTGCGGCTAAAAAAGCCCAATTTAAATGCAACGCACTTGCCGGCATGGGGCTGCAGCAGCGGGCAAGCCCAGCTGTTTTGGGCAATCAGGTGTTGCAGTAAGCGGGTAGATAAGCCGGTTAACATAGGATGCGCACCATTAGATTTTGTAGCCTTTGTGCAAGGCCACCACCCCGGCCGCCAAGTTGTAGTAATCCACCTTAGCCAGTCCCGCTTCTTCCATCATCTTTTTCAGCGTTTCTTGATCGGGGTGCATGCGTATGGACTCGGCTAGGTATTGGTAGCTGTCGGCATCTTTAGCAAATAATTTGCCCATGATGGGTAGTAACTTAAATGAGTAGGCATCGTAGAGTTTGCTCAAAGGTTGCCAAACTTTAGAGAATTCCAATACCAAGAGGCGGCCACCTACTTTGAGCACGCGCTGCATTTCTGCCAATGCCTGATCTTTGTGCGTCATGTTACGCAAGCCAAAGGCCACGATGACGCAATCAAAATGGCCGTCTGGGAAGGGTAATTTTTCTGCGTCGCATTGCAAGGTCTGGACATTTAGACCGGCGTCCAACATGCGGTCACGGCCGACGCTGAGCATGGAGGCGTTGATGTCGGTTAGGATAACGCGGCCGCTTGCCCCGACTTTTTGCGCGAATAGTTTGGATAAATCGCCGCTGCCGCCAGCAATGTCTAATACCGTGTCGCCGGCTTTAACCCCGCTGATTTCCACGGCAAAGCGTTTCCAAGTGCGGTGCAGGCCGGCCGACATGACGTCGTTCATCAAGTCGTATTTGCTGGCCACGGAATGGAAAACCTCGCCGACTTTTTTGGCTTTTTCGCCTTCGGTTATGGTTTTAAAACCAAAATGGGTTTGTTGTTCCTTAGACATAGGTCCCTCGCTTATTCGCTTCGACTCAAGCCAGCCACACTTAGTTTACCTAAGTACTCCAACCACAAGGCTTCGTAGTTGCGCGCCAGTTCGTATAAGTAATCCCAGGAATACAAGCCGGTATCGTGGCCATCGCTGAACACCAGTTTGACTGCGTAATTGCCTACCGCTTCGATGTGGCTGATGTTGACCTGCTCTTTACCGGTTTGCAGCACTTCTTGGCCAGGACCGTGGCCTTTGACTTCAGCGGAGGGCGAGTGGACGCGTAAAAATTCGCAAGACAACATGCACTCGGTCTGGTCGTCGAATTTTATTTCCAATAAACGCGAGGCTTGGTGTAGCTTTATGTCGGTTGGTCTAGGGTTGGGCTTGCTCATGCTTGGGTCAACTTTTTGTAAAATAGGATGATAACAGAACGGCGTGGCAGCGACATCAATAGGCTAGGCATAGATTGCTTAAGACGCGGCGCATCGCCAATAAAAAAGGCTGCGTGTCGCAGCCTTTTTTCTCAAGCTAGCCAAGTTAAGCTTGGTAAGCCAGCATGGTGCTTTTAATTTTTTGCATGGCTTTTTGCTCGATTTGGCGTATGCGTTCGGCGGACACACCAAATTCGGCGGCCAGTTCGTGCAAGGTTTTGCCGCCGTCGTCTTGCAACCAGCGCGCTTCCACCACGCGACGGCTACGTTCATCCAAGTGTTGCAAGGCATGGCTCAAGCCATTGCTTTCAAAGGCTTCGGTTTGTTTGGCTTGCATGGCCGCCAGTGGCTCTAAGCGCTCGTCTTGTAAGTAGGCGATGGGGCTGAAATGACCGTCTTCGTCGTCATCCGCACTGGATTCTAAAGCGATTTCGTGGCCGTTAAGGCGCGCTTCCATTTCCCGCACTTCTTCCGCTTTGACGTTCAAGGTCTGGGCGATGTGCTCGACTTCGCTGCTTTGCAGGCTGTTGTGACCAGGCTTCATGCTGCGTAGATTAAAGAATAGCTTGCGTTGCGCTTTGGTAGTGGCGATTTTAACCAAGCGCCAATTGCGCACGATGTATTCGTGCATCTCTGCTTTAATCCAATGCATGGCAAAGGACACCAAGCGCACGCCGCGCTCTGGGTCAAAGCGTTTTACCGCCTTCATCAAGCCGATGTTGCCTTCTTGAATTAGGTCTGCTTGCGGCAAGCCGTAACCGTTGTAGCCACGAGCGATGCTGGCGACCAAGCGTAGGTGCGAGACAATTAATTGACGCGCGGCTTCTAAGTCGTTTTCTTTTCTAAATTTGACGGCCAGCGCGTATTCCTCTTCTGCGGACAGAATAGGGTAAGCCTTGATGGCTCTAGAGTAGTGCTCTAGGCTATCACTGGCAGTTAACACGGGTAATAAGGCAGTGGTCATTTAAATTTAATCCTCCGATTAATGCTATTTTAGCACTCTGTATAAGAGAGTGCTAGAGGCTAAATAGTTCACGGCAGGCGTGGCGGAAAATTAGTCTATTTTGATGGCGGCAATGGCGCGACTGACGGACAGGAAAGAGCCTAGCCAACCGATGAAGATGGACAACAAGATGATGCCTAAGTAAAGCGGTGGGTTAAACCAAGCCAAGCTGAAATCGTTGCTGTATAGCTGCGACAGTTGCGCGACCGATTGGTTATACAGTTGAACGATGAACATCAGTATGGCCATGGATAGCAGGCCGCCAAATAAGCCGTAGACCATGCCGGCATAAAGAAACGGCGTGCGGATAAATTGCGTGGTGGCCCCTATCAGTTTGCTGACCACGATCTCGTCTTTTTGCGTGAGGATTTGCATGCGCACGGTGTTGCCTATGATAACCAATAAGGCCAGTGCCAACAGTGCGGCAATGAAGGCGATAATTTTTGTGCCCAAGGCCAATATGCTGGACAAGCGTTTGGCCCACTCGGCATTCAATAAGGCTTGCTCCACACCAGGCAACGCTTGCAGCTCATCCCTTAATGTGGCCAGTGCCTCCGCATCAGCCGATTTGGCTTGAATGAAAAAAGCGTCCGGTAGCGGATTTTGTTCTAGATTTTGCACTTCGCTGTTAATTTTGCTCGATGCGGCTTTGGCTTTTAGGTCTTCCCAGGCATCCGCCTTGGTGACCAGTGTGTAAGTCTGGATGGCGGGGTTGCTTTTTAAGGCAGCGTCGATTGCCGTTAAGGTGCTGGATGGCTCGTCTAATTTTACAAACAGACTGATCTCGGTTTCATTTTGCATGTGGTTGCTTAGTTTGGATAAGTGCTCCACGCCTAAGTAAAACACCCCGGGGATGGCCATGGCCACGGCAATCACTAGGCTAATCATAAAGGTCGACAGCTTGTTGCTGTCCATGCGCGACAGCACCAATTTAATCGCTTGCAGGTGTTGATTGAGCCAGTTCATTATGCGTTCACGCTTTCAGCTGAATTGGATACGGTCAATCGACCGTGGTCTAAGTGCAGCACGCGATTTTGTGTCGCCGACATGCCGCGTGCATCGTGGGTGGCAACGATGACCGTGACGCCCACTTGATTGAAATCTTGGAAGATGCCCATGATGTCGGCCGCGTAACTGGAGTCCAAATTGCCGGTAGGTTCATCGGCAATTAAAATCGATGGCCGACTGACCACGGCGCGCGCAATCGCTAAGCGTTGTTGCTCACCGCCGGATAGGGTGATGGGCATGGCTTTTTCTTTGTGCAATAAGCCAACTTTGTCCAAGGCGGCGCGCACGCGCTTGGCGGCGTCCAGGCCAGTGATGCCATTGATGTGCAAAGGCAAGATGACGTTCTCAAAGCAATTGCGATCGTAGAGTAATTTGTGGTCTTGAAAGATCAAGCCAAAGCGGCGGCGCATATAGGGAATGGCAGCGGCTTTCAGTTGGCTGATGTTTTGATTGGCGATTAATACCGTGCCGCTGGTAGGGCGCTCAATGGCGGCAATCAGCTTGAGTAAGGTGCTTTTGCCGGCGCCCGAGTGACCGGTTACAAACACCAACTCGCCGGCTTCGATGTCAAAGCTAACTTGGCTTAAGGCTTCGTTGCTGCCGGGGTAACGTTTGGTGACGTGGTCGAATTTAATCATGGAAGAATTATAGCGCTAAAGTCGGCTTAATCGAGCATGGCATCGATGAATTCGCTGGCTACAAAGGGACGCAAATCGTCTATCGCTTCGCCTATGCCAATAAAGCGTATGGGGATGGGTCGCGCTTCGGCAATTGCTGCAATGACGCCACCTTTGGCGGTCCCGTCCAATTTGCTTAATACCAAGCCGGTGACACCCAAGGCATCGTCAAAGGCTTTAACTTGCGACACGGCGTTTTGGCCAGTGTTGGCGTCCAATACTAGCAGTACTTCGTGTGGCGCACCGGGCAAGCTTTTGGCCATGACGCGTTTTACTTTGGCAATTTCGTCCATTAAATGCATTTGCGTGGGCAAGCGACCGGCCGTGTCGGCCAAGACGATATCGATTTTTTTGGCGATGGCGGAATTGATGGCATCAAACATCACTGCTGCAGCATCGCCGCTGGATTGCGCTACCACGTGCACGTTGTTGCGTTCGCCCCAGACTTGCAATTGCTCGCGTGCGGCGGCTCTAAAGGTGTCGCCAGCGGCGATCAGCACCGATTTGCCTTGTGCTTGAAAAGCATGGGCCAGCTTACCTATGCTGGTGGTTTTGCCGGCACCGTTGACACCGGCCAGCATAATAACGAAAGGTTGGTGTTCGGTGGTGACTAAGGGTTGTTGCAAGGGCGTGAGCAAATCCGACATGGCTGCTTTAAGCGCCGCTTTTAGTTGCACGGTGTCGTCTAAGTTTTGTGCTTTAACGCGGTTTTTGATGTCGTTCAGTAAGTTCTTGGTGGCGTTCACGCCCACGTCTGAAGTGAGTAGGATGGTCTCTAATTCTTCATAGACCTCGGCATCAATTTTGCCGCCACCAAACAAACCGGCTAATTGGTTGCCAAGTTGTTTGCGGGTTTTGCTTAGGCTGGTTTTAAGGCGCTCGGCCCACGATACGTTCGGCTCTGTGGCTGATTCAGAAGCAGTCGCTGCCTTCGCCTGAGGGGCCGCGGCATCGGGTGCGACTGGGGCTGGATCGGGTGTTTTGCTCTTTTTGAAAAAATCAAACATGGCTGGTATTTTAGCTTAATTTTTTGCAAGGGCCCGCTAGCGGGTCAAAAATAGTCTGGGCTTTATAGCTTCCAGCCGTAAGCGATGCCCAATGAATCTTGGTGCATGTTTAAATTAACTTCACCGGCGCCATAGGGGTTTGGAACCGATCCGCTTCCTTGTACCGATTGTTCAAAGGCGTGCATGTAAGCCAGCGAGAGTTCGGCTTGCTTACTCAAGGCCCAACTGGCTCCGAAAGTCAGGTGGTCTTGCACCACGCCAGGCGCTAGGATGTTGAACATGGTTTCGTTGCTGCGTATCGGTTGGCTGCTGTGGTTGTAGCCAGCGCGAACTGTTAAGGCATTGTTGTAAGCATAGCTGGCACCCAATTTAATCGCCGTGACGTTTCTCCAGCCAAAGCCGGCGCCGTTGTCTGCGCCCAATCCATTGCCTAAATTGCTCAATGACGCATTGCCAACCGATGCCACTTTGCTGTAATTGATGCGTTGTACGTCGCCGGCCAAGGTAAATGCCGGCGTGGCTTTTATGGCTAAACCCAGTCCGTAGCTTGAAGGAATGTCAAAGTCACCTTGTTCTGCAAACAAGCCACTGTATTTATCAAACTTACTCATGTAGGTTTTAGTTTGGTAAGTAGCCCCCAAGCTGACTGCCTCATTCAGTTGACCTATCCAACCAAGATGCAGGCCGGCGCCGTAAGAGCTGTCATAACCATTATTGGTTAAGTTGCTGCCTGCTGTTGATGCACCCACAAAATTTTCCAAACCGTTGGCCTTGAATCGTTGATAAGCCAAATTAAGCGTGACACCTACGGTGTTGTTAGGCGTTACTTTCCATGTGGCAGTTGGTGCCACAAACAGCTGTATCAAATCGATGCCGGCTGGACTGGTGCCCAGTAATGGCACGGCTCTGCTGTAATCGGTGTTCATGCCGCCATTACCGTAAACGCTGACGCCTAAAGTGGCTTCCGGGTTGATTTGGCGGTTGTAGCCAAATTCTGGAATAAAGAAATTTTCCCTATCGTTGGCCTGGTATATGCCATCCGCAGAGTTGTTAACTGTCCCATTGCCTACAATTTCGCTTTGACGTTGCGGCCTAAACCAAGTCATGCCCACATCCATTCTGTCACCTATCAAACCCATGCCCGCTGGGTTGCTGGCGGCGGCGATGGCATCTTGTGGCAAGGCTATGCCCACGCCACCCATGCCTTGTGATTTGACGCCGTAACCGTGCGCAAAGTAACCATCGGTGGCCGTTGCGTTAGCTGCGGCAGTCAAGAGGCTCAGGGCTAACAAGGGTTTCATTAAATTCATGTTGCTATCTCTACGGATTTTTTTGTGAGGCGTTACTTTAACAAGCAATTTAAATAAGTGAAAAGACTTTGTTTAATTCCGTGCCTAATACAGAGGAAAAAGTGCTTTGAACTTAGGCGAACTAGCGCTGGTCAGAAATTCGCTAGTAAAATGAACAGGCAGTTAAAGTTAGGCCCACGTTATAATTCGGGCTGCTTAAATTAAAGCGCTAATGCAACACAGGAGAAACACACAGTGCGGATTAAAAGTGCATGGATATTATTGTTGGTCTTGCCCATCAGCAGTTGGGCGGCCAACGTGCAAGAATTTAAGTTGGACAATGGCTTAAAGCTAATTGTCCAAGAAGACCACCGTTCGCCGGTGGTGGTATCGCAGGTTTGGTACAAGGCCGGCAGCATAGACGAAGTTAACGGTAAAACCGGCGTCGCCCATGTCTTGGAGCACATGATGTTCAAGGGCACCAAGAAAGTCAAAGCCGGGCAATTCTCTCGCTTGATTGCCGCCGCTGGCGGTAAAGAAAATGCCTTTACCAGCAGCGATTACACCTGTTATTTCCAGCAATTGGAAAAATCCAATTTAGCCTTGTCTTTCGAATTGGAAGCCGACCGCATGGCCAATTTGCAATTGACCAAAGAAGAGTTTGATAAAGAAATTAAGGTGGTGATGGAAGAGCGCCGTTGGCGCACCGATGACAAACCCCAGTCCTTGGTCAATGAGGCTTTTCAAGGTGTGGTTTACCGCGCTCATCCATATTCTCGTCCCGTCATAGGCTTCATGAACGATTTGGAAAACATGAGCTATGAAGACGCGCGTGAATGGTACGATCTTTGGTATGCGCCTAACAATGCCACCGTGGTGGTGGTGGGCGACGTGCAAGCACAGGATGTGTATAAATTGGCCAAGCAGCATTTTGGTAAATTAAGTGCCAAAAAATTGCCGGTGCGCAAACCGCAAGTTGAGCCTGCGCAATTGGGCGAACGCCGCGTGGTGGTAAAAGCGCCAGCCAAGCAAGCTTATCTATTAATGGGTTACCACGTGCCGTCCTTGCAAGAGGCCGATAAAGATTGGCAACCCTATGCCTTGGAAGTCTTGGCCGGAGTGCTCAGCGGCAACCCTGCAGCGCGCTTAAACCAAAGCCTGGTGCGTGACAGCCAATTGGCCGTGGACGTGAGCGCCGGTTACGACATCATGTCGCGCGGTAGGCAAAGTTTGTTTGAGTTAGACGGCACGCCTAGCGAAGGCAAAACCGTGCGTGAACTGGAAGCGGCCTTGCTGCAGCAAATTGAAAAAATCAAACAGTCCGGTGTCAGCGCCGAAGAATTGGATAGGGTGAAAGCCGCGGTGATTGCCGCCGATGTCTACCAGCGCGATTCCATGTTCTACCAAGCCATGCAAATCGGCACGGTGGAGAGCATAGGCTTTTCCTGGAAAATCTTAGACCAATACCAAGCTAAATTGCGCGCGGTCACTGCCGAGCAAGTGCAAGCGGTGGCCAAGCAATACCTAAATGCGGACAATTTAACCATAGCCACCTTAGACCCGCAGCCCATGGACCCGAATGCCAAGCCTAAAGGCAAGCCGCATGTGCATTAAGTCCATAAATAACGGCAACCGTGAATTAATGAAGGTAAGTAAACCATGACTCTAAAGACCCTAGTAACACGCTGGCTGCTGACTGCGGCCATGACTATCAGTGCGCTCAGCGCACACGCGGCCGTTAACATTCAACACTGGCAAACCAACAGCGGTGCCGAGGTGTATTTCGTGGAAAACCACGATTTGCCCATCGTCGATTTGAGCGTCAATTTTGCTGCGGGCAGTGCAAGAGATACGGCAGAAAAATCCGGCCTAGCGGGCATTACACGCTACATGATGACTTTGGGCGCAGCCGGCATGAGCGACGAAGTGATCGCTAACAAATTGGCAGACATTGGCGCGGTGTTAGGCGGCGAATTCGATGGCGATAGGGCAGCGCTAAAACTGCGCACCTTAAGCAGTGAGCGCGAGCAAAAACAAGCGTTGGATGTGTTCGGTAAAATTTTACAAAAACCGGATTTTCCGGCGTCGGTTTTAGCTAGAGAAAAAGCCCGCATTATTTCCGGCTTGGAAGAATCGGCTACCCAGCCCGAGGGCATGGTCAACAAAGCCTTCATGACGGCCTTGTATGGCAGCCACCCTTACAGCTTGGATGAAAGCGGTGAAATAGCCACGGTGGCCAAATTGAGCGTGGCCGACTTGCAGGCTTTTTACCAACAGTATTACCGGGCTAACGGTGCCGTGATTGCCATGATGGGCGATTTGAGCCGCGCCCAAGCCGAGGCCATAGCCGAGAGCATGGCCAGTGGTTTGCCCAAAGGCCCAGCCAATCCGGCCATCGCACAAGTCACTTACCCCAATGCCCCAGTGACGCAACGCATCGCGCATCCGGCATCGCAATCGCACATATTATTGGGCTACCCAGGCATTAAACGCGGCGACCCCGATCTTTTTCCCTTGTATTTGGGGAATTATGTGTTGGGTGGCGGCGGCTTTGTGTCGCGCTTGACGGAAGAAGTGCGGGAAAAACGCGGTTTGGTTTACAGCGTCTACAGCTACTTTATGCCCATGGCCGAAGTGGGTACCTTCCAGATCGGTTTGCAAACCAAGAAAGAGCAAGCCGACGAGGCCTTAAAAATAGTGAGGGCGACCTTGGCAGATTTCTTGGCCAAGGGCGTGACCGATGCCGAATTAAAAGCGGCCAAGGCCAACGTGATTGGTGGCTTCCCCATGCGCATAGACAGCAACAGCAAAATTTTGGATTACCTAGCGGTGATCGGTTTTTACAAATTGCCGCTTAATTATTTAGACGAGTACAACAGCAAAGTGGCCGCTGTGACTGCGGCACAGATTAAAGACGCCTTTAATCGCCGTTTGAAACCAGAAAATTTTGTCACGGTGATTGTGGGCGCGCCCAATACTCAGTAATATCAGCCCCGTGCAGGAGCGATCTTGCTAATCGCTTTAGTGGGGCTGGAATCGGGCAGTGGCAAAATCAGCAGCAAAACAACTCAACACGGTACGCATCAACGCAGGTAGTTGGCGTAGCCGTTTAATTAAATTTCCGGATGCAGAAGGCCTGCGGCCTACGCCTGAGCGCGTCAGGCAAACCCTGTTCAATTGGTTGGGCCAAGATTTAAGCGGGCTGCGCTGCTTGGACTTGTTTGCCGGCACCGGGGTGATGGGCTTCGAAGCTTTGTCTCGTGGCGCCAGCGCGGTCACCATGGTGGAAAAATCCAGCCTAGCCTGCGCCGCCTTGCACGCCAATAAAACCCTGTTAAATGCCACTGCGGCCAGCATCGTGCAACAAGATGCCTTGCAGTTTTTAGCGCAGAACAGCCAACAATACCATCTCATATTCCTCGATCCGCCCTACAACCAAGCTTGGTTAGCCCAAGTCATGCCGCAATTGGCGAGCGGGTTGCATGCCGACGGCAGGCTTTATGTGGAAGCCGAGTTTGCCTTAGATGAAGCCCTGCAGGCTGACAGTCAGCCATTTTTAGCGGGCTGGCAAGTGCTCAAACAAAGCAAAGCGGGTAATGTTTTTTATCATCTGTTAAAATTAGCCAAAATTGAATAGGTGGCACCATGGCTAAAAATCGCATTGCAATCTACCCCGGCACCTTTGATCCCATTACCTTGGGGCACGAGGACGTGGTTCGCCGCGCCGCCGATTTGTTCGATGAGGTTATCGTGGCCGTGGCCGACAGCACCAATAAAAACACCTTATTCAGCTTGCAAGAACGCGTGGCCATGGCGCAAGGCGTGTTCAGTCACGCGGCCAATATCAAGGTGATGGGTTTCAGCGGTTTGCTCATGCAGTTTGTGCAAGACCAAGGCGCAAAAATGGTCATACGTGGCTTGCGTGCGGCATCGGATTTTGAATACGAATTTCAATTGGCCGGCATGAACCGCAAGCTCTACCCGCAATTTGAAACCTTGTTCTTAACGCCATCGGAACAGTTCATGTTTATTTCATCGAGCTTGGTGCGCGAAGTCGCGGTGCTAGGTGGCGATGTGCAAGCCTTCTTGTCGCAAACCGTGAACGACGCGATTAAGCAAAAATTAGGAAACTGATTTTGGCTTTAATGATTACCGATGAGTGCATTAATTGCGACGTGTGCGAGCCTGCTTGCCCGAACAGCGCCATTTTTCAGGGTGAAGTGATTTACGAGATTAACCCGAATTTGTGCACCGAATGCGTGGGCCACTACGACAAGCCGCAATGCCAAGAAGTCTGCCCTATCGATTGCATTCCATTCAACCCAGAGGTGGTGGAAACGAAAGAGCAATTGCTCGAAAAATACCGGCAATTAACCGCTAAAAAATAATAGGATACGATTATGCGCATGCTACATACCATGCTCCGTGTAGGTAATATGGAGCGCTCCATTGCTTTTTATACGCAAGTGTTAGGCATGAAAGTGCTACGGCAACACGACTTTCCCGACGGTCAATTCAGTCTGGCTTTTGTTGGCTACGGTGATGAAGCGCATCACACGGTTATAGAGCTCACCTACAACTACGGCGTGGAAAGTTACGACATGGGCAAAGCCTACGGCCACATTGCCTTGGAAGTGAATGACGCAGCCCAGGCCTGTGAGGCCGTGCGCAAAGCCGGCGGCAAAGTGGTGCGTGAAGCCGGTCCCATGATGCACGGCACCACCGTGATTGCTTTTGTAGAAGACCCGGATGGGTATAAGGTGGAATTCATCCAAGCCGGCACCTATTAAACATGGATGGCGGCTGGGTCTTATACCTATTGGAATGCAAGAACGGCGCGTATTACGCTGGCATCACCAATGACCTGGACGCCCGCTATGCCGCGCATCTAGCCGGCAAGGGCGCCAAGTATACCCGCGCCAACCCACCTATTAGAATCCTAGCCAGCTTGGCTTATCAAGACCGATCGGCCGCCAGCGTGGCCGAAGCGCAACTCAAAAAATTACCCAGAGATAAAAAGGTCGCCTATTTTGCGTGACAACTTGCTCAAGGCGGTGCATTTAGCCATGGCCGACGAGTGGCATGGCGCCCATGAATTGGCGCAGCAATACCAAGACCCCCTAGCTTGTTGGTTGCACGCGGTGCTGCATAAGATAGAAGGGGACGAATTTAATAGCCGCTACTGGTATGCAAAAAGTCAATTACATGACTACCACGATTATTCGGATGTGCAAGCGGAATGCCTTGCCATCGCACAAAGTTTGCAGGCGCAAAGCTAGGCTGATCATCATCAAGCAGCAATAAGCAATGGGCGACGCACTGCCATTAACATGCTATATTTACCGCTTGCAAAAGCAGATTGCTTTTTTGATAAACAATCCAAGCATGGGTAGGGCTGACTAATATGAAAGACAACAATCAACAGGACTTAAGGCGACCGCCCACCGGCTTGCCTGTGTTGAAGCGCATCCC
>Ga0208856_1000551_pt1 | contig 14027 bp, 18 predicted proteins | sample LakMenEpi13Jul12_FD_150690 | JGI IMG/M metagenome (GOLD analysis project Ga0208856, IMG submission 150690) | Freshwater microbial communities from Lake Mendota, WI - 13JUL2012 deep hole epilimnion (SPAdes) | ecosystem: Environmental > Aquatic > Freshwater > Lentic | place: Lake Mendota, Madison...
ACTTGAATAAAACACTTAACATTTACAATTTTATATTTACCTGTGTGTGATATAAAATTCTTCATTTCATTATAATCAAACGATACATTCATAATTTTTAATTTATTTTTATTTTTAATGATTTTCCACTTTGATTAACCGCATCCGTTGAACCTATTGAAATTAAACCCAATATGTTATCCAATTTTGTATTTGACGAAAATGAAATCTTATATGTTGTCATTTTATCCAAACTTGTACTACCATCACTTACCAAAGAACCCAAATTGATGTAATCACCCTTATCACTTGCGTAGTTGGTGGGTGAACCATTTGTAGTAAATCGTACTCCATTGAACTTTAAGACCGAATTATCGTAGTTTAATTGGAATTGTGTACCTACTACATTTTGTTGTAATGGGTCTAATGTAATATATGCGTAAATACTATCACCAATTACTTCCGTTAAGATTGATGCGTTGATTTCATTTGATACCGGTGTACTCATTGTAGTTCTAACCGACATTGTAGTAATGTTATTTGAAGGAGGTGTTGCTGAATGAGATAAATTTACATCACCTTTCCAACTAACTGCTAAATCGTAATTATAACTTATTACATCATCTAATAAACTGAATGAGTATGTTTTTCCTTTGTATGATGTAAATGAGTTCCACGTTGACTTACCTATTAAATTATAGATTGAGTCCGGTATTACTTTTATAGTATTGTCCAAAGTATAATTGGTAACCAAATTACTTGTACCTGTTAGATTTTGTAATAATTTGAAACAATCAGCTTCGTTAAAATATCCATCATCATTTACATCTGCGTTTATATACTGAATACCATAACTGAATTCGTTTCCACTTTGATTACCAAATATACCTCCGTTTGCCAATTCCTTAAATGCCAAATAAACATCCGTTACAGTCACAATACTATTATAAAGAGTTTTCAATTGAGCAGTATCGTATTCATTCAATTCCATTTTATGTTGTTTGAATGCACCTAATTGAGTTAGTCCAATACCACATTGAAATGCGTAATCGGTATTTGAACCATTCATATTTCTAATGTATTGATTGTATGCAGAAGTTCCATCGGTTACTTTTGTTAATGGTGATGGAACTGTGTATATTGCCCAACCATTATTATCGTGTGATGTATATGTAACTGGCCCGTCGTATGCATCTAATATTTTTACATTTGATATTTTAGTAGGGTCTACACTTACAATTTGTCTCATATCAATTAATAATCTACTATTACCATTTAACCAACTTGCGTTTGGATTTGTATAAGACCACTCTACTCCACCCGGAGATATAGTTGCTTTGTATGATGCCGGTGCTGATACGAATTGGTAACTTAAATCCCATCCACCCCAATCGGATGTTGTAATACCATTACGAGTTGATGCTGTATAATTATTTTGTCCCTGAACTACTTTGATATAAATTTCTTTTGTTTGTCCGATTGTTAAAACTCCTGCATGAACTGCCATAGCAGGTATGTAAGAGTCACTTGTGTAAATATCTGTTCCCCATCCACCACCACTTGCACCCGTTGTGGTTAGTTTATATATCTTACCAATATCGGCGGAAGTAAATTGTGTCATATTCGATGTTCCTGATGCTAATTGAATACCAGTTGTATAAATCTTTGAAGTATCTATTTGATTTGAAAGATATACTTTACCCAAACCACTTAATGATTTATATCCATCCGATGCTGTCCATGCTGATGTTGCATCATTTCTTTTGAATATTTGTGCAGTGAATTTAGTTTTATCAATTGAACTATTAAACTTAAATCCAAATAGTGCCTTAATAGTTTCTCCGTTTGAGTGAGTTACCGAATTGGTATAAAACTCCGTAAATGTTTGGTCATCAGGGTTAGTCCAAGTTCCAAATTCAACTACATACGCACAACTAAAATGATTTGGTAAATCGTTCCATTGAGAACCACCACCCCATTTAGTTACTGCATAATCCTCATTACCACTATCGTTTGGTTCACCTGGTGCCCAGTTATTATATTGACCAGGAATGTTTCCGTTTAGTTGTCCGTTATTGATTTTAATTAGAGTTCCGTTTTCAGGCCCAGCATCTATTGTCCATCTAGCTTCACTAGCTGCATCAGATAATGCAAACCAAATACTAGCTTGCGGAACATTAGCAAATATAAAAGCATCTTCATCGGCTGATGTTATCGTTACCAAATATCCTTGTTGACCTTTGAATGTTTGTTGAGATGATAGTGTTTTTGCATTTGTATAAGTTGCTCCCGTTGCTATTGGTCTATAAAAGTGTCCATTAACACCATTGTAGAAATATCCCGTTGGGTTTACAGTTGCTGCTACTGAAATATTAACATCTCCCGTTATTGTTCCTGTGTTTATTTTTAATGATGCTAATGCCGTATTGATACTAGCCATTGTTCCCGTTACCACCAAACGAGTTTTATTACCACTTAAAGTAAATCCACTTGCTGCAGTTAAACCCGTTGTTGTGTTAAGATAAAATGTTGTACCCGATGGAGGATTAACTAAACTGATTGATGCTAATAAAGTAGATGTTGCACTAAATCCAGTTAGTTCAAATCCACTTGCATCTTGTCCCGTTGTATTGACAATAAATGATTTAGGGTCTGGTGCCGAAACCGACTGACCAAACCCTAAAAATGATATAAATAAGAATAAGAGTGTAACGATTTTCTTCATACTATTCAACTATTAAGTTAATCTTATTTCCGGCACCATCAACTGCGTCAGATAAAACTGTATAGAATAAACCTGCAGTATTTGTTATAGTTTCCTTTGGAGTAAATGTTAATTTATATGGTGTACCTGTTTTAATTCTACCAATTTTTGTCTGGTCCATTGAACCGAATGTTAATCTACCATCTCCGTTTGTTGAAAAGTTAGTCACATTGGCACCTGCATCAAATGAAATATTGTCAAAAGTTAATTTAGTGTTATCGTATTGTAAAATTACTTCTAAACCTGCCAATCCTTCTTTTGTCAATGTACCTGTTAATACAACTTTGCCATTCACCATTGTAGATGCCAAACCTAATGTTGCTTTTTCAATTGCTTGAGTATATGACATTGATTGAACACTAAATGACTTAATTGTTGATGTACTTTTTTCATTAATAGAATTAGAATAATTTCCAGTAGAAACTCTACTTGCAATTGTGTCAGGATGAGATGAATGTGACCAATCTAAATCACCACCCCATGCATACACCATATCTACTGCCTGATTTGAACTTGTTACTTTTGTTTTGTAAGTAGGAACACCATCTAACCAACTTTGATTTAATAATCCACTAAACCATTTGTATAATCCACTATTTGTACTCAATGGTATCCATGCACTATCTTTTACATTAGCAATACCCATTACATATGCAAACATATAGTATGAGTCACTTTCACTAAACACACTTTTATTCTTTGTAATTAAACCTATGTTCTTTTCTAATACAGGTCTTGTAAAATATGTAGCAGTACCATTGATATTGGTTTGTGAGATACCTAAAAATGCTTTATATGCATCCGATACTGTTATGATATTATTCATAAATGTTTTTCCAGTTGCACCATACATCCATACTGCCAAACTATCACCGACTTTAATACCTGATGTAAATGTTGCTTCACCACTTGCATCCAATACTTTACTTGCAATAGGTGTTACATTAAAATCAATAGTACCATCGGTTTTTATTGGAAATAATGCAATACTATGTGCAGTAATATCATACCCCGTTGGGAATAAAACTCTTACTTTGAATTGAGATGTGTTACCTGTTACATTTGTCAAAGACATTGTACCTGGGTCAGTTGTGATTGGAGTAATGTATGCACTTGTTGCGTCAATCGAATGTGATAAATCTAATTTGTGAATGTCAGTATATGTACCCAAATCTTTAATTACATATTTTTGAGTTGCAATGTCTCCGTTGATTGATGCATCCGTTCTTTGTACAGTCAATTGACCTACATTCCAATCTGCGTTAGTTGCATAACCCCATGGAGATATTAGATATTGTGCATATAAATCTTTAGCAGTAATACTATTTGCAGTACTTGCTGTAAATTTATAAGATGTCCAACCTGTATAGAATGTTTGAACCGATGTTCCTTGTGAGAACGTAGTTGAAACATATGCCAATGCTTTATTGTTGAATTGGTATCTTAACCAAAAATATCTTGGTGTAGTTGTACCTCTTGCAACTGTATACTTTACTGAAATTGTGTCACCAACTTTTAACCCCGTTGTTGGAGTTACCGATTGATTGATTGTCAATTGTGCATTTGACGCTATGGATATTACTAGTATTCCAAGTAGCGTTAATAGTTTTTTTATCATTTTTTCTCTCCTAATAGTTTAGTGATTAATTTGTCAGAAGCCTTTTTAAGTGCGTTACTCAATGATGTCTGATTAAATTTACCACCCTCATCTACTATAAGAGTTGACATTGAGATTTCTGACGAGCTTTCCTCTACTATAACCTCTTTATCTTTTTTACCATCTTTATATAATGTTCCTCTCAAACGAATTACCACCGTTTCCTCTCCACTATGGAAAATAGAAACATTTTTCTTTGTAGTCAAAACATCCAAATATATAATTGAAACTTTTAATCTTTGTGTTGCATCGGTTGCGAGGTCTAATCCTCTTTCCTGTAAATATTCTTCTAAAATATTCTTAACACCAAACTCCAATTTTCTATTTCCTGCTAACTTACCAATCTTAACTTCGTTGGTAACTGATTCAACCCAGATATGGTCTTCGGCGTTATACATTATGTTTTCTGGACTATTTTTGAATCTTCCATCAAAATGCCAACTAAACCAATTCCCGATAGCCATTGTGGTTTCGGTTTTACCTGCCATTTCTAAACCCAACATGGTTAATTGGAATGCTAATGCGGCCAGAATAAATAGACCAACGATACCGATAAGACACATTTCAAAATAGTGCCTTGCATTACTTTTTAGATGCAATAACTTTGCTTTCATATATACTCGTTTTTACTTTTACGAATATAAATATAAAATAAGTCATTATAAACAATATTATTCTATATTATCTTTTCCAAATGTATTCAAAAAATGATGTAAAGGTGTCCAAAGACAGTATACCCCAACCGCTTCTAAGAATGTCAATTTTGGTAATAAAGGTATCAATTGTGTTAGATATGAAATTGCTAATCCTATAACACAAGTGACAATAATAACATTTAATGTAATTTTTAATTTTTCCATATAAGTAATATACGAAAAATTATTTAATACACCAAATATTATGCCAATAAATGATAATATTCTTTGAAATGTTTGATACGGTCAGGTAATCCAATTGTACCACCATTTACTCTTTTGGTAATTTTTGTAACAGTATCATCGTTTGCTCCACCATCAGCCATTTTGTGTAAACCATTCTTATTAAAGAACCATGCTGCCGAAGCTAATGCGTATTTACTTGCTACTAAATCAGGATTTGCAACACAATCTTCACCAATTGATTTAGTGAATGCTGTATAGTTATCTTTTCCTGTTAATTGAATAAATCCTCTACCATGAAACTTCCAACCTTCACCACTTGCTTCCAATCCGTTACCCATTCTACCACCATATACTTTGTTGGCGATTTTCTCTGGTTTTCTTTCGTATGGAACTGCTGATTCTAATGTTGGGAAATATTTTTTAAAGATACCATTCAAACCTTTAGCTGAATAGTTTAAGTTTTCTTTTGTTAATTTGAATCCACCACTTTCATGTCCACATTGTGCTAAGAAATGAGCCAATCTTAATGGAGTATTGATTTCAAACTTAGATGCTACTTCTGGAATCATTGCGATAACACTATCAGGAATGTGTCCTTTTAATGTATCCAACTTTAACCCACCAGAACTTACAACAGGAGTTGCAGTTGGTGTTGTTACCACAGGTGCTACCGGAGCCACTGCTTCTGTAATACCCATAATTTTATTCCAAGTTCCGTTTCCGACAATACCATCCGGAGTTAAGCCATTCTTTAATTGAAATGCTTTTACTGCATCTTCGGTTTTAGGGCCGAAGTTACCAATTGCCTCTAAACCTAATTTTGTTTGTAATTGTTTGACACTTTCGTTATTGTCACCTCTTTTTAACAACATAATAATTAATTTATTATAAATATAATTTTATTTTATTTAACGGAAGTATCGGCTGCTTTTGCTTTAATACCCATTGTTTCCGCAAATGCGTTTGAGCGTTTTACCAATGGTTCGATTGGTTCATCGATAACTCTAACATTCATTGGAATTTGATTATCAGGGTTTGATGCATTATGTGCAACAACTGCCGCCCAGCGATGATGTCCATCTAATACATATCCATCATTGGAAACATATATAGGTGCGGTAATCTTTCCGTATGCAGGGTGGTTCTTATCAGCTAATACTTTACTCATTCCTGCAACTTTAATTCCTACAAGTTCACTTTGTGTTGCTTTTAATCGGTCTGGTGGGACGGCTGTGGGTTCTGAAACTTTAATACCTTGCTTATTCAACATTTGTTTGAAAAATTCTTCGGTATCAGCCTCTCCGTTTTCATCCTTTGGAAGTTTGTCAGCAGGTGAGCCTGGTTGAGGTGTTCCTTTGAATTGTGGCATATCCCCTCTTTCTATACCTTTGTTACCATCACAATATAAGTTAGTACCAGGAACTGATACTTGACACAAGTTAAAGTTTGGTGCTTTTTCACCTTTCTCTTTTGCTTGCTTACCCAATTCAGCAAGTTTATCTATAATTGTAGATATTTGTTGTCTTTCTATTGGAGTTACTGCTGATAATGGTTTTCTGTCAAAATTTGCATTTGGCATTAAATCCTTTAACATTGGAATATCAGAGTTTGATTTCTCTTTTGTTTTTTCAGCTGATGATTTAAAATCAACTCCACTTAGTTTTTGTCCCTGTGGTTTTTGTTGTTGGGGTTCTTGAGATGTGGGTGGTTCCTGTCCTACTTTTGGTAAAACTCCACCTGATTTTGCTTTTGCTTTATCGATTTCATCCGGAGTCGCTTTATCATGCTTTTCGGGGTTCATTTGTTTTACAACATAGACATTACCCGTCTTTTTGTTTTTGACGATATCATCTTCTCTTAATAAATCTTTTAAGCGTATCATTTTATCTACCTTGTCCTCTGTACCTTTTTGGTTTTGGAGTATGTTTATTAAAACTTTTTTGTCCAGAACCTGGGCCAGTCTTTCTAGTACCAAATGAGGTCTTATTAGAATTAGCTGCTTTTGCTTTTGCCATTTTTAGTTATTTTCCGATTTACTTTACTTACTTTTTTGTTGTCTTAGTTGCTTTGTTTGCAGTTACTTTTTTAACTTTGGTTTCAACTTCTGCTACGACTTCTTTAGCCTTTACAGTTGCCTTCTTAACCTTAGCCACTTCAGTTTTAACTTTAGCTGCTACTTGAGGAGCTTTAGTTTCAACTTCTGCTACAAATGACTCAACTTGACTTTCAATACCTTCTACTTTAGAAAAAAGGTTTTTGATAATTGTGAATAGTCCCATTTTGTTTTTGTTTTTGTTTATGATTAAATATATATATAAAATTTTTAATTAAATTTCAATCCAAAGAATCCATAATTTTTTTCAATAGATTGTTCGTCACCCAATTCGATAGCTTGTTTTTCTGATGAGAAGATTGCATCGACAGGACATTCCGGCACACATGCACCACAATCAATACACTCATCTGGATTGATATATAATTGTTTTCCCATTTTTTCTTCGATTGATAATTGTGATGCACCTATACCCATATTTGTTGTTGATATTGGGCCATGTATACAGTCCATTGGACATACTTTTAAACAGGCACCATCTATACAACTAACACATTTATTTCCAATTATAAAACTCATTTTTTTCTCATTAATATTTTTGTATATAATCTGGATTCATGTACATTTTTCCACAACTCTGGAATATCAAATGTATTCAATTCTATTATTTCAAAGTCATTTTCATAATCAATTGATAATTTTTTACTGGTCAATATATATCCATTTTTTACTATATTTTTTGATATATAATCCAATAAATCTTTTCTCTCTTTATAATGTGTACCAACCGAACCAATGTCAATGTCACAATATGCAATTTTATCAATATTTAAATCACTCTTTCCTGCATCAAAAAATTGAATATTTGGATGTTTTAGTGGATTGAATATATCATACCCCACAACTCTATCAACTCCATAGATGTTGCATAATAATTCTATTGTAATACCTAAACCTGTTCCAAATTGTAATATATGCCCATCTTTTGGAATATTAAGATTTTGAATTATGTGTTTTGTAATTAAATAACTATGATAATTATATCCATATTCTGACCATATAGAATTGCCACCTTCGAACCAATCTTTCCAAATTTTGTTGTAATCGGACATTTATTTATCTTTTAATAACCACGAAGATGATTGTATTTTATCGCCCAATCCAAATACCATTTTAATACCTAATTTTTTGCAAATGTCACCTTCTGCAATAGTTTGTTCCGTTTGGTCACCACCGTTTGTAAAAATGAAATTTTTAAATTCATCTTTATATAATTCATAAATAAGTTTTATGGATTTTTCCACTAATCTATTTTGAGTGTCTATTGCTACTACTGCCCAATCTACTGGTTTTAATGTTTCTATAACAAGTTTTCTTTCATCTTCATTCATAAATGCTTTAGAGCCTTTCATTTCTCTTTGAATATCATTATTAACAATAACAAAAAGCTTGTCACCAAGCTCTTTGCTTCTTGTTAAATATTCTATGTGTCCTTTATGAACGGGATTGAAATAACCACTTGCTATAACCAATGTTTTAGTCCTCTCCATATAATGAGAATCTTTTTACAGGTTTTTCTACTTCTTCTTCAATGACTATTTCAACAGTTCCTTTTCTAGCATCAATATAAAATTGTGTATCTCCGTTTTGTTGATACCAAGCTTCTAATGCATCCGTAAGAGATGAATATACACTTTTGTTAGAACCATCTGCGAATACCCATTTATCTCCCGGTGGAACTCTTTTAAGAGCCAATTCGGTTTGTTCAATGATTTCCGTTTCCATAATTAAAATACTTCAATGATGTTTGTCTCTGATACTTTTACTACTTCATATTCAAGCTTCACTGCTTCTTCTACAAATTTGTTTACTAACTTAGCTTCTGCTTCTGTCACCGACATTGCGTCTACTAAATAATTTTCTTTTTGTTTTTTGATTTTACCTTTAGCATCTTCTACTTCGATTGCTACTTGTACTGAATAATACTTTGCCATAACTTTTGTTTTTTAATTGTTTATAAATAAATATACGAAATCTTTTTGATATTACCAAAAAAAATCCCCCACTTTTTAGGGTGAGGGATTGTGAGTATATTTGACTGCGTAATCTTATTTACCGAAGATGTAACGGATACCTAATTGTGCAGTCCACACATCAAATACCGATGCGTTCTTGCTATAAGTATTCTTAATCAATCCTGTTGTACCATCAGCGAATTTTTCAGTTGCCAATCTATAAGTTGGAACATTATTAACTACCGATTGGAACGCTAAGATTTGTGGGTTAGTTGCTCTTTGAGATACACCCCATGTATCATTCAATAAGTTACCAAAGTTTAAGATGTCTGCTCTAATTTGTAAAGTGTTTCTTTTACCTTTTACATTTAAGTAGATATCTTGTACTACTGATAAATCAAATCTATGTAACATTGGAATTACAGATGCATTTCTTTCAGCATATTCACCATTACGAGTTTTTAAGTAATCGTCTTGGTTTACATAATTCCAAAATGCAGCTTGTTGTTCTTCTTTAGAATAAACTCTTGTACCTACAGTTAATGGTACGAATTCAATATCAGTCCATTTTTTAGGAACGAAGATTAATTCATTACCATTCACTCTATCACCATTCATATCACCACTAATTGTGTAAGTAAACGGATTACCCTGATTTCCTACATAACCAATAGAGATAGAAGTTGCTCCACCATATTTTTTACCATATTCAATTTTATATCCAACCATACCTACTAAACGATTAGGAGATACAAAGTCAGAAGTTGAAAGAGATAAATCGTTGTTACCATTAACACTTCTTGCAGAAGTCCAACTACCACTAGCGATTGAACCCGCACTCATAAAATCTTTAGCATTTGATGTAGTCCAAGCGAATGAACCAAATACACCTTTACTATAAGGATATTCTAATTTCAATGTCAATGATTTGAAATAAGAACCATCTTTGTTTGTTAATACAATACCATTAGAAACATTATCATTTACTCTTACACCGGCATCAGTTCTTGCGAATTGACTTCTTGTGTCTGCACCACTAAACTTACCTGTTGGTAAATCTAAGTTTGCGTTATAGTAATGAACTGCGTTTAAGTTATTGTTGTAAATACCTTCAATAGTTCCGATGAAACCTAAAGGTAATTTTTGGTCAACTGCTAAGTTAGTTTTCCAAACTTGTGGGAACTTATAGTCCTCATCCGTGAAAGCTAAATCAAAAGTTGAAGGTAATGTTGGAGTTGAAGGAATATAGTATTGACCTGGATTAGCAGTGAAACCATATTTACTAGTTCCTTTGTTATCACTATCAATATAACCTGTTAACACACCATTGTTACCGACTTGGTTAGAGATAAACACATATGGAGGACGACCAGTGAATACACCTGTACCACCTCTTAATTGTGTTTTCTTATTACCAAACACATCATAGTTGAAACCAAAACGTGGTTCCCATAATACTTGTGTTGTTGGCATTGTAGATGTATTTAACTTTTCACCATTTCTGAAAGTCATTGCAGTTACTGCAGGATTTTCTAATGATGTAGGTTCAATATCAATAACTGCAGCTCTTAAACCTAAAGTCAATTTTAACTTATTAGTTGCTTGATATTCATCTTGTCCGTAAATGTCAATTCTTTGAGTCTTTAACACTTGCATTGGGTCTACTGCTCCAGGTAATGCAGAGTATCTATATTGGAAACGAGTTGGTAAGTTAGTCACCGATGGTTTGCCACCATTTGCTAAACTTTCATTCGCTGCTGCGTAGAAACTTTGTAATGAACTGAAAATGTAAACACCATTTGATGCAGGGAAAAATAAGTTGTTAGATTGATACTTCTCATAGTTTACACCACCTGTTAAAGTGTGTTTACCTGCATACTTTGTTAAGTTGTTGGTAATATGGAATGTATTGTAATCTAATTTATTTCCTGGAGTGAATGGGTCAAAACCTACTGATGCGTAAGTTGTTGTTCCGTTTAAGATATCAATCGTTGGGAATAAAGAACTTCTATATGCTCTATCTTCAATTTGTTTATCATAACCTACTATTAAAGAGTTATGTAAAGTGTTTGATAATTTAGAGTTTAATTCTACTACATAAGAACGAGTGTTATCCATAATGATATAACCACTATTAGCAAATGCCATAGACAATGCTGATTGAGTTCTATTACCTGCTCCTGCTGAGTTTGAATTTGAAATATTGATTTCTGCTTCAGAATCGTGTTGTACATAACGAGCGGTTAATTTATGTTTGTCGTTAATGTTCCAATCTACTCTTACTAAGAATTTCTTACTTGCGTTTGTGTTAGAATAACCTTCGAATGCACCCGTATTGTAATCAAACTTATCTTTCATAAAGTTAGATAAAGTTGTCATATCAGTATAAGTTGTTCTACTAACTTGTGTACCTGTTGCAATTGGAGAACCTGTTGAAAACCAAGTTGTACCTGGTTCAGTTCTTTCTAATTGTTCATAGTTACCAAAGATAAATAATTTGTTTTTGATGATTGGTGCTCCTAAACGGAAACCACTAACTTTCTCATCAAATTTAGATGCTACTACTGGAACACCATTTGCTTTATTACCAACATAACGAGAACTATTATCTCTTTGTGTTTGATAATAAGAACCTTCAATTTCGTTTGTACCACTTCTAGTTACTGCGTTGATACCTGCACCAACAAATCCACTTTGACGAATATCAAATGGAGCAATGTTAACTTGTAATTGTTCCAATGCATCTAATGAAATTGCAGATGCACCAGTTCTACCACCCGCTTGTGCTGATGAACCTAAACCGAAACTATTATTGAATTGAGAACCATCAATAGTAAAGTTATTCAAACGAGAATCTTGAGCTCCAAATGAACTTCCGTTTCCGTTTGCATTATACTTTGTAATACCATCAATTGTTCTTGCACCCGCAATTGGGATGTTTTGTAAATCTCTACGAGTAAATTGTTGAGATGCACCTGTTCTATCTTTTGAGAATAAGTTGTTTCTTGTTCCAGTTACAACCACATCTTTAAGAGAGGATTTCTCATCAATTAAAATAAAATCTACATTTGATGTTACACCCAATTGAGTGTTTACATCTTTTTCCTCACCTTTCTTAAATCCTACAAATGAAGCATGGATTGTGTATGGGCCACCTACTCTAACGGCAGGTAATACATAAACACCATTTTTGTTTGTTACGGTTTTGTACTGAGTACCCGTTGGTGTGTGAGTAGCGTGAATTGATGCACCTACTAACACTTCTTGTTTTTCGTTCTTTACAACACCTGAAATAGTTGATGTGGTAACTTGACCAAATCCTACTAATGCAAATACTGAAAGAGCTAACGATAGAATCGTTTTTTTCATGTTTGTTTTGTTTTTGTTAAAAAATAAAAGGGTGGAGATTATCCACCCTTTAGGGTTTATTGACTGTTTTTAGTTTCTTCTACTGAGGCCTGACGATAATCTGTGACTACTTTTTTTAAGTCACCAATTAAGGTTCTTGCGTTTTTTTGCGATACTTTTGTTGTCTTGTTGTGTTCTTCTTCGAACTTACTAAACAATTCTTTCATTGTTTGAAATAGTTCTTCTTTTTTACTAGCCATAATTCTATTTTTTGTTTGTTAACTAAATATAAGAAAGATTTTTGATATTACCAAATTATCTTCCTCTTTTTTGACGAATTGCCAATTCTTTAAGGTAGTGTGCCTTCCAATGATATTCAACCGAAACGGGCCCATTCGGGAATTTCTTCAAGTCATACTTCCAAATTGATTTTGACTCATCATCTTCAAATATGTATTCAAATTTTTGTGGTTTTTCCACTTTACTAAGGTTTTCTTTAGAACTCTTTATACTCATAACCTAATTGTTAATAATTTGTTAACACTAAAGTGCAAAACTCTCACCACATCCACAGGTTCGGGATGCATTGGGATTTATAAATTGGAATCCCTTACCATTAAGTCCATCGGAAAAGTCTAATTCAGTTCCAAAAAGATATAGTAACGATTTATTATCTATTAAAATTTTTACTCCGTTGTTTTCTGCAAGAGTATCTCCCGTTTGTTGGTCGGTATCAAATGATAAGTCATATGATAACCCACTACACCCACCACCTTTAACTGCTACTCTAACATATGGAGTTTTGAATCCACTTTCTTCAATAAGTGAATTTAGTTTTTTTGCTGCACCTTCTGATACTGTTACCATTATGCGTATTTTAGTCCGAAAAATTCATAGTTTTTATGTACTGACACTTCATCACCTGCTTTTATTGCAATGTCCTCATCTTCATAAATTGCAGAAACGGGACATTCTGGAACACATGCTCCACAATTGATACAACTATCTGGATTGATATACATTTGTCCACCTGGAAATGCTGCTCTACCATCTCTTTCAATTTCACCACCTGAACCTTCCATATCGATAGGTCCGTGAATACAATCTACTGGACATGCACTTGCACATGCGGTATCCATACAATCAATACAACTATTTCCAATAATGTAGCTCATAATTTATTTTTTATATATGTGATTCTTCAAACACTAATTGTTCTAATCCTTGTTTTTGTCTATAATCGTTGATAGCTGATTTGATAGCATCTTCTGCTAATACTGAACAGTGAATTTTAACGGGAGGTAAGTTTAATTCCTCTACCAATTCCATA
>Ga0208856_1000553_pt1 | contig 14013 bp, 10 predicted proteins | sample LakMenEpi13Jul12_FD_150690 | JGI IMG/M metagenome (GOLD analysis project Ga0208856, IMG submission 150690) | Freshwater microbial communities from Lake Mendota, WI - 13JUL2012 deep hole epilimnion (SPAdes) | ecosystem: Environmental > Aquatic > Freshwater > Lentic | place: Lake Mendota, Madison...
GGCGGATTCCGTTTTGGACGAGGTCCGGTGGCTCGCGCCACCGGCTAATTTCCGTCGGCCCTCCGGGCCATTCCCCCGGGGTTTTCCGGGGCGAGATCGGGCACGCCGGGCACGGAGGTCTGTATGCGATAGGCGAGCCCGAAGGACTGGATGACGCCGTCGAGTTCGGTGTTGCCCGGCTGCTTTCCGAGCAGGTCGCGGTTAATGCCTTGGATGAGGCCGATCTGCTCGCGCGACGTGAGCCAGTGGCGCCCCCAACGCTCGCCGAACGACGGCGATTGCAGCAGCCGGTCCACGGCTTTTGCGAGTGCCTTGTCATCCGGAGCCTTGTCGCCCACGAAGGCACATGATTTTCCTTTGCCACCGTACGGCGCGGAGCGTATCGTGAGAGGAACCAAACGCCCCCGTATCATGATTGAACTTGAGGTTTACGCCGCAGGAATCCGCACCTTGGAGAAGATCCTGGAACTCGATCACGAACTCGAGGCGATCCCTGGGCTGCACTACAAAGTGGATAGCAACCACGACATCATTTACCTGGAATTCGAGCACGCGTCGGTGTCGGTGCAGGAGCTGAAGGGCATCTTTGCGAAGCTCGGGCTGGATGCGAAATTTGTCGGGACGATTCCACCGGAGCTGAACCCGAAGAAGACGCGGACGCAGCCGATTCGCCTGCCAGCCTGAGGAGCGCGAATTGACAGCCGGATTTTCACCTTTGCCCTTGGAATCGGGGACGGCTGCGAGGAGAAAAAGGGCTCATCACAAGCACGAATGATCACCACCATCGGCCGCACGACTCTGCGTGCGCTCACCTACCTCGGTGAGCTGGGCATCCTCGCGGCGGAAACGGTGAAGGCGATGTTTGCCGCACCGATCCGCTGGAAGCTGGCGCTGCACCAGATCATCGAGACGGGGGCGCGTTCGCAGATCGTCGTGGCGGTCACGGGGGCGTTCACGGGCGCGGTGTTTGCGGCACAGATTTTTTTCCAGTTTCACCGCTTCGGGATGGACTCCGCCGTCGGCTCGGTGGCGTCGCTCGCGCTCTTCCGCGAACTGGGCCCGACGCTCACGGCGCTCATGGTCGCGGGCCGTGTGGGCGCGGCGATCGCCGCGGAGATCGGCACGATGAAGGTGACCGAGCAGGTGGATGCGCTGCGCTCGTTTGGCGTGAGCCCGATTGACTACCTCGTGGTGCCGCGCTCGATCGCGATGATGCTCTCGATGCCGCTGCTCGTGGCGGAGGCGTGCGCGTTTGGCATCGTCGCGTCGTATTTCATCGCGGTGCCGATGCTCGGCGTCGCGGAGGCGCCGTACATGCGGAATCTCACCTTTTACACGCACGCCAGCGACATCGCGATCGCGACGATCAAGGGCTTTGTCTTCGCGGTCATCATCGTGTGCGTGAGCTGCCACGAGGGCCTCCAGACTTCCAACGGTGCGGCGGGCGTCGGTCGCGCGCCGACACGGGCGGTCGTGATCTCGTCGCTTTCAATCCTCGGCATGAATCTCGTCCTCACGTTCGCGCTGAACATCATCTTTCCCTCGGGCCAATGATCGAGGTGCGCAAACTCTCGAAGAGCTTCGACGGACGCCCGGTGCTCCACGATGTGGATCTCACCGTCGAGGAAGGGAAAACGCTCGTGGTGCTCGGCCGCTCGGGCTGCGGCAAGAGCGTGGTGCTGAAGCATCTCATCGGCCTGATGAAGCCCGATTCCGGCGAGGTGCTCGTGGACGGCGAGGACATCATCGGCCTGCCGGAGCGCAGGCTCACCGCGGTGCGGCGGAAAATCGGGATGCTGTTCCAGAGCGCGGCGCTTTTCGACTCGATGAGCGTGGAGGGGAACCTCGCATTTCCGCTGCGCGAGCAGGGCATGAAGGACGAGAAGGAAATTGACGCGCGCGTCGCCGAGGCGCTCGACATGGTGGAACTCGCGGGCGAGCAGCTCAAGATGCCGGCCGATCTTTCCGGCGGGATGCGCAAGCGCGTCGGCCTCGCACGCACCATCGTGGGCCGCCCGCGGTGCGTCCTTTACGACGAGCCGACGACCGGACTCGATCCGATCACAAGCGACAGCATCAATCATCTGATTCGGCGCTTGCAGCGCAGGCTCGGCGTCACTTCCATCGTCGTCACTCACGACATGAAGACTGCCTTTCACTGCGCGGACCGCGTCGCCCTCCTTCACGAGGGGCGCGTTCATTTCGACGGCTCCGTCGAGGAACTCAAGGCGTCCACCGATCCGGTGATCACGGATTTCATCGTGGGGCGCAGCGGGGAATCGGACTAAATTTCATGAAGAACGAATCGCGAGGCATCGAATGGAAAGTGGGCGTCTTCATGCTCATGGGCCTCGGCGTGGTCGCCTACATGGCGATCGCGTTCGGAAAGTTCAGCCAGGGGCTGAAGAACTACTACATGATCACGGTCGAGTTCCCGAATGCCAGCGGGCTGCTGAAGGGCGCAGATGTGAACATGGCCGGTGCGCGCGTCGGCTTCACGGCGGACGCGCCGACGCTCATCGAGGGACGCAGCGCCGTGCGGGTGGTGATCAAGATCCGGGACGGCATCAAGGTCCCGCGCGCCGCCAGCTTCCTCGTCAGCTCCTCGGGATTTCTCGGTGATGCGTACGTGAGCATCAATCCGCCGGCGAATCCGGACATGGTGAACATTTTCAAAAATGGCGACACCGTGATCGGAACACGGCTAGAGGGCTTCGGCGATCTCGCCGTGAAGGGCGGCGACGTGATGGACGAGCTGAAGAAGCGGCTGCAGGAACTCGAGACGCCGATCAAGGACATCCGGGAGCGCGTGCTCTCCGACAAGAACCTGAAGGCGATTGACGAGACATTCTCATCGCTGAGCGAACTGACGCGCGATCTGAAGGGCAGCGTGAAGGGCATTGACGAAGTGATCACGAAAGCGAAGGAAGCAGTGGACACGGTCAAGGACACGGTCGGCTCGGTGAAGGCGCCGATCGCGAAAATTGATGCAGCCGCGGCCGATCTGAAAGCCACGCTCGCGAGCATCAAGTCCGCCGCGGCCGCGGCGGACAAGGCGCTCGATTCCGCGAAGGTGCTCATCGGCAAGGCCAACGCCGGCAAGGGAGCGCTCGGCATGTTGCTGTCGGACGGGGAGACTGCGGAAAATCTCAAGTCACTCATCCGCAATCTCCGCGAGCACGGAATCCTGTGGTACAAGAACAAGGGTAAGTAGCAGCGGCACGGCGACCGCCCGAGTTGAACGCAAATTCACGCAGTCCGCTCTGGCGTGCTGCGTGCTGCGAGGTCACTTTGAAAATCCAATGAACTCCGGCCCCACCATCACGCTCCTTCGGGTGCTCTTCATCGTGTTCACCGGGTTCCTCGGGTCGGAGATCGGCGGCAGCATCTGGAGCCTGCCAAAGCTCGGCATCTGCGCGGGTGTCGCGTTTGGCCTCTGCGTCGTCCTCGCCGACAAGCTTCTGAAGGGCTTCTCGCTGCGCATGTTTTCCTCCGCCACCTTCGGCCTGCTGCTCGGGCTCATGGCGTCGCGGCTCCTCATCGCCTCCGGGTTGCTCTACCGCACTCCGGCGGACATGCAGTGGCTCATCAGCCTCACCATTTACGCCACCTTCGGCTACATCGGCATGATGCTCGCGATGCGGAGCAACCGCGACGAATTCGCGCTCATCATCCCGTACATCCGCTTCCGCGACCAGAGCCCGAATGACATGCCGATCCTCGTGGATTCAAACATCATCATTGACGGACGCCTCGCCGAACTCGTCGCCACGGGCTTCCTCTCGCGCTCGCTGATCGTGCCGCGGTTCATCCTCGAGGAATTGCAGACGCTTGCCGATTCGCACGATCCCGCGCGGCGGGAAAAAGGCCGCCTCGCGCTTTCCCGGCTCCAGGAATTGCAGCGCGATCCCGCGCTCACCGTCACCATCCACGAGGTCCCCGTGGATCCGTTCGCAGCCGTGGATTCCAAGCTCATCCAGCTCGCAAAAATCCTCAGCGCGCGCCTCCTCTCGAACGACGGCAACCTGTGCAGCATCGCGCGCCTGCAAGGCATCACCGCGCTGAACCTGAACGATCTCAACAAGGCCCTGCGCCCCGCCGTCGCAGCCGGCGACGAGATCTCGCTCACGCTCACGAAAGAGGGCCGCGAGCCGCACCAGGCCGTCGGCTATCTCACGGACGGCACGATGATCGTCGTGAACAACAGCCGCGCGCAGGTCGGCAAAAATGTGCGCGTCGCAATCAGCTCCGTGCGCCAGACGAGCGCGGGCCGGCTTTTTTTCGCCGAACTCGCGCAGTGATTCCCGCCTCAGGCCCGGCGGTGCGGCAGGGCAATGGCGGTTCACACTTCGACAAATTCAGAGTTTGCGCAGACGCCTGCTGCGACTAATCCAGACGCCTCCAATTTTATGAACCTCACACGCACAGCATACGGCACCTGGAACGGCGGACGATACATGCACTTCGGCGAGCCCGTGGACGAAGCGCGCTTCGACACCTGCATCCGCCGCGCATACGACAAGGGCATCCGCACATTCATGACCGCCGACGTGTACGGCAACGGCGCCGCAGACGAGGCCATCGGCCGCTCGCTCGCGGGCCTGCCGCGCGACAGCTACTGCCTCGTCGGCATCATCGGGCACGATTTTTACGGCGGCGCGCGCGACGGGCAGAAGGGCTTCCCGCGCTTCACCGATCCACGCCTGCGGCAACCGCGCGATTTTCCGGAATACGTCCGCATGGCCACCGAGCGCTCGCTCGCCCGCTGCCGCACGGATCATTTCGACTGCCTCATGCTGCACAATCCCGACAGCATCGGCTACTCGCAGGACTCCGTGTGGAAGGCGATGACGCGCATGCAGGATGAAAAAATGACCGAGCTGATCGGCGTCGCGCCCGGGCCGGCAAACGGCTTCACACTCGATCTCATCTTGTGCTTCGAGCGCTTCGGCCCGCTGCTCGACTGGGCCATGATCATCCTGAACCCGCTCGAGCCATGGCCCGGCAACATGGCGCTCCCCGCCGCCGTGAAAAACGACATCAGCCTCATCACGCGCGTCGTGGACTACGGCGGACTTTTCCACGACGACGTGCGCCCCGGCCACACCTTCGGCCCGCGCGACCACCGCACATTCCGCCCCGCAGGCTGGGTGGATGCGGGCGCGGCAAAAATCAACGCCATGCGCCCCATCGCCGAAAAGCACGGCCTCACGATGCTCCAGCTCGCGTGCGCGTGGAACCTCTCACAGGCCCCCGTGAAAAGCGTCATCCCCACGCTCATGCAGGAAGTCGCGCAGGTGAACGGCGTCACGCCAAAAACCATCGAAGAAAAAATTGACGAGCTCGCCGCGCTGCCGTCCGTCACGCTCTCCGCAGACGAAGTCGCGCAGATGTTTGAAATCGGAAACAACAAGGGCTGCATGGAACTCAAGGGCGGCAACCCCGGCCACATCGGCGAGCCCCTCCCCGACCGCTGGCCGCTGAACGACGAACTGCTCGAAATCGCCGCACGCTGGAAAATCGAACCCGCGCGCGACCTCGCCTGCACGCACGGCAAGGTGGCGTGAGCGGGACGAACAATACGAAGCCGGGGTGCGTGCGGCTTAGATGTTGTTGCGGGTTTTTCCGTTTTTGTCTCGGCGAGTTCTCCATGCGGCCAGATTTCCGCGGTTTCGAATTGCGCGCAAAATTCACCCGGCGAGACATCGGAAGGCTCATCCGATGTGTTACCTCCGATCCTACGACAGGTGACGGAACACCGAACGATGCACGGTTCTGCAAGGACAAGCCCTGCCGACTTCAGAAACCTGGGCTACGCCGACGCTTCCGGCAGCCGATGAGCGCACATAGCGCGACCGAACCGAGAAGTGCGGCCGTCGCAGGCTCAGGAACGACCGTGGCGGGAACAATTTGATACGCAGTCCCACCACCGGCCACCTGCACCGTGACCGCCATCCCGGCGCCGTAGCCGGCGAAATACACTCCCGGGATCACCTGCCCCAAGGTAAAGCCCGGGTCGTTGGAGAAGATCAAGCTGGACTGCAACGGGTCCAGGGTCACCGACGATGTCCCGATGGTGTAAGCTGACCCTGTCCAGTTATCGATGTTGAGTGTGATCGGGCTGCTCGACAGCGCGGTCTTTGTGCTGCCGTCCAAGGAACCGAAAGAAAGAGTGCCCGCGACATTGTTGAAATTCAGCGTGGAACTGACACCGGTACCTAGCTTCATTAAGGCGAAAGTTTGGAGGTTCGGACCGATGGACAGCGTGCCTCCGTTGCTCACGTAGTTCGCTCCGGAATTGACGGCGTTCGTTGCCGCTGCATTCAACTCGAACGTCGCCCCGCTGTTCACCGTCACGCTGCTGGTGCCGCCCACCGCGCCACTGCCCGTGACGGCGAGGGTGGCACCCGCGCTGACGACCGTTGCGCCAGTGTAGGCATTGTTCCCTTGCAGTGTGAGCGAGCCGCCCGCAGTCAGGTTTGCGCCGGCACCGGTGCCACTGATGTCATTGATTGCGCCCGCATAAGTGCCGCCGCCGGTTACGTTCAGCGTGCTGCCTCGGGCTACGGCGAGTGTCGCACCCGCAGTGGTGCCATTCAGTGTGGATATCGTCTGGCTCGCCGCGAGGCTCATTGCGCCATTGTTTGTCACGGCGGCGTTGGTCGCCATGGCGCTGTTCGCGCCGGTGTTCGTGCCAGTGAATGACGCTCCTGAGGACACGCTCACCGCAGTGGTCGCCATGGTTCCGCTGGTCGTCAGGATTCCAGCCGTGACGTTCGTCGTCCCTGTGTAAGTGTTGGCCCCGCTCAGCGAAACTGTGCCGCCGGACGACTTTGTCAGACCTGCCGATCCGCCAAGACCTGCACTCACAGATCCGTTCTGCATGTCGAAAGCTGTGGTGCTGGTGAGCACCCCGCCCGTGCCAATGATCGATCCGCCGGTCAACTGCACCCCATGCACCGTGTCGCTGCTATTACCCATGCTCAGCGTGCCCCCGGACACCGCGACATTCGCAGTATTGACGATTTGATCGCCTCCGAGCAGCGCCAGCGTGCCCGTGCCGCTCACCACGACATCAGCGGTATTGCCGGTGGAAGCAATGGCATTGCCAGAAGATTGCAGGTTCAGCGTGCCCGCACTCACAGTGGTCATGCCCGTGTAGGTGTTGGCTGCCGTGAGCTGCGTGGTTCCGGTGCCAGACTGGGTCAGGCTGGATGCTGACGTGTTATTCGCGATCACGGAATTGATGATCAGGCCAGGGGCTGCGGCTGAATAATTATTCAGGACCAATTCTCCGCCTGGAGTGGCCGCTTTCAACGTGCCGAGGTTCGCCCCGCTTCCCGTGCCGATCGTCAAGCTTCCGGCACCGCCTGCCCCTGCTAGGATGCCGTTCACCGCCAGCGTCTGTCCCGCAAGGTCAATCGTCGCCGCACTGGTTCCGCCGGAGGCGCTCTGATTCAAGGTATTGATCGTGGTTACTGCGGACTCGAGGGTGATCGGATTCAAAATTCCCGACGCCCCTTCAACGATCTGAACGTTAGTGGCCGAACCGTCGTTAATGACTTGGGAAGTGCCGTTCAACCTTGGCACAAGCGTATAGCCGGTGTACTTGACGATCCAGCCGTTCGCCGTGTTGTTCTGGTTGATCGCAAAATCGGTCCCTCCGATGGTTGCCCACGGACCGAGGAGACCGGTCGTGGGACTGTTGAGGGTATCGGTGGTGGCGATATATTGCCCGCTGAAGTTCACCGTACCTCCGGGATTCCGTGTGATACTCGCCATCTGTAGCACGGCGGAGGTGTTGGAAGCGGTGTTGGCCGATCCGCCCCCGTTGGTGGCGCTACTCGTGTTGTTTCCGATGACGTTCGCCCCCCCGGTGATCGTCGTGGAGCCCACCACCTCGGTCTGCGTGCCTCCGGTCAACTGCAACGTGGCGGAGCCCAGCGTGAGGACTGCAGTGGAGGACAATTTGGTCCCATTGTTGGTCGAGTAGTCCAGCACCAGAGCGCCGGCACGCACGGTCGTGGTTCCCGTGTAGGAGGCGTTCGAACCCGAGAGGACTTGCGTGCTGGCACCGTCCTTGATCAGGCCGCCCGCGCCGGAGATAGCGCCGGCGAAGGTCGTGCTTTCAGAGTCGGTGCCGATGGTGAGGGTATTGCCGTTGAGGTTTACCGAGGAACTCGTCGCACCGGTCAGCGCGGCAATGGATTGATTGGCGCCAAGCACCAGGTTTGAAGATCCGCTGCCGGTTTGATCCATGAACACCGGTGACCGGCCATTGAGCGTGGGCAGGGCACCCACGCTATTCGCATTCACCGTCACTGCGTTGGTGAGGTAGGTCGGGCCGAAATAGGTATTAGGACTGGCACCATTCAAGTTGAACGTGCCGCCATTGTAGCTCATGTCGGAATTCAAGCCGCCGGTATTGCCAGTAATCTGACCCGTGATCGTGACGGTGCCGCCCAAGGAATTACTACCGACAAGTTCAAACGTGGTGCCGGTCTTGGTCAATGTGCCGGAAAACGTGACTGCGACATTTCCAGAATAGATGACCAGCCCCGTCACTCCAGTAGTGATGCCGTCGCCGACAGTGATGGGATTGCTATAAGTGCCACCGCCAGTAATTTGAAGCGTCGCCGGGGTGGTTGTTGTCGTGCTGGTCAACTGGACTTCTGACCCACCGAGGTTGGTAGGGCTTGCCACAGTGACGGTGCTGGCACTTGTCGTGCTGGCAATGGTCAGGGTTCCGGTGAAGCCATTATTGCCCCCCGCGAGCGCCAGGCTGCCCATGACCGTCACATCACCCGCGCCGCTGATGGGATTGCTATAGGTTCCACCTCCCACAGGCTGGTTAAACGTAACATCGGCCCCAGAATTCACGGTCAGGCTAGTACCGGCGCTCGTAGAGGTGACGCTGACGGAACCAGCGTTGAGAACCGTCGCCGCGTCGCTGGTGCCGTTGAGCACGAGCAGGCCGGGGCCTTGTTTGGCAAGTGGATTTCCCCCTGTGAGATTGCCATTGAGCGTGAGCGTCTGGTTTGCGTCAACAATGACGCCTGCGGTGGCACTCGTGACATGAATGGCGTTGCCCAACGCAAAAGTCCCGGAAGCCTGCAACTGGCCACTGGAAAAATTGATGGATCCCACGGAACCGATCTGCGACGCAGACGTCATGACTAGGATGCCGCCATTGAGCGTGGTGGGGCCCGTGTAGCCATTGCTACCCGTGAGCGCCAGCGTGCCAGCGTTGACCGTCACGCCGCCCGCGCCGTTGATATTATTGCTCACCGCACCGCCATAGTTGTCGCTCCGGTTGAAAGCCAGCGTCGCGTTGTTGTTCAGAATCACGGCTCCGGAGCCGAGGGTGCCGGTCGTGCCGCCGTTACCCACCTGAAGCGTCCCGCCATTGATTGCGGTCGTGGTGTACGGGTTGGTGACGTTATTGGTGCCGGTGAGTATCAGCGTGCCTCCGCCGTTCTTCGTCAGCGTGCCGCCAGTCTGGATGCTGGCGTTGATGATCGTGCTGCCCGCCCCCGCGACGGTCAGATTGCCCGAGCCTGTGATGCTCGGCGAGGTGGCCGAGCCATTGACGATCAGTTTGTTGATTCCGGTGCTGTTGTTAGTCCACGCCTGACTTCCATTGAGGACGACGTTCGCATTGATCGTGTCATTCCCAGTGTTGTTACCCATGGTGATGCCGCCGGTCCCGACAGTCAGCGTATTCACGTTGCTCCCACTGTTACCAATGGTCACGTCGCTGGTGGCCGCGCTGGTGAAGTTCAGGCCGGCAATCGAAAACGGTGCCGCAAGATTGTTCGTCGTCAGATTACCCGCCGATGGCGTGGTCGTGTAGAAGTAAACCGTGCTCGCGGGCCCGGGAAGCGCATAGGTGTCGGTGTTGCCGGTTGCATCGGTGCGCCAGTTGGTGGCCGCTGTCGTGAGACCCTGCGTGTTCCAGTCGCCGTCCACGCTACCAGCCCAATAGGCGCCCGCGGGTGTCGCGCCGGCCACGAACAACTGCAAATTGCCGCTGTTGTTCAACAATGTGCCGGAGTGGGTCGTGTCCGCCCCGGTGAACGGCAGGAGCGAGAGGCCCGCAAGATTGGCGATGGTTCCGGAATAGCCGCTGATCAGCGTGTAGGTGCCTGGGGTGAGCGAGCCCAGCGTGTTGATGGCGACCGCGGTGGTGGAGCCGATGACCGGGAGCGTGGTGGTGAAGATGACGTCGTTGACGTTCGATCCGACCGTCTGGGCTGTATTGAGATCGAAGCCCAGCGTCGTAAACCCGTTTGTGGTGATGGGGCCGTTGATCGTCAGCGTCCCGACCGTGCCGGCAGTACCGGGATTCAGGGAGGCACCCTGCGCGTAAGAAGCCGCGCCGGCGGCAAGCGTCACGCCTCCCCCGATGCTGCCAGTGCCACCCAGCGTGCCCTTGTGACCGACACCGCTATTTACGGTCACAAGCCCGCTGCCCGTTCCCGACCCCGTCGTGTTGTTCACCAAAAGCACGCCGCCGTCCACCGTGGTTCCTAGCGTATATGTATTGTTTCCGGAGAGGGTCAGCGGCCCCGTGACAGTCAGGCTCCCGTCCCCGCTAATCGATCCCGCCGCGCTTCCATCATGCACCGTCAGGTCCACGGGAATGGGAAGATCGTATGAGTTGGCCGCACTACCGAAGATTACCGTGGTGCCTCCATTGAGCGTGGTAATTTTATTCTGAAAACCGTTCATGTACAGCGTTCCACTGGCCGCAGTCCCGATCTCCGCTGTGCCTCCGAACGTCGCTGTTCCGGTGTCAAACTGGCCGGTGATGATCGTATAGCCCGAGAAATTCGCGGCGCCCGCTCCTGTCAGCGACGCAAGCGTGTTGGTGGCGCCGACGCCCGTGAAGTTCATGGTACCGCCGTTGGTTACCGCTCCAAGGGTATTCGTGCCGCCAGCGAAGTTCATGATGCCGCTTCCGCCATTGCTCACCGGCCCCAGCGTAATGGTGCCGCCCGTATCAGTGAAGTCCAGACGACCGCTGTTAAGCACAGTGCCGAGATCCTGGCTCCCGTTGTCAAAGGTCGCTTTGCCGAGTTCACCTACGGTCAAATTGTTTCCGCTATTGAGGTTGCCACTGCTAGTCACCAACAATGTCCCCGCGTTTACTGTGGTCAATCCAGTGTACGTGTTCACTCCGGTGAGCGCCAAAGTACCGGTCGTCGTGCTATTCACGGTGAGACCGCCGGATCCGGCGACGACGGCGCTGACGGTCGCCGTTCCCGCCACATTCACGTTGACGGCATTGTTGGATGCGAGTGTCAGCGCGTTCGTCCCTCCCGTGCCGCCGGTGATTGTAAAACCATCGGAGTTGAAGGTCAGCGTCTGGACGGTGATCGCGCTGCCCAACTGCACGATTCCGCCCGTGCCCGTAAAGATCGCGGTATCCGTTCCCGTGCCCGGAAATGCGGCATCCACCAGGCTTGACCCGTCCCACCACTTGGAATTCGACGCATTCCACGTGCCGGCTCCGCCAAGCCCCGCACCGCTCGAAGCGTTGTTGCCGATCGCAGTGCCGTCGGCATCCCAATATACGACCGCCGCCGGAAGCGAGGCAGCACCGAGCAAGAGGGCAGAGGCCGCAAGCTTCAAAATGGAGCCACTGAGCGCTGAAAACTTGCGGGATTTCTGGTGGGCACCTGCGCGTTTTTGCTTGCGGGAGAACTTGAGAAAATGCGGATTTGTATTCATGACTTTTGGAATGAGAGGGATTTTATCACGTCGTGTATTTTTACCGCTGGCTTGTGTTGCGCTGTAAAAGGGGACACTGGGTGGGGCTCGGGAGGAATGATGTTTCGGAGAAAACAGGGGTGGACGCAAGGGCTTTTCTTGTCGTTTGCACGAATCTATCAGGCGGCGTCGGAGCGTAACAGGCGACACACATTCGTCACCTCTCGGTCTGTAGATATCCCTCGGCGGTTTATGGGTATTGACATGCCTCCGCAGCCCCCATTCGCAGTGTTTTCTGCGATGATAAACGATTGTCCATGCACGCTGCTGGAACTGGAACGGCGCTTCAGCGACGAAACGGGTTGCCGCGCAAATGTGTTTGGCTTGAGTTGGCCACAGGGTCTTGTTTGTCCCGCCTGTAGCGGCCGAGGTTCGATGTTCCGACTCAATCTTTGGTGTTGTGAAAATTGCCGTCGTGAAACCTCGACGCAGGTGTGACCTTCCGATCCGCGCTACCCGAGCAACGCGCGAATCTCCACCTCCCGCGAGCGATGCAAGCCGTCGGCGATCACGGGCACGCCCGCGATCCCCGCCGGGAGTTCCGGAAGCTGAATCCACGAACGGCATCCTCCAAACTTCGGCGAATCGGGAAACACAAACGGCACGTTCAATTTTTCCACGCGCACAAAAGCGACGCTCACGCCGTGCGTCCCGCCCGCCTCGCCTGCACGTTTCGCCGACGGCAGCTCGTACTGGAATCGCTTCTCGATCTCAGAGTCCTGCCAGATGTGAAATGGCGCGAGCCTGCGCACGACATCGAGTTCCACGACGTCGCACGTCCACTCCACCCGCACACGCAGCGCGATCTCATGCTGCCCATCCGCACGCAGCGCAGGCAGCGCGGCGTCCGGCGGCAGCTTCAGCTTCGTCACCTGCTCGTGGAAGAGCGTCGGGAAAAGAAAAAACTCCGGGTGCTCAAATCGGAACCCCGCGCGCCCCTCGGCAATCCCGCCCTTGCGGATGATGATGCTCTGCGCGCCGCTGCCGAGCGCATCGCATACCAGCGTCCATTCTTTGAAACCAATGCTCATGCGCCTCACGTAACGGAAGGCGCAAGACGGCGCAAGACAGCGGCGGGGGAAGATCCAACATCCAACACTGCCATCTGGCGCGTTCGTTGGATGTTGAAGGTTGAAGGTTGAACGTTCCCTCCCCGCCCCTCACGCGCCACTTGCATCCCGCCGCCGTTCCCGCGCAACATCCCCGCGTGCCGCTCCAATTCGATCTCCATTGCCACACGTGGTATTCCGGCGACGGAGTGAGCAGCCCGGAGGCGCTCATCGCCAGCGCGCGCGCGAAGGGCCTCCACGGCTTCGCCATCACCGACCACAATACCTGCGACGCCTTCCACCACATGGTCGCCCACGGCCTCGCGCGCACCGACGGCACACCCGTGGACGGCTTCCTCGTCATCCCCGGCGTCGAAGTCTCCACGGCCGAAGGCCACCTCCTGTGCATCGGCACCGTGCTCCCGCAGATGAAAGGCAGGCCCGCCGCCGAAGTCGCCCGCGCCGTGCAGGCCGCGGGCGGGCTCGCGATCCCCGCACACCCATACGACCGCCTGCGCGCCGGCATCCGCGAAAAGGTGCTCGATACGCTGAAAGTGGACGCCATCGAAGTCTTCAACGCCGCAATCTCGATCCGCAGCTTCAACGCAAAGGCCCACGACTACGCCGTGCGCCGCGGCCTGCCCATGATCGCCGCGAGCGATGCTCACCACGAGGCCGCCATCGGCACGAGCCGCATGATTTTCGAGACGCAGGACTTCACCGTGCGCGGCATCCTCGCGGAAATCGTGAAAGGCGCGCGCCGCCACGAGCAGCTCCTCTCCTTCCGCGACAAGCTGCGCAAGACGATGAACAACTGGTTCCGCTTCCGCCGCACCTTCATGCCAACGCAACCGCCCTCGTAGCCGCGCTTGTCAAAGCGCGGGCACCTTTCCCGCATCCGATCGGCCTGCGCTTTGACAAGCGCAGCTACAGAAGCGCAGCCTCTGCATTTAGCCGCGGAAAATCGCCCTCATTTTTTCGTGCCTTCTGCGCCTTGTCTTCGGCCCAAAAAATCTTGCGGTGTCACGCAAGCCGCACCGCGCGCGTCTTATCCAGCTTCAGAAGCCCTGAAGGGGCGCGACAGCGGAGAGCGATGGCGCCGCCCCTTCAGGGCTTGGACTGTTTATTGTCGTGACCCAGGGCGTTGCCCTGGGCTGGCATGTCACCGGGCCTTTGGCCCTCGATACATCGG
>Ga0208856_1000554_pt1 | contig 13979 bp, 10 predicted proteins | sample LakMenEpi13Jul12_FD_150690 | JGI IMG/M metagenome (GOLD analysis project Ga0208856, IMG submission 150690) | Freshwater microbial communities from Lake Mendota, WI - 13JUL2012 deep hole epilimnion (SPAdes) | ecosystem: Environmental > Aquatic > Freshwater > Lentic | place: Lake Mendota, Madison...
GGACCGCGAGCCGAGCCGACATGGGCCAGCGCGTCGCGGCGAAGGGCATCGATCTCGCTCCAGGCCAGGAGCCGGTGCTGGCCCGGGAGCAGGCCGCCGAGCGACAAGGCGCCCACTGCCACCCGCTTCAGCTGGTGAACCTTGTGCCCGAGTTGGGCGAGCATCCGGCGGATCTCGCGATTCTTGCCTTCGTCGAGCACCATCTCGAGCACCGAGCTCTGCTTGTGCTGGGTCTTGAGCGTCACGTGCTGGGCCCGTGCGGTGCCCTCGGCGAGCTGAATCCCCTTGCGGAGCTTGTCGAGCGTCTCGGTCGTCGGCACTCCCGCCACCTGCACGAGATATTTCTTCTCGACGCCATACCGAGGGTGGGCGAGCAGGTTGGCGAGTTCGCCGTCGTTCGTGACGAGGATCAGCCCTTCGCTCATTCGGTCGAGCCGACCGATGGCAAACAGCCTTTGTTCACCGGGCACGAGGTCCACGACACGCGGCCGGCCGGAAGGGTCGTAGTTCGTCGTGACGACGCCGACCGGCTTGTTGAGCATGAACACGACCCGCTTCGGGTCGGGCAGGCGTTCACCGTCGACACGAATCTCCTGGCGCCGCGGATCGACGCGGCTGCCGAGCTCCGCCACGACCTTCCGATCGACCTCGACACGGCCGGTGGTGATCAACTCCTCGCAGGCGCGGCGGCTGCCGAGCCCGGCGGCGGCGAGCACCTTTTGCAGCCGTTCGAGCCCGTCGTCGACCGGGCGGAACGCGCCGGCTGCACCGCGGGAAGTGGCGGGGGCGGCGGGCTTGGGTCGGCGGCGCGACGTGATCCGAGACGGCTTGTCGGAGGGGCCGGGGGCTGGCACTGGAGAGCATCCTCAGGAGGCGCGAACGAAGTCTTCGAGCCCGCACGAGGCGGTCATCGAGAGCCCGATCATACACAGGCGGCTGTGGCGGGGCGATGAAGGCCGCGCGGCGCCCGGTAGCCACGGCGGCTTACTGTTGGGGCGACCACCACCGGGCCCGCTTCACCTCAGGCACCGGCTCGAGAAAATCGCGTGGCCGCGACCCATCCATGATCGAGAGCCGCAGCTGCGACGGCGCGATATCGTCTTGAAGATATGGATCGAATCGCACCGCCTTGCGGCGCTGATTCGCCGCCGGCCCCGGATCGAGCCAGTCGGGTTTGCCGAGCGACGCGCAGCCGCTCGCGGTAGAGGCGATCATCACGGCAATCAGCAGGCGGGCGGGCATGCCGAGACTCTAGGACGCCCTTGGTCTGCCGACCAATGCCGGTTTCCATGGCGGAAATCCTCGGCAAACCACGTTTTCAGGAAGCCGGCGGCGCGAGCCGAGAGGATGCCCAGGACAGGCTGAAGCCTGTCCTACGGGAGGGCGACGTGAAGAAGCTTCGCGGCCGGGCCAGGAAGGACGGTCAGCTTTTGACGGCCGATGGCGGCGGGCATGAGGATCGTGCGGCCGCGGCCGACCGGAGGCAGGCCCCAGTGGTCGTCGAAGGCGAGCGTGCCGTCGAGCACGGCGAGGACGTGGCAGGAGTCGTCGCCGCCCACGTCCCATGTGTGAGCGGGCCGCACCTCGTCGAACAGAAAGAAGTCACTCGTCACGAGCCGCTTGACGGCAGGATCGGGCGTATCGTGGGATTGCACGGGTGAGACAGGTCCAAAGCGGCTCACCGCCGCCACGCCGGCATCCACGTGCAGTGGCCGCGGCTTACCGTCGGGGCCGGTTCGGTTCCAGTCGAAGAGTCGGTAGGTCACGTCGCTCGACTGCTGAATCTCGGCGATCAGCAGGCCGGCACCGATCGCGTGCACCGTGCCGGCCGGAATGAAGATGCAGTCGCCCGGGCGGGCCGCGAAGGAGTGCAGCACCGTCGCACATGTGCCGGCGCGGATCGCGGCGGCGAGCTCGGGCTGCCCGACGCCCGGTGCCAATCCGGCATAGATGCGGCTGCCGGGCTCGGCATCGATCACGTACCACGCTTCCGTCTTGCCGCGGTCGGGCGGCACGAGACGGGCGGCCCGCTCGTCGTCGGGATGCACCTGCACCGACAGGTCGCGGCAGGCATCGAGAAACTTGAACAACAGCGGAAACGTCGGGAGCCCTGCGTGGCGTCCGAGCAGTTCACCGCCATGACTGCGAACAAGGTCGCCGAGCGTCCGGCCGGCGAGTGGCCCGGTGGCAACGATGCTTTGATCGCCGCCGTCCGGCCCGGGCCGATCGACGACTTCCCACGACTCTGCGAAGTCGTCGCCGGGGGGGAGGTCGCGGCCGAGCGCGGTTGCGAACCGGCGGCCTCCCCAGAGATAGCGGCGGAAGACGGGGGTGAGTAGGAGCGGGTGCATCATCGCGACGCGTAGCCCTCCAGGATTCTGCCGATCCAAAAACAACACACGGCGGCGATCAGCATCACGAGCATCTGGCTGGGCAGCAGCCGTCCGCCGAGTTGCAGCACGACCGCGAACACGGGAATGCCGAGGCCGAGGAGTTGTCCAAACCGTCCGATCGCCCGCATACGCCGTCGTTCGTCCTGGGAAATGCCGCAGGCCGGAGCCCCTTGCGTTCGGCCGCATCGTACCAGTCGGGCGGGATTTCGTCGCGGTGGCGGCGTTCATCGGCCCGGCTTGCCGCCCGCCAAATCGACGCAATACTGCCGACACGGAGTTCACACTCGATCACGCTTCTTTCGCAGGAGACACGTCCATGGGTCGGCACGGTGCAGTCACGTTCAAGGGCAACCCGCTCACACTCGTCGGCAACGAAGTGAAGGTCGGCAGCCCGGCCCCCGACTTCGATCTCACGTCGTTCGGCCCCGGCGGCATGGAGCACATCAAGAAGGCCGATCTCCTCGGCAAGCCCGCCTTCATCAGTGTCGTGCCGTCGCTCGACACTCCCGTCTGCCAGGTGCAGACGAAGACCTTCAACAAGCGGCTCGCCGCGCTCGGCGACAAGGTCACGGCCCTCACCGTGAGCCTCGACCTGCCCTTCGCCATGAACCGCTTCTGCGGCGCCGAGGATATCAAGACGATGAGAAATGGCAGCGACTACATGGACCGCAACTTCGGCACCCACTGGGGCGTGCTCATCGACGAGTTGAAGATTCTGGCCCGCGCCGTGTTCGTGCTCGACGCCCAGGGCGTGGTGCAATACGCCCAAGTCGTGAAGGAAGTGGCGAGCGAGCCCGACTACGACGCCGCCCTCGCCGCCCTCGAGAAACTCGCCTAGGACAGGCTTCCGCTTCTCGCTCCAGGCAGGCGATCGATCGCGATCGACCCTGCCACGATCGCGGGTTCGGGGAGCGGCCGGTGGATTTCATCGACTCGCAAGCCGAAGCCGGGCCCTGTGAACGTGGACAGGTCGACGATGCCTCGTCGTCGGTGGTAGGCGCCGGGATGCACTGCGGCTTCCATGGCCGATGCATCCGGGTAGTACTGCATCCCGTTCGTCTCCACGCCGGCGATCGTGCCGGCGTGGGCCGCAAGCTGCAGGTGCGGGATCACCGCCAGCATCGGGTTCGTGAGATCCTGCACCATCAGGGCCATGCCGTGGGCCTTGGCCCACGCCAGCGAGAGCAAGGCTCCGGTCTGCGTCTTGCACGTCTTGAGTGCCACGCCGTTCCAGCCCAGGCGACGCCCTGCCTCGACGCATCGCCAGTCGTGGGCGCTTTCATCGAGGAAGAGTGGCGTGCGTCGTGCGATCGCGTGCACGTCGATCGGGTAGGCGTGCAGGTCGTAGGGAAAGGGCTGCTCGACGTAGAGCAGGCGGGCGCCGAGGTCCGGCCGGGCCTTCGCGATCGCGTCGAGGGCGGCGAGCACGTAGGCGGGGTCGTGGACGGTGCAGTTGAAGTCGGCGCAGAATCGCCGTACGCCTCGAGCGATGCCCAGATCACCCACGCGCAGCAGGCGATTCACGTCCCACGCGAGATCGGTGCCGCGGAGCTTGACCTTCAGCGACGTCAGGCCGTCGTGTTCGATCCACTGCTCCAGGGTCACGGGATGCCCGTCCTGCGGTTCGGTGCCGGTGAGATCGGCCACCGTGAGCGGATCGAGGCCGCCGACAAGATGCCAGGCAGGCAGTTGCACGAGCGGCTTCGAGACAAAAAAGTCGGCGGGAAAACGTCCGCGGAACCGCTCGCCTCCTTCGGCCCCGAAGAAACTCGCCAAATCTCGCGTGAGGTGCTCGGAGCCGTAGCACGAGTACGTATCGCGGCCAATCGCGACGCCGAAAGCGTCGTGGATGGCGAGGTCGAGGGGGCTCGAGCAGATGAGGGCCGCGAGCTCCGGGATCGGTTCACCGATGTCCGGGTCGTCGCATTCCCGCGCCAGCCGGTCGAGTAGCCCATGTCGGAATGTGTCGCCGATCTCCATCGGATGGCCGACCTCCCCGAAATGGACGATTTCACGGCAGCACGCGCCTGCGAGGCGAATCATCGCCCTTTGTCGCGCGTCGAAGTCGGCGGTGGATGGCCACCCCCAGACGACTGACAGCGGCGTCTCGCCCCACCCGACGGCCCGTTTTCCGGAGCGGGTCTCCACTTCGACCGCGACGCGGGCGCAGGTGACCGAGCTCATCACCTGGGCCCCGAATTTGAGCGGGACCCGCATGCGTACGAAGAGCAGCCACAGAGCTGCCCCTGTTACACGGATGTCGCTTTCTCGTGCCACGCACGCTCCGTCACGGTCGTGAGCCACCCCCCGGGGCGACAATTAGGCCCCGAGGAGTTGCTCGATCGTCTTGCGGGCGGCCGTCAGGGCTTCGGGGAGTTTGTCCACGAGCTTTCCGCCGGCTTGTGCGAGGTCGGGCCGCCCCCCACCCTTCCCGCCCACGATCGTTGCGGCGTCCTTGATCCACGAGCCTGCGGACAGGCCGCGGTCTTCGAGCTCACGCGAGATGCCGGCGACGAGTGTCACTTTGTCGGCCTCGCTCGATCCCAGCAACACGGCGATCGGGCTGGCTTTGCGTCGCAGTTGATCGATGCACTGACGCATGGCAGCCGCGTCGCTTCCCTTCGCGTCGGCCACCACGATCCTGGTGCCGGCAATGTCGGTGGCGCCAGCGATCAGGTCGTCGACAGAGAGGGCCGCGGCGGGAGACGCACCCTTCGTTTTCTTGAGCTCCTTGAGCTCTTTCGCCATGGCGGCGAGCCGGGCGGGCAGCTCTGCGACCGGCACCTTGAGAGCGGCCGCCGACTCCGCGAGCACTCCCTCGGCCTGATGGAGCCGCTCCATGGCCTTGAGGCCTGTTACGGCGGTGACACGCCGGGTGCCGGCCGACACGCTCTCCTCGCCGACCACCTTCACCAGGCCGATCTGGCCGGTGTTGGACACATGCGTGCCGCCGCAGAGCTCTCGGCTCACGCCGTCCATCGTCACCATTCGGACGACGTCGGGATATTTTTCGCCGAAGAGCATCATCGCGCCGGCATGACGAGCCTCGGCCAGTGGGAGGAGGTGGGCCGACACGGCCGTGGCGGCCAGCGTGTGTTCGTTGACCATCACTTCGATCTGCCGCAGGGTGTCGGCGCCGACGGCGCTCGTGTGGGAGAAGTCGAAGCGGAGCATGTCGGCATCGACCTTCGAGCCTTGCTGTACGGCGTGGGTTCCGAGGTGGTGCTGGAGAGCGGCGTGAATGAGATGGGTGGCCGAATGGGCCCGGCGGATCGCCGCCCGGCGGCCTGTGTCGACCCGGGCCGTCAGGTCGTGGCCGAGATCGAGCGTGCCTTTCTGTAGATGCCCCACGTGGAGCATGAAGCCACCCTCGCGCTGCGTGTCGACCACTTCGAACGAGCCGCCCTGCCATTCGAGCGTGCCCGTGTCGCCCACCTGTCCGCCCGACTCGCCGTAGAAGCTCGTGCGGTCGAGCACCACAGTCACGGGCGTGGCATGGCCCACCTCGCGCAGGCTGTCGCAGAGCCTGTCTTGGGCGATGATCCCGATCACTTTGCCGGTCGTTTCGAGCGTGTCGTAGCCCACGAACTCCGAGCCATGCATCGCTTTCTTGAGCGCGTCGAGCGGGCCCGACGTGAACACCTCGGCGCGACTCCCGGCTCCCGACCGCTGGCCGTGGGCCTCCATCGCCTCGCGGAAGCCGTTCCAATCGAAGGCGCAGTTTCGCTCTGCCGCCAGGGTTTCGAGAAGCTCCGGTGGAAAGCCATACGTGGTGTAGAGTTCCGCCGCTTCTGTGCCCGCGACGAGCCCGGCCCCCGATTTCTCGATGGCGGTGAAGAGCCGCTCGATGCGCTCCAGGCCACCGTCGATCGTGCCGAGAAATGCCTCTTCCTCGCGCTTGATCACACTCGCCACGCGATCGACCGTCTCGGCGAGTTCTGGATAGGGCTTGCGCATCAATTCGGCCACGGTGCCAGGCAGTTTGTGAAGGAAGGCCTCGCGCATGCCCATCTGGCGGCCGTCGAGCACCGCCCGGCGCAGGAGCCGCTTGACCACGTATTTCTCTTCGTTGTTGCCGGGGAGCACGTTTTCGTGGATGGCGAACGTGCAGGCCCGCACATGGTCGGCGATCCGCCGCATCCGTCGGCCGTCGTCGTCACCGGGCACATAGCGCTTGTGGCACACCTCGCCCACCGCCTCGACGAGCGGCCGCAGGATGTCGATGTGAAAGTTGGAGTCGACTCCCTGGAGCATCGCCGCGGTGCGCTCGAGGCCCATGCCCGTGTCGATGTTGCGGCTGGGCAGCGGACGGAGGTTGTCAGGCGGGGCGCCCACGCGGTTGAACTGCGTGAACACGAGATTCCAGATCTCCACGTCGCTGCCGTCGGGCATCCGGTAGAAGATTTCGCTACAGGGGCCGCAGACGCCGTCGGGGCCCTGCGTGGGAGCGCCGGCCGGCCAGAAGTTGTCGTCTTCACCCATCCGCGTGATTCTGGCGGCTGGCACCCCGACCTCCTCGGCCCAGATGCGGAAGGCCTCGTCGTCGTCTTGGTAGACGGTGATGGAGAGTTTCTCGGGAGAGATGTTCAGCCAGTTCTTCGCCGTCAGAAACTCCCAGGCCCAGTGAATCGCATCGCGCTTGAAATAGTCGCCGAAGCTGAAGTTGCCGAGCATCTCGAAAAACGTGTGATGCCGCGCGGTGCGGCCAACGTTGTCGATGTCGCCGGTTCGCAGGCACTTCTGGCAGGTGGTGGCCCGGGTGAACTCCAGCTTGCACTTGCCGAGGAAGTGATCCTTGAACTGGTTCATGCCCGCGGGCGTGAACAGCACGGAGGGGTCCCAACGCGGCACGAGCACGTCGCTCGGGCGGCGCACGCAGCCCTTCGACTCGAAGAACGCCAGGTATGCTTCGCGGAGATCATCGGCCTTCATGTCGCAACCAGCTCCAGGGCTCACAACGGGGGAACGAGCGCGTACTATACACGCCCTCGGGCGCAGAAGAGCACCGCAGTTCCCGCCGGCGTGAAGGCCCGAATCGGCACGAAAACGACTCCGCCCACGAGCAGCCGCTTGGGTCGGTCACTCGTGGGCGGATGAATCGGCAGGTGCGTGTCGATCCGGGCCGGCCGACTACTCGTCGGCTTCGCCCGAAGTTTCGGCCGAGGCTTCACCGTCGCCACCGACGGTGCCTTCGACGGCGATCACGGCCTCTTTGCTGGCCAGGATTTTTTCCCGGAGTTCCTTGGCGACGGCGGGGTTCTCCTTGAGGAACAGGCGGGCCTTCTCCCGACCCTGCCCGAGGTGCGTCTCCCCGTATCGAAGCCAAGTGCCGGTTTTGTCAACGAGTTTGGCGGTGATCGCCAAGTCGAGGATATCGCCTTCGACGCTGATGCCGTCGGCATGCATCATGTCGAACTCGGCCACGCGGAACGGCGGCGCCACCTTGTTCTTGACGACCTTTACGCGGACCCGTTGGCCGACGACCTCTTCACCGTCCTTGAGAGCCCCGATCCGGCGGACGTCGACTCGGCATGATGCATAGAACTTCAGCGCCTTGCCGCCCGGCGTGGTCTCCGGGCTGCCAAACATCACGCCGATCTTCTCCCGGATCTGGTTGATGAAGATCACCGTGGTCTTCGACTTCGCAATGGCGCCCGTCAGCTTCCGCATCGCCTGGCTCATGAGCCGTGCCTGCATACCGACGACCGAGTCGCCGATCTCACCATCGAGTTCCTTCTGGGGCACGAGTGCCGCGACGGAGTCGATGACGATGACGTCGACCGAGTTGCTCTTGATGAGTAGTTCGGCGATCTGGAGCGCCTCTTCGCCGCTCGTGGGCTGGCTCACGAGCAGGTTTTCCAACGAGATGCCCAGCTTCTTCGCCCAGCTTGGGTCGAGGGCGTGCTCGGCGTCGATGAAGGCGGCAATGCCGCCGGTTCGTTGGGCCGACGCCACGACATGGAGGGCGAGCGTCGTCTTGCCCGATGACTCCGGCCCGAAGATCTCGATGATCCGCCCGCGGGGAAAGCCCTTGCCGCCGAGCGCCAGGTCGACGGACAGGCTGCCCGACGAGATGCCCGCGATCGGCGCCTGGGCATCGGAGCCCAGCGGCATGATCGAGCCCTCGCCAAACTCCTTCTCGATCTGGGCGAGCGTATTCCGGAGGACGGGGTTGGCGTCCATGAACGAGGGTGCCGACTTGCCGCTCCGTCGCTTCTCGGCCGCCGACTTCGATTCTGCCTGCTTCTTTGCCATCCGTCCGTTCGCTCCTGCTGTTGCCAACACCATGGCGATTGTCTCCAACGCTTCCCGGCACGTCGTCGGGGTGGTTGCTTCGCCACCATGAATCGAGCGATTTGCCGCGGAACCGTACACTGAACGCGGGTATACTATCGGTCGGGGGCCGGTCTGGCAAGCAGAATTTTTGCGCTGACCTACGCCCGGTGTTCCAGGGGCCCTTAGCTCAAATTGCCCAACCCAGCTTCGGGGGAGCGGCAAAAGTCTCCTCACTCAGGCCGCGGCGGCCCTCGTTCGGGAAGCGTTCGCCGACTCCCCCGAAGCCTCCCTCAACTGGAAAGGGGAGGCGAGGGGTTACCCCTGCCGTTGAGACGGCGTATGTGACCAGCGCAGGCATGGATGCCGGAGCGCAGGCACATCCGAGTGAGCCGAAGCCTGGAGGGCGGAGGCGAACGTCCGGCGAGACGGTACGGGGTAACCCCGAGCCGGCGCGCGATCAACCGGCCGAACGTCCGGCGACGGGATATGGGGAGCCCGAAGCCGGCGTGCACGTTGAGGCATGACAGGCTGAAGCCTATCCTACGTGCATGCAACACTGGCTGATCAAGAGCGAGCCCGACGTGTTTTCGGTCCGGGATCTCGCCAAGAGCCCGCGGAAGACGACGCACTGGGAGGGCGTGCGCAACTACCAGGCGCGCAACTTTCTCCGGGCGATGAAGCAGGGCGACCGTGCGCTCTTCTACCACTCGAACGCTGATCCACCCGGCGTGGCGGGCGTCGTCGAGGTCGTTCGTGAGGCCTATCCCGATCCGACCGCCTGGGACAAGAAGAGCGACTATCACGACCCAAAGGCGTCGCCCGAGAACCCCGTGTGGTCGATGGTCGACGTGAAACTCGTGCAGGTCTTTCCCCGTGAGGTGCCACTCGACGAACTGCGGGGCGTGAAGGCCCTCGCCGGCATGGAACTTTTGCGTCGGGGTAGCCGGCTGTCGGTCACGCCCGTCACCGCGGCCGAGTTTCGCACGATCGAACGCCTGGCCGCCCAGCGGTCATAATGGCGGGCATGCCCTGCCGACTCGACACGTCCGCGCCCACTGCCGCCCCGAGCGGCGGTCCGCTCCCGGAGGCCCTCGCATGGATCGAGGGAGAGATCGACGCCCTGCGTGCCGCGGGCCTCGAACGCCCCGCCCGCGTGCGCGAGGGGCGGCAGGCAGGCGAGGTGTGTCTCGATGGCCGCACGCTCGTCAACTTCGGCTCCAACGACTATCTCGGGTATGCAGGCGACGTGCGGCTCACGAAGGCCGCATCGAAAGGTTCATGCGCCGAGGGCTTCGGCGCTGGCGCCAGCCCGCTCGTGAGCGGCCACTCACAGGCCCACGAGGCGCTCGAGCGGGCGCTTGCCGGGCTGCTCGGCGTCGAGGCGGCGCTTGTGTTCCCAAGTGGCTATGCGGCCAACACTGCCACGATCGCCGCCCTCGCCGGTGCGGAAGACTTCATCGCCAGCGACGAACGCAACCATGCGAGCATCATCGACGGCTGCCGGCTCTCCCGGGCCCGGATCGGCATCTCTCCCCATCGCGACCTCGCCGCCCTCGACGCGCTCTTGACCACGGCCCGTGACGCCCGCCGCCGTCTGATCGTCACCGACACGCTGTTCTCGATGGATGGTACGATCGCGCCGCTTGCGGGGCTCTCTGACCTGGCTCGCAAGCACTCTGCGATGCTGCTCGTCGACGAGGCCCATGCCACCGGCGTGTTCGGTGCCCGGGGCAGCGGCCTCGTCGAGGAGACGGCCACGGCCGACGGCGTCCACGTGCGCGTGGGCACCCTCTCGAAGGCGCTCGGCGCAGCCGGCGGGTTCGTCGCCGGCAACGCCACGTTCATCCACTGGCTGCGACACAAGGCGCGAGCCTGGATGTTTTCCACCGCGCATCCGCCCGGGGTGGCCGCGGCGGCGACGCGGGCCATCACCCTCGTGGAGCAAGAGCCCGACCGACGCCTCGATCTCATCGTCCGAGCCGCAGACTTCGCCGCGCGGCTGCGGCACGCCGGCCTCGACATCGGCAGTGCTGAAGCCCAGATCGTGCCGGTGATCGTGGGCGCACCGCACGCCGCCGTGAAGCTCGCCGAAAAGCTCTTCGACGAATGTTTCTTCGTGCCGGCGATCCGGCCGCCGAGCGTGCCGGCAGGCGGCAGCCTCGTGCGCGTGAGCCTGTCGTGGCTGCACGAGCCGCGCGACCTCGCCAGGCTCGCGGAGGTGCTCGCTGCCCATGCCTGCTGACCCGAGCGACCGCTGGTGCGTGATCGGAGCCGGCCCGTCGGGGCTCACGGCCCTCAAGAACCTGCGCGGCGTCGGGATCACGGCGGAGTGCATCGAACGCGAGGACGGCCTCGGCGGCAACTGGCGATTTGGCTCGCCGTCGGCGCGGGTGTTCGCCTCGACCCGCCTCATCAGTTCGAAGCGGCTCACCCAATTCGTCAATTATCCGCTGCCGCGCGAGTGGCCCGCCTATCCGGATCACCGCCAGTGCCTCGCCTATCTCGAAGGCTATGCCCGCCACTTCGGACTGCTCGAGCACGTGCGATTCGGCGTGGGTGCCGACCGCATCGAGCGGCCGGGTGACGGCCTGCCCGGCTGGCTCGTGACCACCTCCGCCGGCACCACGACCCGCTACGCCGGCGTCGTGATCGCGTCGGGGCATAATCGCGAGCCGCGCTGGCCCGACGTGGCCGGCACGTTCACCGGCGCGTTCCTCCACGCCGCCGACTACAAGTCGCCCACGCACCCGGTGGCCATCGCAGGCAAGCGGGTGCTCGTGATCGGTGGCGGCAACTCCGGCTGCGACATCGCCGTCGAGGTGTCGCACCACGCCGCCCGCACGGTGCACTCCACCCGCCGCGGCTACCACGTGGTGCCCCGCTTCATCCTCGGCCGGCCGGCCGACGTCCGCGGAGAGCGCCTCCTCGCCATGCGGGCGCCGCTGTGGCTGCGCCGGCTCGTGAGCCTGCGCATGATCGACCGCACCATCGGCCTGCCGTGGCGGCACGGCCTGCGCCGGCCCGACCATCGGCTCTTCGAAACCCACCCTGTCGTCAACGACGAACTCTTCGCTCGGATCGACGCCGGGGCGCTCGCACCGTCCGGCGACGTGGCGGCTTTCGCCGGCGACGAGGTCGTGTTTGCCGACGGCAGCCGGGCGGCGTTCGACGTCGTGATCTGTGCCACCGGCTACCGGATCGAGCACCCCTTCATCGCTCCGGAGCATCTGGCCGTCGTCGATGGCGTCCCACGACTGTTCATGAATCTCCTGCATCCGACGCACGACGATCTCGCCGTCGTGGGGCTCATCCAGCCCGACAGCGGCCAGTGGGGGATCACCGACGTGCAGGCCCAGCTCGTCGCCCGGATGGCCAGCGCCGCGCGGGTTGCACCGCAGGCGGCAGCCTGGCTCTATCGCCAGCGGCAGCGGGCCGCCGAGCCGGGCCCGATCCGCTACGTCGATTCACCCCGCCACCGTCTCGAGGTGGAGCACTTCTCCTACCGCAGAACACTCGAACGGCTCGTGCGGGGCATGGAGCGGCGGATCGTGCGGGGGTGCGATGGCGCGGCGGTTACGGCGGCGGGGCGGCGGGCGGCGGGTTGCCGAAGAGTTGCTCGAGCCCACGGCTCAGGCCGTCGGTGATCACGGCCTCGGCCGTGTTCTCCACGATCCTGCCCACGATCTGGTCGATCGCCCGGGCATCGAACTGCGGCCGGGCCACGGTGCCCTTGAGCGGGATCACGAGCGGTGTGCGCAACAGTTGGCCGACGACCGGTGTCGAACCGGCGATGTCGCCGCGGAGCGACACCTCGGCGGCCATCGCGAGCGTGCCATCGGCACCGACGCTGCCCGACGACCGGACGACGAGCTGTCCCATCTCCATCACGAGGCCCTCATGCCACAGCCGCCGGTCGGCGAGTCGCATCCGCACGGGCTCCGGCCGCACCCGCATGAGCACCACCTTGTCGCCGAAGGCGAACCGTGGATCGACGAGCGTCTGCAGCTTCACCATCAGGGTGGTGAGCGGGCCGAGCCGTTCGCCGGGCGTGACCTCCGTGTTCTCGAAGATGAGCTGCCCGGCGAGCTCCCCGCCGAACGGGTCGGCCAGCGGCACCCGGGCCCCCGCCAGGTCGATGCTCACCACGCCCTGCGTATGGGTCGAGCGGCCCACGAGCGGCGTCACCCACGAGATCCACTCCTCGCAGAACCGGCCCGAGAGTGGCACGCGGTCGATCACGCGGCCCGGTGGCACGACCAGCTCGCCCGGCAGCGGCAGGAGCTTGATCCAGGGAGCCCCGCGCAGGCGTCCACCCGATGCGGCGAGATCGAAGGGGCCGAAGGTCAGCTGCCCTTCGTAGAGCCGCACATCCATCGCCCCCGGGTCGATCTGAAACCCATCGATCTCGGCAGCGGCCCACGTAGCCGACGTTTCCGCCGAGAGATTGCCGAGCCATGCGGTGGCCGGAGGCGCCTGCGGAGTGACCGGCAGTGTGACCGGGGCGACCCGCGGCGCATCGGGGGCGTCGTCGCGACCACGCATGGCCGAGAGCCAGTCGCCGGGCAGGGGCACGTCGCCGGGCTGCTTTGCCGACGCCACACGCTTGCCGCCCTGGTTCGCCCCCGCTGCCGGCCACAACGGTGCGAACGCCTCGGCGACTGCATCGAGAGGCACGCGCACCATCACCGGACGAGAACCCGCGCCCGTGAGGCGGAGCCGGCCCCCGGTGACGGGGGTCAGCAGTCGGGAGACCAGATCCCAGTCGTAGGTGGCCGTGCCGGCGAGCGTCGCTACCCGACGCGCGGAAAGATCGTCGACGCTGCCGGTGGCAGCCATTGCAAACGTGGCCGAATCCAGACTCACGCGATTGACGACGAGCCGATCACTGCCCTCGGCAGCGGAGGGCCTGGTCACCTCGACGAGCAGCCGCGCCCTCGGCTCCATCCACACGCGGTCTGCGTTGCCGGACGGACGGCCGCGGGCGAGGGTCAATTGATTGCCCGTGGCGTCGACGAGCAGGTTCGTTCCCGTGGGAGTGTCGATCACTTCGAGCGTGCCCCAGGCGCGTCCGGCGGCAGGCCATGCCTCGGCCGTAGCGAGCGGCACGAGCCACTTTTCGAACCGGGCCACGTCGGCCTGCCACTGGAGTTTGCCCCGCACGCGGTCGAGTGCGGCGGCCGGCATCGCCGTGGATCGCAGCACGAGGCCACCGGTCCGCAGCGACATCGTCGCCGTGAGGACTTCCGCCGACGAGATCGAGCACACGCCCTGCTCCGGATCGACCATGCCGGCGCCGGTGGCGACGAGCCG
>Ga0208856_1000556_pt1 | contig 13955 bp, 22 predicted proteins | sample LakMenEpi13Jul12_FD_150690 | JGI IMG/M metagenome (GOLD analysis project Ga0208856, IMG submission 150690) | Freshwater microbial communities from Lake Mendota, WI - 13JUL2012 deep hole epilimnion (SPAdes) | ecosystem: Environmental > Aquatic > Freshwater > Lentic | place: Lake Mendota, Madison...
AATCCATAACTTCTTCTGCTCATAGTTATGATAATATTCTAGGACATGATCTATAGCAGCCAGAAACTCGACATCAACCCATTTCTCTCCACCTTCGTCCGGAAGAGGATCAGCATTGAGACGATACGCCTCCTTTAGAGAAGCAATGACAATAGCATCAGTTTGGTCATGGTCTAGTTCAATATTGTATTTCATTATCTTTCTCACCAGTTCTCTGTCACAAACTGTTTGTCCCAACAATGAGCATATCGATCATTGTGAAACACTAGAACTATCCCGTCATACATGAAGCAGTAGTTCATCACTCACCTTTTGGTTCTGGGAACATTTCTTTCGCTTGTTCGTAAGCCTTATCTACCAGATGATTTTTTTCTATAACATAGTTACTTGCTACATACCAAAGTTGTTTTTCAACAATGATCTTACCGTTCTTTATTAGCTTCTCAGGAATAGCCGAAGAACTGCAACTATGTCTCCAAGCGCTTTCTGCTTGGATAAGAATATCATACCAGTTGTATGATGGTGGAACGTTCTCTGCTCTACCATTCGAAAGAATAATCACATATACATCGTCAGTCATTTCTATCTCCTCCACGTTGACCTCCTCTATATTTGTCTGGCCATCAGAAAATATCCTTTACGTCTTTGAGACCCTCAAGGTATTCATCAAATATCTTTACCATATCTTCCTTAACCAACTCTCGGCACTTCTTTATGATAAGAAGATATTCATTTTGAACCTTATCATGCGAGAGTTCAACATAGTCCGTAGCAATGAAATTGACTAGTTGTTCATACTTACGAAGACGCTCGATTTCATCAGCGGCTTCTTCAGAAGTTTGCTGATCGTATCCATTGAAAAAGCATGGTTCACGCAGTCGCTTCACAATATCTTCACTCATTCCAAGAAACTCCCTATGTCTGGCGTTACCAAATCTAAACAAGGAACATAGAACTTCGCATACGTCTTATCTACATATCCTATAACTTTAGGTTCTATACCTCTTCTCCACCCGATCCACTCGTCTGCGGAAGTATTATAGTATATCGCTTTGTAAAAACAATCATTCATTTCGTTATTGAAATAGTATGTGTAATAGTATCCAGATCGGTTAGGTTTGGCATCAGGATACTTACTCCACGTATAGGTCATCAGTCTTTCGCCTTCATCCTCAAGAAAGTGGTGACAGCCTTTTCTTCACACGGTTCACTTATATATGATAGTATCGCACCATGCCTCATCATCAGACCATTGAATTTGCGATACTCTTCATAGAAATGCTCGTATTCATCTTTATGAACCCATTCCTCTGTGGTCTCTGAAAACATTCGGATACACCTATAATCTGTCAGGTCAAGTTTTTCGTTATTCTTAGCGAATGTTAACTCTGCCATATCCGAATCTTCACACTTTCGCCTTATCATAACATACTCCGATTCTGCTTTATTCTTGGTCATGTGTAGGCTCCTTTCCACTAAAAATATACACAATGCTTCGTCATTAGTCAAGAACCTCTAGAATACGCTGGCGCTTTTCTTCAAACTGTTGACAGGTCATCTGAAACAGTTTTTCAAGAGCATCTAGTTTAGATTGAGTTTCTGCTTGATTACGCAAGGCTTCGTCACGCTCTTTAGCCACATGCTTCAATGTAGCGTAATGGCCATTACGCTCTGAAATGGCGGCATCGAGGTCGGCTTCGGCTTTGTCAGCCCGCAAAGCATCGGGGCGACTACGCCACTCTACGACTTCCTTTGTCAGCATCTCACATCGCTCATTGGCTACGGCAAGGTCGGTACGGAGGCGGGTGATTTCGTCGGCAACTTTCTCAGACACGTAATGCCCCGTCTTGTCTATGTCTACGACGACTAGTCCATGTGGACCAAGGCGTTCCCGTAATTTTTCGACTTCCTCATTAGCGGCATCGAGGTCGGCACGAAGTTTCTTTACAAGTTTCTCTATTTGAACTACTGAGTCTGTAATCGATCCGTCATTAGGTGCTCCCATTAGTTCAGCATTGACTGAAATCAAATCAGTGTAATGCTTCTTAAACTCATTGGCTGCGGCGAGTTCGGCACGAAGCCGCAGATTTTCCTCATATACGCTTTCTCTTACTTGCTTCAATTGCTGCTGATGAATGTCATTCATCACTGTTCCCCCATAATCCAAACATATCCATCACTATTAAGATCAGAAATACACAGCCAAAAACAACATAACATTTGACAAACTGTTCTTCGCTCATTAATTGTCTCACAATTTAACTTTTATTCCCAAAAGTTCTTTTGCATGTTCAATTGCTTCTTCAATTGCTTCTAAGTATGCAAGCTTGCGTTCATCAGATTCTTTATTTTTAATAAGAGTTAAGACAAAAAGAATCTTCTTTAGCTTATTTGTTTCTTCATCGGTCATTTCTTATATTCCTTTGGATCACCCATCAATTCGTCATAAGTGTCATCAATAATTGGATCGAGTAAATCTGACTCTAACTGTTCATAAATGCTATCATACAAGTCTTCGCCTTCTGGAACATCAATAAGATACGTCTTCCATCCAGCAACTTTTACATCGACAAGATATTTTGTCATGGTACAATAACCTCATAGGTCTGATCAAAAATAGCAGGAGCGCAAGGATAAAACTCACCAGCAATTCCCTTAATAATATAATCTCCAACACGTGCTGTCATAATGCCTTCAAGTGTAAGAATTTTAATCTTTGTTGGTTCGAAATTATCATCACGAAGAATAAGTAAACCACCACACCAATCTGATAATACTCCAGCATTATCCTCTGTTAGTTGATGTGCTTCTACATCAACTGGCTTCTTACGAACTTTCATTATATATTCTCCATTGTTAAAAGTCAAGTTTTATAAATAAAGCGTAGGTCACGAGATTGCAGTCTCTACCTACTCTACCGCTAAAGAGGAGCGACAGCATGAATATTTATTACGTATACGCCTACCTAAGATCATCAGATAATACTCCATATTACATTGGTAAGGGAAAAGATAAAAGAGCTTTCTCCAAACAACATGGTGTTTCTGTTCCAAAAGACAAATCCAAAATTGTATTCTTAGAGAGCAATTTAACAGAAATTGGCGCCTTAGCATTAGAACGCAGATATATCAGATGGTATGGCAGAAAAGATTTAAACAATGGTGTTCTCCATAATAAAACTGAAGGAGGAGATATGCCGCCTGTCAGATCCGGTCCTGTGGGTCCATATGGTCCGTATAGCATAGAAGATCGTATTAAAAAATACGCTTCTAGAAGAGGCAAAAATCCTGCTCACTCGCTTCGAATGAAAGGAAGACCTGCTTGGAACAAAGGCGTAAAAACTGGCCCTCGTGGTCCTATGTCCGAAGAACATAAAGCAAAAATCTCAGCATCAAAGAAATCTAAACTCTCTTCCACTGATTCAACCTTAATTGTGCCGGTAAATCACGATAGGTGTTAGTTTTGATAATATGTTCAATAAATTCAGAACTCATACCAGATAAAACCATATCGTTAATATCTTTTTGATCTAAATTATCGGGCCAAATACACACAGAGTAACCATTAAGAATAGCCTTTTCCATTTTCTTAACGGTCTCTTTAGAATATTTCTCATTATCATACACAATTGTCAACCTAGATTTATCAAAATCTGTTACTGCACTAACGAGATCACCTCCAGCAGTAGCAATACTATTAGGAACAAACATACTGTCAATCGGACCTTCAAGGACAGGAATAATTCTGTTACGATCAACAGTGTCCAAGCCATAAAGTTTAGGTATTGATTGATTAAGAACAATTGTAATATATTTAACTGTTGAAGATCCCAACGTTCTCCCTTGGAAGGCATGAACAGTCTTATTACTATCAAGAAAAGGGATAAGAAGTCTTGTCTCATCTTTAGCCAGAGACTCAGCTGAAAACTTGTTGGGAACCAAATTATTAGTAAAATGCTTAAAATTAGGACATGCAAATAACTTGGCGTGATATACATTAGGTATCTTTCTCTCCACAACAAACTTTTTGATTGGATCAAATGGCGAAAGCTGAGATACTTTCTTCAATCCTTTCAATGGTCCGGAAGTCATATAAACTGGCTTCCGCATTTTCTCTACGAACTTTTCGTAATCATCTTGCTCAGGCGTTTTCTTATCAGCCAGCTTTTCTAACTGATACTCATTATATAAGTTGACATCAAGCATCTTAATAAAGTTGGGAATTCCCATTGTAGCATTACAGTTGTGACAATGGAACAACATCTTGCCATCCTTCTGGTAGATGTATCCTCGTGCTTTATTCTGATGACTTTCGGAATCCCCGCATACAGGACAGCGGAAGTTGTAAAGGTTTGGACCCTTACGTTTAAACTTTTCTAAACGAGTAGAAATAATACCGATATACTTGTGAGCCAGCCAATCCATAATCTATCCTCATAATGACCTCATATATGATTATACTGGCATTTTCAAAAAAGGCAAACTGTTTTTTAACGAGCCATCAATTTCATAACATCGCCCCAATTGGCCAAAATAAAAGCAGCAAGGGCAAATCCGCCGCCATACACCCACATCATTTTTTCTAGATCATTCATCTTTTTAGAAAATTTATCAAAACATTCATCTAGCTTTTCGCTAATTTTAGCGTCTTCTTTTTCAATTGTTTCATAAATTTTCTCTTCACGAGTATCAAATTCATCTCTTCTTTTTTCTAAAATAATTTCTAAGCTATCAGTAATTTTCTCTTGTTGAGTCAAACGTAGTTCATGAACTGCGATCATTTTATTAAGATCAGCAGATATATCAGTTAATTTAGAGATAGCATCTTCTAGTTTATTTTGTTTCAATTCTAGATTGTTGCAAGTCTTCTCGTCCATTAGTTCTGATCTTTCCTTGTTTCTGCTCTACGTTCTCTCTTGAACGCAGCTTTAAGACCAACAATGTCTCTTAGCTTCTTCTTTTTGTATAGAGCTGACATAGGGTTGAATTTTTTATTGCCTCTGTCCATATCAATCAATGGACTATAGGTTTGAATACCAGCACCTGGACCACCGGATCCCATTACGTTGGCTGGCATAAGAGATTCAGTCTCTGCGATGTTTGATGAAGTTGGTTTTTGATTAAATACGCTAGGGTAGGTTGTATTAAATTTTCTCATTACTCTTCCTGCTATAGCGTTAGCTTCGTCTTCTCTGTATTGTTCGCCTTTTTTACCCATCTGTGTTTGCTTAATATGAATAAGCTCGTGGGCAATAGTGCGCATAATGTCGCCAGGATGGCGCTCTGTTATACGAACATATATTTCGTTGCCATTAGAATGACCGAAGGCTGCTTTTGAATTTTGTGACTTACCTACGAAATGAATCTTTGGTAGTTTTGTAAGGTTTATTTCTTTTGCCGCAAACTTTACAAAGTTTTCTAATTGTTTTATTATACTTTGCATTAAACTTCCCTTAGTTTTGCGACAATTTTTGCATCCATTTCAATTAAATTTGTGTCAATTGTTTTTTCATTATTTACATTGTAAATATAATCTGGTAATATGTTAAGCATTATCAAAAAAGGTTTGATGTATTTCATCTGAGGTTTCATTTTTAAATATAAAATTTTACAAAGAACCTCAGGTCCAAAACAATTATTTAAAATAATAATATGGTTAAGTATCAAACGTTCTTTCAACTCACCATATTCAGTATATCTTGTAATTAATTTTTTAATATATTTTAATCTATTAAGATCTTCTAAAAAATCTTCAGTAGAAACATATCTTGCGTTATCATAATGTGAAGCGCAATATAATAAAAAATTTTTATCAGTCAAATTTTCATTCATTACCAGGTGCTAAGTGCTGCTCTTTTCCATGTGTTATTAGCAACGCACACATAGATATAAGAATCGTTATAACGAATAGTTCCGGCAATACCTGTTGTATTAGCAGTTGCCGGAACAGTTCCTGTTACTAGATTAGCAGCAAAAATGTTTGCATTTACTGTGCGAACAGATGGAGCTCCAGAAGGATCTCGGAGGACTAAGACTCTATCTGAAGAAGCTACATTAGCAGCAGTTGGTAATTGCGAAACTTTTTTGCTGTTATCTGTCATATATCACCTATTAAGTATTAACAGTTAGTGTAGCAACGCTTGAAGTGACGTTTGCTGCTCCAGTTGCCTGAAGAAGAACACGGAACTGTGCGCCAGTTGTGAAGCTATTAGCATGGACAGTAAGATTGGCTGTTGTATTGCCAGTTGTTCCTGCAGCAGCGTTAACGAAGCCAGAACCTGTATTAGCTTGCCAACGATAAGAAATTGTTCCGCCAGCTGGTCTTGTTGCAGCAACAGTAAAGATAACACCAGTGTTATTTACGTTTGAAGTTGCATTAATTGTTGTATTAACAGGCTGTGTGTTAACAAGAATAACGTAATCAGGCATTGATACGTCGTCCGAAGCATCAGTAGTAATACCACCAGCTACTAGAACTTCTGTCATAACACGGCCAGCACGTCCTCCTGAACCTGCAGTGCGAAGAACCCAACCAGTGTGGGTGATTCCTGGATTGGCAGCAACTTCGTTACCATCAACACCAAATTGTCCAACTGTTACGCCATCAATAAAAGCGTTAGCTGTTGTGTTACCGAAAAGATTGTCTCTGTTTGCACTGTTTGGTGCTAGCTTTACGCTTGTTGGCGCAAAGATAGTTGAATTAGAAGCAGTGTCTTGATTACCCCATAATGGCATTTGTATTCCTCCTAAAGAATTTATTTTATTTATTAATTCCCAAATCCTGTCATATCATTAAGATAGTTAGACTTGGTATTGTGATGTTTAATTAAATCGCCATCTTTGACAATTTCATAATGTGTTTTTTCTTCAACCTTTTCTTGAAAAGGAATAGTTCTAACTATTTTTGAACGTAAATTGTCAAAGGAATTGGTGCTGGAGGCAGGAAGAACTTTTGGTTCTTCCTTTTTTTCTGCCCCAACAATAATATTCTTAGCAAAGATAGGCATTAAACTTTTAGTCCTTCAGCACTATCATGCATCTTATTAACAGCAGACTGACGGTCAGCTGGCTTTAGACCCTGAAGATGAGAAACAATTTTTCTACCCATTGCTGGTGTAATCTTTGATCTCGAACCATCATTGTGAGTAAAGTCAACAACGTTACCAGCAGCAGCACGCCCTGCCTCTACCTGAATATGCTTACGTGGATCACGTTCAGTTGTTTCAGGTGTTGGGTTCTTCTTTGGGCGACCTTCTTCAAGAGTTTCTTCTGGTAGATTTGCCTTAGCATGCGAACCAAGACGGTCAGCAATTCTACGCTTCATTGAATCCTGAGTGGACTTTTTTACCATACCCTTTCTTTCGCCTTTAGTGGCAACATCTGTTCTTGGACGACCACGACCGCCTGAAAGCGGATCATGACCAAATGAACGAACAGAAGGAGTGTTTCCGTATCCTTCATCAACTTCAACTTCTTCTTTTCTGATTTTCTTACCACTTTCAGCTGTCGCAGTAACATCGTTCTGTGACATCTTATCTGAAGTAGAATCTGCCCCTATAGCGACTTCAGGTCTATTTGGTGCTACAGAGGCTTCAAGAAAAAAAGAGTTAATATGGTCGATTTCTGCCTGTGAGAAAGTAACTTCTTCCTTAACTCTTGTTGGCTTGCCATTCATAGTGACATCGCCTGAACCCTGAACTGATGAATCAGTCTTAGGAGCAGTTGGCTTTGGCATAGAAGTTTTCTTTTCAGGTGTAGATGTTACATCACCACCACCCTGATATGAAGGATCGTTTGGATCAGCCTTTACGCCTTCCGCCATCTTACCAGCTGCCTTAGCAGCACGGAAACGTGAACCCCAAACTTCGTCCTTTGGTGACTCTACCTTGCCGTCACGGTCATAGTCTTTCTTAGCCTTCTTAGCAGCTTCGAACATGTTTGCTGGGTTCTTAGCCTGTAGGTCTAGGAATGCTGCAATTAGTGGGCTATTTTCTTCTGCCACTTTTTTCTTACCACCACTTTCTTTTTCTAGTGTTCTCTGTTGTGCTACTGGAGTTCCAGAAAGCATTGATGAACTACTTGATGTGGATGGAGCAGGTGTTGGTGTGGGCGCTGCAGAAGTAGTTGGCCCTTTATCAATTTTTGGAATATCAGAATCCCAAGACTTAGTTGTATTTGGGCTTGTAGTAGTTGTTTGTGCTGGTTTATCATAACCAGCAGAAACTGGATCTTTCCAAACAGTTTTTTGCTCTGGCTTCTGTAAGTTAATTGAAGCGCCAGCACTAATTTTGTTAGGATCTTTGATATTTGGGTTTTGTTTCATAATATCAGCAACAGAAAGTCCAGATCTCTTACTAAGAGAAGATAAAGTATCTCCTCTCTGGATCATAGAGCTACCAGTTTGCCCTGGACGACGTGGTGGTAAAGGCATTGCTTCATTAATTTCGTTTTCTTCTGACATTTTAGTTTTTCCTTTTTTAGAATATCCGCTTTCTGATTCTGCGCCCTTTGGATCGAAGGCGTCTGCTGTTTTGTTCCAAGCTCTGCTACTGCTTGTTGAAACAGCTGAAACCCATTCCTTAGCACCTTCTCCTGCTCTAGAGACATTTCCTCTCATCAAAGAACCAATAGTTTTACCTAGAGCTTCTGGAGCCTTTGGTGCTGGGGAAGTTTGTGATGCTTCTGGAGCCTTTGATGTTTCAGCTGGCTTTGGAGTTTCAGGTGTTTTTGTGACTGTAGGAGTTGCTGCTGCCTTTGGCGCACTTACGTCAACCTTTGTCTGTTTGCTCATAGAAACATATTTTTCTTGTGGCTTTTTAGTAGTTCCTGTTCCTTGAAGGTTTGTCTGATATTTCTTACCTTGGAATTCAAACTGACCAGATGTCTTTGCGCCTTTTGCTTCAGCAGCCTTACGAGCAGCAGCAAACGCCTGACCAAAAGTTTGTGGTTTTGCAGCTTCTGGAGCTTTTGGTGTTTCAGCTGCCTTTGGCTTTTCTGCTTTCGGCTCGTCCTTTGTAAACTTTTCAGTAGGAGGATTGACTGCTCCTTTAGTGAATGCATTATAACCAGCATAACCTGCACCAGCTGCAAGTCCAGCTCCAGCAACAGCTTTACCAAAATCTTTGATAGTTGATTTTGGAGCTTCAGGGACATTAGGTGTTGTTGTTTTTGGCTTTTCTGCCTTAAGATCAATTGTTGGTGGTTCCTTTGGAGCCTGTTTTGCTTTACCAACCAGATCTTCTCCGCCATGCGGCATAGGGCGTATTGGTGCTGATTTTGGAACTTTTGCTGCACCACGACCAAATAGCTTAAAAACGTTTGGCGCTTCCATAAGTTCTGCATTTCTTTGAACTTCAGCAAGAGCTTCTTGAATTGTTTTTTTGTCAGACATTTTAGATCCTCTGAATTATTTCAACTATTTATTTTTATGAAATTGTTTAAAAGATTTAATCTTTTTACCACCACTTTCTTTTTCAATAGTGGTTTTAACCTTTCTATAATTCAAAGGTTCAGAAGTTGGTTCTGGAGCTTTTGGTGTTTCAGGCTCTGCTGGTTTTGGTGTTTCTGGAGCCTTTGGCGTCTCTGGTTCATCGTCTTTTTGTTGATCGCGAGCAATACTAGCACCAGTAGCCGCCCAACCCAATGGCCCAGGAAGAACTGCTCCAGCTGCTGACAATGCAGCGCCTGGATAATCTCCTTTTTGATATTTTTGATAAGCGTCATAGCCTTGAATTGCTGTTGCAGCTGGCCCTAAAAATCTACCAACAGTTTTAGCAGCACCCTTAACAACGTCCCAAACACCTTCATCAAGATTTTCTTGACGTGAATTTTTCATATCATTGATGAAATCTTTGAAATCTTTATTGGTTGTCATTTGGCATTTTCCTTGTTTCTACATCTAGAAAATTGTTCTTTGGGTTTGGACCAATAACAACTTCAGTATCATTTGGATAAATAAACTTTTTTTCTTTACCCATACCGCTTTCAGTTTCAACTCTTGGCTTCATTGCCTTTTCTTTTTTGGCTTCATCAATTACATTTTTGATTATTGCCAATCTTGAAGTCTTTTCTTTAGCAGACTTAGGATCAGAATCCATACGACCAACATATTCAATTGACTTACGATCTCCAGCATCTTTTCTTGGCATGTTCTGAATCTTCTTTCTCAATTCAGAAGCAACTTCTTCTTTCATAGGTTTTTTTGTGTGATGAACGTGAGAAGCTACTGGCACTTTTTTTGATCTGAAATCAAAAGCGTCTTTTGTTGGCATTGAACCCATGCCTCCGATAAATGGAGGAATAAATGGTGCCAATTTTCCAGCAGTTTTTGCTATTCCAGGAATAGCTGCCTTTACGGCTGGTTCAACAGCTGCAAGTTTTGGTGATGTTTTAACATCAGGGTCAGCAAGTTTAACATCTTCTTTACCAGGTGCAGCAAGTTTAGTATCTACCTTTTCTGGCGAAACCAATTTTGGTTCAGTTTTAGTGTCTACCTTTTCAGGTGCTGCTAATTTTGGTTCAGTTTTAGTATCAACTTTTGCTGGGACTTCAGTCTTAGGTTCAACAACAGTCTTGGGTTCAACCTTAGCTGGAACTTCAGCTTTCTTTGGTGGTATAACTTCCGGAACTCCAGCTTTTGGTTTAGCTGGCATTCCTTTTGGTCTGAAAATAGCAGGAAGTTTAGCTTCTGGAGCTACTTTAAGTAGCAATTCTGCAGCGTTTTTTGCTATTGGATCAGCGAAATCAAGTTTTGATTCGCTAACTCTATTAATGCCTGCTCTTTCTTTAGCAATAGATCTTTGTCTTGAAGCGTTTTCGGGAGCCTGTGAATGACTTCCTTCGCCAGCTGGTGGCTTAATATGAGGTGTTGTAGTTCTTATTGATTTAAATTCATTACCTTGAAACTTGTCTGTACCAATAGCACCAACTGCTTCATCAGTTTTCTTTTTCTTTCCGTCTTCTGTATGAAGTTTAGGTTCACCACCAGTGCCGCTGCCAGCCAATCCACCGACATCTTCATCAACTGGCTTGCTATCTTTAGCGCCGAATGAAGATTCGTATTCTTTTGATACAACTTTACGAATAGAGTGTTCTAGGCTACTCTTTTTGCCCTTAGAAGCCTTGCCCTCTCTTATATCTCTGATGATGTGTTCTAAACTTCTCATTTGTTATGCCTTTATAAACGATCTTAGCATCCAACCATGCTTCTGATGAGCAGTTAGACGATCCTGTAACATATTTGATACAGCGTAATGTTTATGCTTTTCACATAATTCGTATGCAGAAGTAAGAGAAGCAATAACTCTTTCGTTATCAGAAGCAAGCTTGCTGATCATAACTAGACCATCAGGAATATTAGTTGCTTCTTCAATAGTTGTTAGTTCTAAAAATCTTTTCATAGAACCAGGAGAAAATGCATCAAATGTTCTAATAGATTCAGCAATTAAATCTATTGCAGGATTTAACTCTGCATACAAAGCACCAAAGAAAGCATGGTAATCAGAGAAATGCGGACCTGTTACATTCCAGTGATAATGCTGAGCCTTTACAGCAAACACGTATGTGTCAGCTAATGCTACCTTTAATGCTTCAACTGGTTCAATCTTGCCAATCATTATTTTTTCTTTCCTGATTCAGTTTCGCTCTTTACGCTTGTAGCAGTTGGTGACTTAACGTATGGTTCGCTCTTAACGTTAGTCTGGAATTCTTTACCACCATATTCAAACTTACCACCTGCACCACCTTTTTCTGCTCTAGCAGCCTGGAATGCCTGACCACGTGAGAAATATTCTGGTCTTGATGGTGGAGTTGGAGCATCAACCTTTGGTCTTGGTGCTTCTGCAGCTGTTGGAGCACTAGCTGATTTGCGTGTTACCTGCTGCTTTTCATAATCATCAATAGAACGACCCTGAGACTTGAATGGGTTATACTTCTTCATAACATCCTGTCTCTGGAACTCTGACATCTTTTCGCCAGCTGGAGTTGGTTCCATAACTGCCATAGCAGCGCCAGCAGCAGGACCCATTGCTGTTTTAGCAATCTTTCCTAATACACCGCCAGCAACCTTTTCAGCTGCAGCTGGAATAATTTTTGATGCTGCTTTCTCACCTGCTTCTCTACCAGCTGCAGACATTCCCTTTTGAACAGAAAACTTTGATGCTTCCATTCCTCTATTAGTAACGGTTGGCTTTACGCTCATAGAACCACCTGTGCCTACCATTCTTCCTGATGGTGGGGCTGGTGGGGCTGCTCTTGCAGGAACGTTTGTTGAAGAAACTTTCAATGATCCGCCCTGAGAAGCATTCATTCTAGCAGAAACTGGTCTTGCAGGTGCGGCTCTTTGAACCTGAACGCCACCACGCATTGCTCCTGCGCCAGAACCCATTCTTCCGCTAGTTGTAACTGAACGACTAAACTGTCTCTGAGGAGCAGCACGAGTAATTGATGGACGCTCGATCTGCGGAGGCATGTCCATTGCTATTTCTTTGATGACTTTCTTAATAATGTCTATATGTCTCTGGTCCATTTGATTAATTCCTTACTCGCAGTTCCACTTACGTAGTGCTTTGTTGATTCTTGAATCTGGATCTCTTGCAGTCTTAGCAGATGTAAGTCTCTTCTTCATGCCACCCATACGAGCGCAGAATGACTTACGGCGATTATACGCCTTGCTTCCCTTCTTTAGTTTAGAAGGCTTAGTTGTAACTGCTGTTTGTAACTTTGAACCTGGATTTTCACGACGATATGCCATGACACCAGCCTTTGTTAAACCGCCTGTTGGGTTCTTATATTTTGAATCCTGCCAATCTTCTTCAAGTTCGTCCATAGCATCAACAATTTCAATTGCTTCACGAACTACTCTTTTAACAATTTGGCCAGGAGTTTCTTTTTTATAGATAGCAACTAATTCGTCAGAACCAATAAATCTTGAAGTTGGATCCTCTGAATCTGTTGAATGTTTTTCCGCATCTTCTTCTTTTACAGGGACGCAGTTTGGAACTTTTTTACCGTTTTTCATCTTCATGCCAACGGCTTCATAACCTTTCCAGCATGCTTTTTTAAGATCTTCGTCTAGTTCCACAGCGAAACCTCCTGCAATGAATGAATTTACTCTATCGAATGCAAATGAATTCGCATTGCCGCCGAATGATTCGGTCCAGCAATTATAACCTCTACGATATACTTCTTCAAGAATATCGACTGAGTAACCTGAATTTTGGGATTTTTTATAAAGGGATAATTTGGCCTTGTCAGTGAGTACGACAGACTCGCCTAGCTGAGTTTCAAATGAATTAAACTTTTTCATATGGAGTTTCCCTTGGGCTTTCCAATTATATGCGAGGTCTGGCGTACCCTTTTTACTCGCACTGACGTTTTATTTATAAAAGATCTTATCTTGAGATTTCTTCCCAATCCATAGATGCGTATATATCAGCGCCCGCAGAATCTGCTGCAGCAACTAATGTTAACTCATAAGAACTAGAAGTTAGACCGTTTCTTTCTAACTGAAACTTGAATAGTGCTTCTTTTAAAATATCAACAGGACTTGAACCCTGATTAGAACCATTAGTCCATCCAGAAGCCAAAATTCTACCACCAGCGAAACTTGTTCCTGTAATATTATATTCAACAGCAGAATCATCTCCTGCAGAAACCCATGTTCCGCCTGTAGTTGCGCCAGAAGCTACAACTCTCCAATTATAATTAGCATTGTTGGTTATTGCTATTAATGATAAAGCAGTAAGAATAACAATACCGTCAAGTCTATCTGGAGAAGCCTTCAATCTAATTGAGACAACTGGATAGTATGTATTAACTGTTGTCAAATCTCTTGGCGCCCCAATAGCTGTTCCAACTGCTTGTTGAAGACCTCTTAGTTCATATCCGCCTTCAGAAATAACAGTGGAACATACTTGTTTTAGAGTTGTATTACTTGCAGTTACGCCTGTATTTTTA
>Ga0208856_1000560_pt1 | contig 13868 bp, 10 predicted proteins | sample LakMenEpi13Jul12_FD_150690 | JGI IMG/M metagenome (GOLD analysis project Ga0208856, IMG submission 150690) | Freshwater microbial communities from Lake Mendota, WI - 13JUL2012 deep hole epilimnion (SPAdes) | ecosystem: Environmental > Aquatic > Freshwater > Lentic | place: Lake Mendota, Madison...
GAAAAGATAGTATCACCAGGTGTATTTACAAGAGAAAACGACCTTTCATTTTTACAACAAGGTGTAGCCGACATCGGAGCAGCATTCATAGGCCCTTTCAAAGAAGGCCCAGTAGTACCAACAATCGTAAATTCACAAGCTGAGTTTGAAACATTATACGGAGTAGTAGATGACACATATTATACTCCTTTAGCAGTACAATCATATTTAAGAGAAGCAGGAACTGCAACAATTTGTAGAGTTGCAGGTATTGGTGGATATACCGAAACTGCACCTGTATTGGTAAGTGCACTTAATTTAGGACAAATTGATACATTAGTAACATCATCAGCTGGATTATTTTATTCAGCATCGGATGGTACTTCAAATGGTACGGCTCCTATATATTTTCAGGGTGGTACATTTGCAACAAACCCATCGGCATCGGTAACGATTACAAATGGTGTAATTAGTGCAATATCTATTACCGAAAAAGGTAGTGGTTTAACAGTAGCACCAACTTCGATATTTGTATCACAATCAGCAGCAAGAATCGCAGATAATTTATCTACTGCTAGTTTTAGTATAACATACGATGTATCTGGTTCAACTGCAGCAATCTTATTCAATACATCTACCGGTTCAAATGGTGGATTTACAGGAGAAACAATAACTGATACGGATGGTAATGGTGATTTTACTTTATCAACTTTAGGAGCAGCATCTTTAAAAGCAAGTGCTGTAAATGATGTTGAATCTGTATTTGGAACTTCTGCATTTGGTACTAAAGATGCATATGTATATGGGTATTTCAAAAATAGTAGTATTAATTTAGATTCACACGCATCTGCATCTGTGAATGTATTGGGAAATCAATTATTTACATTTGATGCACAAGAAGCATTGACTCCAATGATTAAATCACAAACAATTAGTGGTTTAAGGGAAAGTTTATTTCAATTTGAAACATTAGGTGTTGGTAATTCTGCAAATACAAAAGTTAAAATTGGTATTTCAAATATAAAAGCAGCTGGTTCAGTAAACGGAACGGATTATGGTACATTCACAGTTGTAGTAAGAGATTTCAACGATACTGAAAAGAAAAAAATTGTATTAGAAACTTATTCAAATATAAACTTAGACCCCAATTCTCCAAACTATATTAGTAGAGTAATTGGTGATAGAAAAAGAAGTATTGATTCTTTAGGTAAAATAACTGAAACTGGTGATTGGGTAAATAATTCTAAATATGTTAGAGTTACAAATTTAAATGTAAATGCACCGGTACAAGCGGTTCCATTTGGACATTTGGCTTATACTTTACCAGTATCTGCATCAGCAGCAATTGGAACATTAATTCCAGCAGTAACTTTTGTAACCGCATCGGCAACAAAAAATGGTGGTATTGATTTAGATGGTAATACGGATAACTTAATTTACTTAAAACCAATTCCAACAGGAGCAGGTGTAGGTTCTAATTCAGTATTTGGTTTAGACGCATCAAATGGTGGTACATTAGCAGTAGGTGATACAAATGCACAATTCGTAGTAGCATTCCAAGAAGGTTTTGATGGTATGAACCCAGCAACTCCAATTTATACTGGAACAAATATTATAGCAGGTAACTCACAAGGTTTTAATTTATCAACTTCATTAACTTCAGGTTCAGTAGCATATGGTAAACACATATCTGCATTATCTAACGCTGACGAATTTGATATCAATATGGTAGTAACTCCAGGTGTTATTAGAAGATTGCATACTTCAGTAGTAACTTCAGTTTTAGATATGGTTGAACAAAGAGATGATTGTTTCTATATTATGGATACAACGGCTGCAGGTGATTCAATTTCACAAGCTACAACACAATCTGACGCAATAGATTCAAATATGACAGCAACTTACTATCCTTGGATTAAGACAGTTGATGTTAATACAAACAAATTAATCACAGTTCCACCATCAGTATTACTTCCAGGTGTATTCGCAGCAAACGATAGAGTAGCAGCTGAATGGTTCGCACCAGCAGGTTTGAATAGAGGTGGTTTAGTAGGAGCAGTTAGTGTATTGAATAGATTAACACAATCTGAAAAAGATACTCTATATGAAGGAAAGGTAAACCCAATCGTTCAGTTCCCAGGACAAGGTATCGTAGTATTCGGTCAAAAGACTTTACAAGATAAACCATCTGCATTAGACAGAATTAATGTTAGAAGATTATTATTAACTGTAAGAAAATATATCGCATCTACTTCAAGATACTTAGTATTCGAACAAAACACAGCAGAGACAAGAAACAGATTTTTAAATATTGTTAACCCTTATTTAGAGTCAATCCAACAAAGACAAGGTTTGTACGCATTCCGTGTTGTAATGGACGATTCTAATAATACTCCAGATGTAATTGATAGAAACATTATGAAAGGTGCTATCTACTTACAACCAACTAAGACCGCTGAATTCATTCAAATTGATTTCAACATCTTACCAACTGGAGCAGCATTTAACGGATAATTTAGAAAACAGATATTTATATAAAAGAATTAAAAATAAAGTAAAATGCCAGAAATATTAGAGTTTGATAAGATGTTCTATAAGAATTTTGAACCAAAAATGGGTAACAGATTCATTATGGAAATCAATGGTATCGAATCGTACATCATCAAAACAGCAGCAAGACCAACTTTCACATCGGAGATAGTTGAATTAGACCATATCAATGTAAAAAGAAAGCTTAAAGGTAAATCAACATGGGATGATGTGAATATCACTCTTTATGACCCAATTGTACCATCAGGTGCACAGCAAGTTATGGAGTGGGTAAGACAATCACATGAGTCATTAACAGGTAGAGATGGATACTCTGCATTCTATAAGAAAGATATTACTTTCTATTTATTAGGCCCAGTAGGTGATAAGATTGAACAATGGACTTTAAAAGGAGCATTTATTAGTTCAGCAAACTTCGGTGAGTTGGATTGGGCTTCAAACGACCCGTTGTCAATTGAATTAACTTTGACTTATGACTACGCTATCTTAGAATTCTAATTTAGAGTAAAAATTATAAAAAGAAGGGGATGCAGAAATGTTATCTCCTTTTTTATTTTTTGAAAAGTGTATATATATTATTAAACACAAAGTTATATTATGAACGAAAATATCGAACAACAAGTTACAAGAGGATTAGGTGCACAAGCACAACAACAATACCAACAAGTAAGAAAAGACTATCCATTTCCAACGGAAGTTATTAGTCTACCATCAAAAGGATTAACATATCCTGAAGGTAATCCATTATCAAAAGGTGAACTTACAATTAAGTTAATGACTGCAAAAGAAGAAGATATTCTAACTTCTACAAACCTATTAAGAAAAGGCATTGTATTAGATAAGTTATTAGAATCAATTGTAGTTGAACCAGGTGTTCATATTAACGATTTATTGATTGGTGATAAAAATGCAATATTAATTTCAAGTAGAATATTAGCATATGGCCCAGAATACAATGTGACAATCACAGACCCAAATGAAAATGAGCCAGTTGATGTTGTAGTTGATATGACAAAATTGAAAATAAAAGAAATTGATGAAAGTCAACTAAATAGAAATAACGAATACGAATTTACACTTCCAAAAACGGGAATGAATATTAAATTTAAGTTATTATCACATATGGATGAACTTGCAATTCAAAAAGATATTGAAGCAAGTGAAAAGGCATTGAAACAAGGTAATGAAATAACAACTAGATTAAGAAGAGTTATAATTGAAGTAGAAGGAAATAGAGATTTAGGATATATAAGTAATTATGTTATAAATCAACTACAAGCTGCCGATTCAAGAGCACTTAGAAAACACATTCAAGCATTAACACCCGATATTGATTTATCGTTTGAGTACACATCCCCATTTACTGGAGAGAAGGAGGCTCTTAAAGTCCCAATCGGACTTGACTTTTTTTACCCTACCGACTAATTATTCCGTAACTTTACATCAACAAATATTTAGTTTAATTTATAATTCCAATGGTGGTTTTAATTGGAATGATGTATATTTTATGCCTATTAAATTAAGAGACTTTTATTGGAGAGAATTAGTAAAAGCAAAAGATGCAGAATCAGCCGTATACGATAAAGCAATAAAATCTAATACAAAAAACTCCAGTAAAGCATCTAGGAGATGATAAACTAATATAGTTTATATTTATTGTAAGAATAACCCAATGAATGGCAAAAAAACCCTATAAATACAAACCCGTAACTACGAATACCGATGACAACTCTATGGAGAGGAGTATAGCATACTTTAATAAAAATGTCACAAATTTTTCATCATCAACGGACAAACTTGTTAAAAGTATAGATACATTTACTAAATCGGTAGATGCATTTAAAAAATCAACCGAAGAAGATAAAAAAACAAAGGAAAAAGATAAAAAGGATAGGGATAAGGATAAAAAATCAGGGGGAAGCTCACCTGATGCGCCGGCAAGTAAAAACCAAGCTTGGGCTAAAAAAACTCAAAAAGGATTAGATAAATTTCAAACACAAGCTTCTAAATTAGGTATTGAACGATTACAAAAATTTACTGGTGATGTATTTGGAAAAAAAGCCTCTCAAACTATGACAAGGGGTATGGCTAAATTTGCAGGTGCTATCGGCCCTAAAGGTGGAGGTGGATTTGGTGCGGGTATGATGGGTAAAGCAATGGGTGGATTAGGTAGTATTGCGGGTGGTGTTTTAAGAGCAGCCGGCCCTATTGGAGCAATTGCAGGCGTTGCAAAAATGGCATTTGATTTTTGGGATAGTGGTGGTTTTGCAAAAATGAAAGTTGGACTTAAAATGTTGGGTGGTAATAAAATGAATAAGGCATCTGACTTAGAAGATGTTAAAAGTTCATTGGAAGGTACGGAACAAATGCGTAAACTTAATGCGGAATATAACTATGCAGTACCATTACAACTAAAACAACAGGCGGCAGATGATATGTTACAATACAATAAAGGTATTGAACAAGATTCATTAAATTATAGTCAAGGTTTAGTTAAAGATAAGTTAGAATACGAAATGGGGTTGAGGAAAGATGCCATGCAATTTCAATTCCAGCAAGCAATGGAAACATTGGATGCTGAAATGAGTAAAAGAAAAGATATTCAAGCATCCGGAATGTCATTTATAAATCAATATTCTACAATTTCAGAAAGAGCTCTTAGAGCAATTGGTTCTTCTACAAAAATGATTGTAGAAGGAATTTCTAAATTTCAACAAATTTTTGGTGGTAGTGTAAAAGAAAGTTTTGAATTATCAGAAAACGCACAAGGGTTAGCATATCATTTTGGAGTAGGTGCAGATGATGTTCAAAATATGACAAATCTTTTCCGTTTAATGGGAAAGACAACTGCAAAAACTGCACAAAATTTAATTAATGGTATTACTGCATTTGCAGATTTAAATAAATTATCACCACAGGCAATATTCGCACAAATCAAAGACGCGGGTGAAGATATATACAAATTTAGTAGTGGTACTGCAGAAAACTTTGTAAAGCAGGCAGGTTTACTTACTAAGATGAGTGTATCTATGTCTCAAATGATGAAGGCATCGGATTCAATGGTTCTTAACTATAAGGATAGTATTAAAGCTGAAATGAGTTTATCGGCTATGTTAGGTAAAAATGTAAACTTATCTGAAGTAAGAGCACGTTTAATGAGTGGAGACCAAGCAGGCGCAGCATCTGCATTAAAAACCGCATTGGGTGGAATTGATGTCGGCGCGATGAACGCATTTCAAAAACAAGCATTGACACAGGCAACAGGAATGGATATATCGGCTTTGATGGGATTACAACAAGGAAAAGGTGGAGGATTAAGTGGGGAATTAAAAGCTGAACAAAATAAAGGTAAAGCATTTGCAGATGGTGCATTAAATCAAGATATAGCAAATGCATCTGCTAAAATGAAATTAGAACAAGAGCAAAGAGCTAAAATGTTGGCGTTTGAACAAAGACAGCGTTTAATTATGTTGACATTAGAACAGGCTCAAAGAATGGATGGTATTGCATTAGAACAAAAGTATAGAGCATTGATAGCCGCAAAGGGTTATGAAGATGCAAAGAATACTATGGCAATGGAGATGATAAAAGACCAGGCTTCAAAATTTAGTTCGAATATGACGGCAGGAACTGCAAGTGGATTGGATAGACAAGGTTTAAGTGACGCAGCCATAGGTGATTTTACCAAAACTATTAGTGGTGTTGATTCCGGACTTAGTACATTAATTAGTAGTGGCGCAGTCAAAGGTACGGATATGCGATTGGCTAATTATTTAAGTGCAAAGGATGATATTTTACAAACCGCAGGAGCAAAAGATAAAAAAGGAAATTTAGTAAATACTCCTGAAATGATTGCACAAAAATTGTCTGATGCAATGACAAAATCATTTGGTGGAGAAATAAAACAATACAATGAAGCGGTAACTAAAAAAACGAGTGAAACTAATGCACAAATTGCAGCATTTCAAGCCATAGTAAATGCACAAAATGTTATAGATAGTGGTAAAGATAGAGGAAGTGCAACTAAGGCCCAAGTAAAGGCTTTAGATGATTCAATAGCATCTGCAGAAAAACTATATCCTGAATTATTTAAAGAATTTGAAAAATCAAAAGGTCAAGGTAATGTTAAGAACTGGCAAAGGGGTAACAATGCAGAATTTATAAATGGTTTAAAACAAACAATTCCAAAACCATTGGACGGAAAGGGAACTGCTGCGGCAACTGCAGAAGGAAATAAATTAGTAGTAAATGCTGCAAATGTCCAAACAGTTAAACAAGGTGAAATAATAGTACAACAAAAAACAATGTTAACTAATGCTGAATATGAATTTAAGCTTCAACAAGAAATGGTTGCATTATTAGGATTAAGTTCACAAATACTTAATAGAATTATGGAAAATACTAAAGGAGAGAAGGGGAGTATTACATTATATGGTAGAAGTTTAACACAATCATTATTAAATGAGGCACGTAAAAATTACGCTATATCAAGAACTGAATAATATCTACGATATAGATATTTATAATTAAATAGTATTATTTACAAATGGCAACAATATCTGACTTATTTAAACAACAAAATAAAGAAATTTACGGACTTAGTGGTAAAGCCATTATTGAAAGTAGAGGATTAATAAACCCACCAAGAGCGGCGGCATTACTTACATCGTCACCAAGTGCACTTGGTGATTTAATTGGCAATCAAATAGGTGGTGCTTTGGGTGGTTCCGCTAATAGACCATCTGATACTATATTTGTTGCAGCAAAAGGAACTAGTGTTTTAAATAAACCAATATCATTATTTAAATCACAACAAGGTTTAAGAAACGCAGTCACAAAGGATACCGATTATATTGTAAAAGAAAGTCCTGCACCTGGTTCAATAATTTCATCTTTAAATTCAGGTGCATCTAGTTTACAAGGTGTTGCAACCAATCTAGCAATAAACGCCGTAACAAAGGGTGGTTTAAAAAAATTATCAGATTCATTAAAAAAGAAAAAAACTGGTAAAACTATCACATTAACAGATGGTACAGAATTACCGATATATACCAAAAAAGATAATTTTTCAAATACAATTGATTTTAATAATAGATGGGATGTGGATTCTATAAATGATATAGATGAAATACAGGAAGATAAATTAGTAGAAACCATAAAAAAATATGCAGGAAAAAATGTAGTACCAATTTTATTTAAAAAATATGGCACTTCGGTTACAATACCATTTCAATCAACATTAAATGGTTTAAGTGAAGATGTACAATCTGAATGGAATAATTTTAAATATTTGGGTTCACCATTTAAAATATACAAATATCAAGGTGTAGAACGTAGTCTAAAGTTTAGTTTAAAATTATATTATTTTAATCCCCGCCAAAAAGAAAAAATGATAAGTAAAATAAACTTTTTAAAATCACTTGCATTCCCATATGAAGAAATTTCGGAAATGACATATGGTGGTGATAACCAAACTTCACAATATGCATTTTCTCCAAATTTATTTTATATTTCAATTGGAGATATGTATAAAAATGTATTTGGACTTCTTGAAAATATATCTTTTCAAGTAGAAGATACTGTTACATGGCCATCACTGGGAACTGAAGACGAATCCAATTATATGTACCCGTCGGTTATAGATGTTTCAATATCAATGAAACTTATTGAAAATCATAAAGTAGAAAAAACAGCTGGTGGTATAACCAAATATAGATATAACTTTGATGGTAGAGGCCCAATCGTAAAAAATCCAAAGAAAGAAGAACAGAAAAAAACAGAAGCTTCCGTAAATCAAAAATATGATGAAGGCCCAGGTGAATCAACATATTCTATGAAATCTGGGCTTGTTGGTTAATAAAAATTTCAAAAATGGCAAATAGATATCAATATTCAAACACATTAATTACTAAAAATACAAAAAAAAAGTATTTAAGTAGTATAATTTATCCAAAAATAAAAGCATCAAATGATGACCTTTATATAATATCTGAAGGTGGTGATAGATTAGATATTCTTGCATCCAAATATTATAACGATAAAACTCTTTGGTGGATTATTGCAACTGCAAATAATCTAAACGATGCATCTTTATCGATTACACCTGGTACACAAATGAGAATACCATCAAACATTTCTAAGATATTAAATGATTTGGAAAAAATAAATAAATAAGTTATGCCATTTCCGTTTATTGCCCCTTTAAAAGATTGGATTAAACTTAAATTAGAAAAGAAAGAAGCCAATCCACAATCATCAATATTGTCATCTCCCTTTGCAATGTTAACAAGTGGTGCTGTGGTATTAAAGGGTGGGAGTGTAAAACAATTATTAAGCTCACAAGATTATGGAAAGGATGCATACTATGGGTGTGTTTTAACTAATACTACCGACACATCTAAACTATATCAAACAGGAAAAACCATAGTCGGTTATGATTTAAATGGTAAAGAAATTGTAGTTGAGGGCGAAAAAAACAGAAGAGTTTCTCCACCAATAATAGAAAGTATAGAAATTGATACATCCGGAGGAAATAATACTTTAAAAGTAGCACAGATTAAAATTAAAGTATTTACATTGAAACAATTAGAAATGTTTGAATTATTTTTTCTAAGACCATCAATGAATGTTGTTTTAGAATATGGATGGAATACTGATATTAGAGCCGGTGGTGCATTTTCTGGTCTTCAAAAAAATTTTACAATAGAAAAACATTTATTTGCAAAAAAGAATTGGGAAACATATAAAAAAGACTATGTTAATTTTTTCACTGATAAATCAACTATAAATGATTATACACGAATATTAAAAGAAACGGATGGTAATTATGATTTTATGATTGGTAGAGTTACAAATTTTACTTATTCACCAAACGTAGACGGAACATATGATATTGATTTACAAGTATCGGCAGGTAACGAATTACAATTATGGCCTGCATATAGAGCTGCTAGAAGTTCATCAAATACAGGAATAAAAAATAATCAAATAGTTAATAATTATGAATCATTTATTGCAAAAATGAATTCGGATTTAAAAATGAATAATTTACAAACAATATTTCCTAAAAATATATGGAAAGACGAATTTTTTAATTATGGAATAACAAACGAAAAACAAAAAGGTACAGTTGTTTCAAAAACACCATACATTTCATTTAAAGCAGTTTTAGAAATAATAAATAATTTAAAAATAGTTCAAAACGCCCACGAAGGAATCAAATATGACACATATAAATTTCAAAATAAAGATTTAATACCTGTTACATCAAATCCTTATATAATGTCAACAAATTCATACATACTAATTCCTGGAAAATTACCAAATATAAAAGTAGTCACCATTGAAACGGAAAATAAAATAGTTGTATCTACCGATGATAAAGAAAGACAGGATTGTTTAATAAATGGAAAATCTTTTAATTTAAATAATACAAAAATATATGATTTTGAATCTAATAAAGCGTTAGATGTACCAGAAATTGAAATCGAATCAAAGGTTACAGGTAAAAAATTAAAAATATTTGCAAATACTGGAAATTTATTAAATATATTTATATCTTACGAAAGATTTTTAGAAATTGTAAATTCTGCAGATTCATTGACACAAATTCTAACTCCAATTTTAACTGCAATAAATGATACAATGTTGGGATTGTGTGATTTACAAATTCAAAAAATAAATGATTCACCTAGTGTTGGAAAGTTAGAAATAGTAGATAGAAAAACACAACACAATATTACAAATGAAATGAAATCGGCGGCATCCTCAACATCCGCACCAACCTATAAATTTAAAATAGGAACAACGGGAATTTCAGAAGATGGTAAACCACATGCTTCAATTGTTAAAAATCTTAGTTTTAATATGGAAATGAGTACTCTAATGCAGGCTCAAGCATTATACTCAATACAATTAGCTATTGCAAAACAAAATAAAAAAACAAACACCGATGCATCAAAAGAAATAGATAATTTTGTTTCTGCAGATTTATCGTATGCACCCAATTCGGATGGATACTTTGCAATAAATGATATGGAAATATCCATAATAAAAAAAATGCCAGTTCCAAAAACCGAAAGAACGGCCGAAGAACAAAAAGCAGAAAAGGAACAATTGGAAGAAGTTAAAACATCAAAATATACTAAATTTTTAATGCCAGGTGGTAAGATAAAAAATTTAGTTTATCAAGATTCCGGATTAATACAATTATATTTAGTACCCAAAACTAATAAAAATTCATTGGCATTGAGTTATTTGAATATAACATTGGGAATAGATGGCATCGCCGGATTTAGTTGTGGTGAATATTTTAACATAGAAGGTATTCCTGAAATTTATAATCAAAGGGGATATTTTCAAATATTAAATGTTAAACAAGGAATTGATGAAACTGGTTGGAAAACTACAATAGAAGCTGGATTTTTAATAAAAACCGAATAATATGTATAATGATTTAATAAGTGAAAAAACAAATTATTCTTTAGATTTTCCAAAAACAATAGTACCAACCCCATCGGATACCGATTATGAAAATGGGTTTATAGAAAGATATTTTACTCAAAAAGTAAATGATAAAAATTCATATGTTTTTGAAATAGATAAAGAAGTATATTTTAATTTATTTGAAAATCCGTATTGGGCGGTGGAAATTATGAAATGGAGAATAACAGGCCCCATATCACCTGTTTATAATATTGATGGTATATTAACCGATAAAGGTGTTATTGAATCAAACAATGCATCTATTTCAATTATTTCTGAAAAAATAAAAAATGTAAAATTATATCTTCCAAATATTTTACAATTTCATAAATAGAATTGACGAAAATCATATAAAAATTTGGTAATTAAAATAATTTTCATTATATTTAATTATATAAACAAATTAAGTTATGGCACATTACAAACACCTTACAACGGAAGAACTTCAACAAATGTCTTTTGATTGGAGATACAGAGGATTCACAGTTTTAGAATTATTAACCGAAACGGAAGTGGATGAAGTTAACGCAGAATTAGATAGATTGAGATTAGAAAGAAATCAAAACGAACCAGGTAAGTGGCAAGAGTTTGAACCTATCATGTATCCACATAAAGATTCGGAATTAATTGCTAAATTATTCTCACATCCAAAAATTATAGAAGCTGCGGAATTTCTAATGGAAGGAAATGTTGTTGGTTTACAAACTTGGGGTTATTACAAACCAAAAGGTGAATTGGGTAGAGACCAACATCAAAACGCATTCTACACAGGATGTGGCCACAATGAAATTATCAACACTGCATTGGCATTGGATAATCACGACCCTGAAAATGGAGCGGTATGGAATTACGAAGGTTCACATAGATTACCAGTTTTACCAATTGAAGATAACGAAGAAAGAAAAGCAACAAATACTGATAATTGGAGAAGTGAGAGAGGTAAGAGTTGTGTAATGCCTGAAGGACATGATTTCCGTAAGGTAGAAGGTTATTTGAAAAGAGGACAAGTTGCACTTTTACATTCGCATGTAATACATGGTTCTGAACCAAATAGAGACCCAAATAGAATGAGAAGAAATTTCTTAGGTGGATATCTTAAAGAAGGTGCATATTTTCATCCTGGCAATCAAATGAAAAGAGAACCAATTGATATGTACGAATTAAGAAAGAAGCATTGGGGAGAATAAATTTTGTAAATCAAAATATTTTTAGTATATTAGTGGGGTATGAATCTAATTGAAGATAAACATACCCTACTTTTGTTTTTAAAGGGTAATGTAAATATTGACCTTATCATTCCTGTATGGAGTTCTCACAGAGCACATCCATTGGGAAATCGTTTGTCTTTTTTATATTATAGACAAAGTGACGGAAGTGATGGTATAATTAATTTCAATCACATAGATGCAAAGAAATTAGACAAGTTAGACATATCCAAAATAGTTCATGTCAATACATTAGTTTTAGACAATAGGTATTTAAAGACCATAGGACTGGATTATGAGTGGGTATCATTTGAAGAGAATGGGAAACCATTTATCTTTAATGAGGTCGTAGAATCGGTTTATAGGGGGTATAGAAACGACTTTAAAGAGTTGAATGATTGTGTACCTTTAATGAAGTGGTATGAAATCTTAAAGACAATCCCAAATATCAGTACAAGAAACGAATGGAATAGAAAATATACATCAGCAATCAACACATTGGGAAGGCTGGAAGGGGCTGGGGTAAAAGTCGTTAGAGAAAAATTTATTGATAGTTTTAACTTCAACGAGCAATACCTGCGAAAGAATAATATCGTCTACACACAATACAATCCTTATACAACAACGGGTAGACCATCGAATAGACACCTTAATATCAACTACTCTGCGTTAAATAAGTCGGATGGTAGTAGAGAGTGTTTTGTAAGTCGTCATCCCAAAGGTACATTGATTCAATTTGACTATGAGTCGTATCACATTCGTTTGATTGCGAAAATGGTTGGGTATGTATTTCCAACGGGTACTACCGCTCACCAACATCTTGCAAACCTTTATGGGTGTGATATAGAGACGGCAAAGAAAATAACCTTTACATACCTTTATGGGGGATTAGACGACAATGCAAGAGGGATTGAATTTTTCCAAAAGGTAGATGAATATATTAAGGGATTGTACCAAAGGTTCGTCATTTCGGGAAAATTAACGACACTCTTATATAAAAGAGAAATACCATTTGATAGAATCGAAGGTGCAAACGAACAAAAGGTATTCAACTACTTATTACAATCATTGGAGACTGAAATCAATTATATGAAGATTGGTGAGGTATTGGAGTATTTGGAGGGGAGAATGTCAAAAATGATACTTTATACTTATGATGCCTTTCTTATAGACACACATCCTATTGAAAGAGAAATACTTTTAAACGACATTAGAGAGATAATGGAGAAGGGTGGTTTTCCGGTTAAAATTGAAGAAGGAGAGAATTATAACAATTTAGAGGTTATAAGTTAAAAATTTATATTTATATCATATAATTATATTCAATTAATAGACAATAATATGCGTTTAATAAACCTTATCCCATTACATGAGATTGATTTTCCATCTCAGGCAGCATTTGACACTTATAGTAAAAATCATAAATTAAGACCTGATACAAAGGTAGTAGTTGCAGGTAGAGTAACAACCGCAGGTAGAGCATCTAAAGTTGGTGGAACATCAGTATTTGGTAATGATGACAAACTAAAAAAATATGGTGATAATGCGTTTAATCAAATGATGGCCGATAAGGATAAAAAAGAACCTAAAAGAGTATCTTTATCCGATGAACTGGACAACATAGCAGATTTAACCGATAATAACGACCAC
>Ga0208856_1000561_pt1 | contig 13847 bp, 6 predicted proteins | sample LakMenEpi13Jul12_FD_150690 | JGI IMG/M metagenome (GOLD analysis project Ga0208856, IMG submission 150690) | Freshwater microbial communities from Lake Mendota, WI - 13JUL2012 deep hole epilimnion (SPAdes) | ecosystem: Environmental > Aquatic > Freshwater > Lentic | place: Lake Mendota, Madison...
CCCATCCGCATCGGACCGGGCCTCGCGGCGCGGGGGCCATTTCGGACGACGCGGCATGGCGACTACGGCGGATACGTTTCCGATGCATCGGTCTGGGGATTCGCGGACACGGCGGACGACATGCTTCGCTCAGCGCAACGGGTGGGCATCAATCAGTTCATCAATCGAATCTTTGCCGGCCGCTATCCGCTCGCCTTTCCGAACACAGCCGACGGGATCGCCCTGCAGCAGGTTCTGGAGAAACGCCTGACTGCCGATCCCAATGGAGTGGCACCGCAGAAGGTGGCGTTCGGGTTTCCGCATGCCCACGCGCTCGGTGCCTGGGGGGCTCATGGATTGCGGGAGATGCTGATCCTGGTCACCATGGACGCGGGACTGCCGATCGGGGCGTCGATGCCCTGGGCTGCGGGAATAACGCCGGAACAATACGCGGCGGAAATCAAACGCTACACCGAGCCGTTGACGTCGTTGCCCGCGTTCACCGGATGGGATTGGGTGGCGAACTGGTGGACGGTGGAGGGCAAGCAGTTCGAGAGCCCGGAGCAGAAGGCGGCCTATGAGGCCGCGCTGAAGAAGGCCCAGGAGACCGGCGTGTGGGACCCGATCCTCGATGTGGTCGGCGATCGGTCGATCAATTGGCAGCCCGAGGCGCAGGAGATGTTCAACAAGGCCCTGGCCGCCGTGGCGCCTGATCGCACCACCGCGAACGCCGGTCCCTACCGGCGGCCTGAGATCTATCCGCCGGTTTCGTTCGCAAACGTCGATGAAGTGGACCTGCATTTCCAGGCCGAGCAGATTTCCTGCCCAGACTGGACGGCGCATGCGCCGGACTTCTACAAACGGCCGGGCAAGCCGGCGTGGATCCATCCGGAGGTCTGGAACGACAGCGGCACCGGCGAGCAGATTCTGCCGACGAGCTGGCTGGCCATCATGCGCGGTGCGGATGGCATCGGCACCTCCGGGGCGATCCCGAACTGGGGCTCGCTCCCGACCGACTCCCGCTCGGGCTATCCCGGCATCCCGTCGATTTTCCGCGGATTGACCGAGTTTTCCCGGCAGTATGGGACGTGGCTGACGACGCTCGAGAACAACGATCGCGTCGGCATCGTCGTGTCGCACCGGCAGATCAAGGTGGATGCCTGGGGCGGGATCGGCGGGCGCTCTTTCACGCGGCTGTGGGAGGCATTCATGGCGTGCCTCTACGCCCGGCAGCCGGCGACGTTTCTCTATCCCGAAGACAAGCCCGACCTGAGCCGATTCAAGGCGGTGCTCATCGTAGGCCAGCAGTTCGAGATGGAGCCGCCGCTGGCTGAATTGCTCGCGCAGGCGAAGGCCCGGGGGATCGAGATATTCTTCGATGCCACGTGCCGGGAGGCCGTGGTGAAAGAATTCACGCCCCTCGGCGTGGCGTTTGACAAGATCGAGAAGCTGCACGGCTTCAACAACGACGTCGCCTGGTGGGATTTTCCTGAATCGCTCTTGGCCACCGCGCCGTCCGTGGCGGCGAAGCTCGCCGCGGCCGCGGCCCCCGTCGCCGAGGTGGATCAGCCGGAGGTGCTCGTGAGCGAGCGGCGGAGCGGCGACGGCCGATTCGTCTGGGTCGTCAACAACACGTCGTCGAAGCTCGATCCCGGCCTGCTCTGGCGGATCAACAATGCCATCGCCACCCGCCAGCCGGTGATCGCCAACGTGGCGTTGCCCGTGAAGGACGGCGAGGCCGTCTATGACGTGTTCACCCGCTCGGAAGTCAGGCGATCAGACGCCGGCGGCGGGAAGGCGACCGTCGGCGTCGCCGCCGACCTGCGGCACAGCCACGCCAGGCTCTACGCCGTGCTGCCGCGGCCGATCGGTTCGCTCGAACTCCGCGTGCCGAAAGAAGTGCAGCCTGGGGAGACCTTCGAGTGGACCGCCGTGGTGCCCGGGATCAAGGCGAAGCTCCCCTTGCACATCGTCCTGCGGGATGGCGGGGGCGGCCTGCTCGACGAGCGGCACACCACGACCGGCACCGGCACGCTCACCGTGCCGATCAACGCCGCCCTGCCGGTCAGCGTTTCCGCCACCGAACTCGTGAGCGGAAAAAGTGCCGGGACTCCGCCGCCGAGCTCCGCGCCGCCGACGATCGCCACGCTCTTCGGGCCGCGGCTGCGCGACCTTGCTATCTCACGCGACGGCACGACAGCCTTGCTCAACGCCTTCGACTGGGGCCACAACCTCCACGCCATCGACCTCGCGACCGGCAAAACCCGCTGGACGGGCAACGTCGGTGGCCATTTCGCCTATGCACCGGCGGCCGTGGGTGACGGCTTCGGCGTGCAGGGCTACGACCTCGAGAGCGGCGAGGGCTATCACGTCTACCGGCTGGACGCCGCCGGAAAGGTGATGCGGCGGTTTGCCGTGCCAGGCCTCCCGGCCCGGCTGACGAACTGGGCGTTTGCCCCGCACCTGACAGACCGGATCAACAACGTCACGTCCGCCCCCGATGGATCATGGATCGCGGCCGCCGGGAATCTGGGGCTGGCGGTGTGGTCGGCCGACGGAAACCTGATCTGGTCGCAGGATTGGTCGCAGAAAAACCGCGGAACGATGACCCTGGCGGCCGCCGACGCCTCGACCTTGATTGTCGGTCGGGGAATGAAGTTGTCCGCGTTCGAGGCCCGCACCGGAAAAGCTCGCTGGGACATGACGCTGGGCGCTAGCGGCGAGATCCAGGGCCTAGCAGCGAGCGCCGACGGCCGGACCGTCGCGGCCCGGACGACGGCTCAAAGTGGACGGGGGTTCGTCGTGCGGGCGGGAAAGGTGATCGGGGCGTTGCCGACTTCCGCGGACGCCGCGGTGCTCTCTCCCGATGGCGGGCATGCGGGCGTGACCACCAACGATCATCTGAAATGGTACGCGGCGGACGGCACGTTGCAGTGGGTGTTTCGCGGCGATGGCACGTTGCGGTTTCCGCGGCTGTCGCCCGATGGGAAACGGCTCGCCGTCAGCAGCGAACTGGGGACGGTATACGTGGTGGATGTCGCGAGTGGCACCGCGACGGCACGAGACATGGCCGCCGTGGCGTGCCCGGCCTGGCTGCCCGATGGCGACCTCGTGCTGGCGACCTGGCTCGGGACGGTCTGCCGGCTGTCAGCCGATGGGAAGGAGCGGTGGCGGAGGGTAGTCGCACCAGCAACGCGGCTGGCCGACCTTCCGCAGGAAGCGGTCGCCACGTCCCGCCTGACGACGTGCTTCAACGTAGAGTCGACGCCGCTGCCGGTGACGCCCAATATCGTGTCACCCAAGGCCGTTTCCGTTCAGGCACGGATGGGCGACAAGCCGGTCGCGCTCCAGAACCCGGCCGCTGAGTTGTTCGACGGCCAGGCGAACGCCCCGACGAAGCCGTGGGTGAGTTGGGAGGATATCGGGATGCTCGACTCCGGCTGGCACGGTTCGTTCAGCCTGGAGATCGCGCTGGTGAAGCGGGTGGCGCGGGTGACGGCGATCACGTTCGTCGAGGACGCGGCCCATCCCGAGTCTTGGCTGCGGGACGCGCGGCTTGAATACTGGGATGCCGCCACCGAGACGTGGAAGTTCTCGCAGTATCTGACGTCCGACGCACCCATTCACACCCACACGCTGACGCAGCCCATCGAGGCCATGAAGTTTCGGCTGACGCGACCGGCAGGACCGGGCTGGCCGGCCGGCAACCTGCGTCTGGCGGAGATCGTGTTTCACGGCGATGATCTCGGGCCGTCGTGGCCGCCAGCCGTGCAGGCCAAGCAGCCGCTCGCCGTGCTATTCGACGAGAACCTCGCGGAGCTGAATACCGCCTTCCAAAACGGGTTCAACACCGGCTACCAACCGACGACAGCGGTGGATGCCTACAGCGGCGCGGCCTATTTCGTCTTCGATCCAGCGAAGAACCCCGGCGGCCTCGCGCAGTGCCGGCCCTACCAGGAGATCGACACGTGGCTCTACCCGATCGCGGAAGAGCCGGAGCCCGGCCAATATCGCTGGCTGCAAATGGCGGTCAAACGGCGGAGCCCCGAACTGAAGGAACTCAAGCTGTGGCTGGGCCACCCGGATTGGAGCCCCTCCACGGTCGTCCCGCTCGAGCCCGCGGACGATTGGCAGCTGGTTCGGGTGGATCTCTGGCAACTGGCGAAGAAGCCGCTGAACGTGACCCAGTTCTGGCTCAGCTTCAACAACGGCGCGGGCGCCGTCGACCAGATTGTGCTGGGCCGGACCGAGGGTGATTTAGACGCGGTCAAGCCCGAGTGAAAGGGATTTCGAAGCCGCGCGCTACTTCAACGGGCCGCCCGTGACGCCCAGCAGGCCAAGCTCGAACCCACGAGCCACGGCCTGGGCCCGATCGGCGGCATCGAGTTTCTCCATGAGGACCGAGACGTGCCAACGCACCGTCCGCTCAGAAATACCGAGCAGGCGGCCGATCTCGGCGTTGGTAAAGCCCTGGCGAATGAAACTGAGCACCTCCAATTCCCGGTGCGATATCGCGGCGGCGTCGTTGCCTGTGGTGTGTTGGAGCGGCTTGGCTGCGACGAGTTTCTCACCGCGATGAACGGCCCGAATCGCGTCGGCCAGCTCGCCTCGCTTGACGTTCTTCATCACGTACCCAGCCGCCCCCGCCTCCATGGCATGGTGGACGTCTTCCGCAGCCTTGGACGATGTCAGCATGAGCACCCGCGCGTCCGGAAACGACTTCCTCAGCCGCCGGACCGTCTCGACACCGTCCATGCCCTCCATGCTGATATCCATCAGGCAGACATCGGGCCGATGGAGTTTCCAGAGTTCGAGGGCGCTGGCGCCGTCGTCGGCCTGGGCCACGACCTCGAAATCGGGGTTGAGCCCCAGCAGGTTGGCAAGCCCCATCCGCATGACGGGATGATCATCGACGAGCATCAGGCGGATCGCGATGGCAGTCTTCATATTAGCGATTTCACCATCCACCCCGGCTTTTTGCCCACTGGCGGATCCGCCAGTGGCCCGCCCGCGGGCAACCGGGCGGTGGTGGAGCGGGTCTCGATCCGTACGCCCAGCTAAAAAGGCCTCGTTTAAGGGGGGCAGGTCAGATGGGACTTGGCAACCTATGAAGACGAAAGGAAACACGATGAAACGCAACCTCCCACTCCTCGCCGCCCTGCTGTTGAGCCCGCTGGCCGCGCACGCCCAGCAAACCTTGCCAAGCACCGCGAGCGACCGTCTAGACGGGAAAGTGTTGGACTGTGCGGTGTCGTGGGTCGGGAACTCTTTCGGCGGCAAGGATGGGAAATTTGTCCAGCACGACACGGAGTGCCTGTTCGTGACGCCGGATGGAACCTGTCTGATGAACGTGCCGTGGGAAGAAGGCGGTAACAATGTCGGTGTTTACAAGGACGGTCAGCACCTGGGTTCGGCCGGCCACACGCACGGCTGGGGCTACGGCGGCGGATACGCCGTCACGGCCAACGACGACTTTGTCTTCGCCGCGCAGACGGTGGACAACGAGGGCGGCCACCTGCATAAGGCGAACCAGGAGGCTTTTCCTCCGCCGGGCAAGGGCTGGTGTGGCGTCACCCGCCGGACACGCAGCAGCCTCGGTCAAAAGCCCGCCCCGTTCGAGGGCGGACGCGGCACACACGACGCGTCGCTCACGAGCAGTTTTCTGATCGTCAATGAAGTCAATCGGCCCGACACATCAAACACCGCCCAGCCGCCGGATATTCGCGGCCTAGCGTTGGATTCCAAGGGTCGGCTGTTTGTGTCCAATCCCTGGACTTCGCAGATCATCGTCTATGACAGCCGCACCATGCAGCAACTCGCGGCCTGGCCGTGCGCACATTCACGACAGATCGCCTGCGGGCCGGACGACTCGCTGTGGGTCATCGAGGTGCCCACCAACGACCAGCCGCCCCGGATCATTCGCTTCGACTCTGACGGCGAACTGCTCCCGCAGATCATCGCCGCTGTTGCGGCGCCAACGGCGCTGGCCTTCGACAGGCAGGGACGATTGCTGGTAGCGGACAACGGTCCCGATCAGCAAATCAAAATCTATGATCAACTCGACGCCAAACCGCGATTGATCGGGACCTTCGGCGTGCGCGGCGGTGTGTTTGCCGACCCGCGGGGCCAGATCGGTCCGCAGCGGTTCAACGGTCTGGCCGGTGTGGGAGCCGACGCCGCGGGCAATCTCTATGTCGCGTGCAAAGGCTTGGGTCTGGGTTCCCAGTGCGTGACGATCGAGAGCTACACACCGGCGGGGAAACCGAACTGGCGGTTGGAAGGCCTGCTCTTCGTTGATATCGGCGATGTGGACTCGACCAGCGACGGGAAGACCTACTACAGCCGCGAGGAGGTCCTTGCGCTGGATTATGAGAAATCGGGCCCCGGCACCGAATGGCGATACGCGCGCTTTCATCGGGACCCGCAACGCTATGCCGGCGAATCGGGAGGCAATACGGTGTCTTTGGGGAACAGCGTCTTCGCCCGCCGCATCGAAGGTCGGCCGTTTCTTTTTCTGACGGACATGGTCGCAGGGTTCCTGCAGGTGAAGCGTTTCGATGCCGATGGAATGTCCGTGCCGTCAGGCCTGTTTGAACCGCGGGCCAAGAAGCCGAACGAATGGCCGCCGCACCGACCGTCAGGCAGTTGTCTGTGGCGGGATCTCAATGGCGATGGCCGGTTCGATGCCGACGAGTACGAAACGTCAGAAAAGCAGGACCCCGCGACGTGGGCATGGTGCGTGGATAGCCGGGGCCACGTCTGGCAGGGGTATCAGGACGCCTCGGCCATCGTCGAGTTCCCGTGCGGCGGTGTAGACCGGCACGGCAACCCGATCTACTCCCACAAGACGGCGAAACGCCACGCCGTTCCTGCCGAGTTCAAGCGGATTGAACGGGTGCTGTATCAACCGGAGACGGATCAGATGCTGCTGGGCGGATACGATGATCTGAAAACACGTCGTCAGGACTGGAAAACGATCGGGCCTGTCCTGGCCTGTTACGACGCTTGGGAGGGGGAGCGGAGGCAGCGGTGGCTGATTGATTTTGAAAAGCTCGGCATCAAGAACGAGTCGCCTGACACACGCGTTCACCAGTACCCGGTCGCACTGGCCGTCGCTGGCGAGTATGTATTCGTCGTCCAGATGACGCCGCCGTTTGTCCACGTCTTCCGTCTGTCCGACGGAAGCCACGTGGGCGTGTTGCAACCCGGCCCCGAAATCGGCGGACCCGCCGGCAGCGGCTGGGTGGATCTGCCCTACGGATTGCGGGCGACGCAGCGTTCTAACGGGGAATATGTCATTTTCGTTGAGGAGGACTACCGCGGCAAGAACGTCATGTATCGCTGGCGCCCGCCGCTCCCCGCGTCACCGTAGAAAGCCGACGTAACGCCCGCACCTCAGCTCCGCGTTGCAGGTGACGTCCTCCCCGTTTCTTGATCCACCCAGGATTCTCGCCCCCGAAGTGGCCTCGTTTATGGGGGGCAGGTCAGAGGAACTGGGCCCCCAGTAATAGACGTTGTTATTGGTGTGGTTGAAGCCGATGCCATTCGAATTGCTTGCGGCCCAATACTGAGTAGCCGCAGCTTCCAGTTCATGACGAAGATTTCAGCGTGGGACGCCGTCGTTGCGAAGGCGAACGCAGTGAACGCGCAACAGGCCAGAATGTATGGGCGTAGTACCGATCTCGATTTCACGGATGAGTTCCTGATTGGGTTACGTACGTCTTCGTACATCCAGATTTCAGGTGGCTGCAACAACCGAGCCCCAAAATGGGACGAATCCGGCACGAGCAGGGACGAATCGGGCGCCGCGTTGCGCGAAGTGCGCATCGGGGCCGCAGATTGGATCCCACCGGATCGGGCTCGGGCGTCGCCCGACGAACTGCCCGTGATCGACATCCACAGCCGGTGACGGGATAGCGTGTCACGGTGCGGACCGCCCGCAAGAAGAGCGGTTGCAAGGCCAAATAGGAAGCTCCTCGGCAACGCCAAGGGAAAGCCGCATCGAGCCCGACCAGCCCCGGCTGTTGCGCCTCATGATCCGCTCCGCTCGGCCGACGCTTGCCGACGTTCCATTGGCCGACCTATCCTTTGAACAACATGCTTAGAGAATTGATGGTGTTATGGCTGATGGTTCTGGCGGTAACGGCCGCCTGGGCTCAAACCCCGAACCCGCCCCTGCGCGCTTATGAGACGGCCGCCGGCGTGGATCAAATGGCTCAGGCGACACGGAGTTTCTCAAGCGCACCGCCGCGCAGGACCAGCCTTTCGAGACGATGCGGCAGGAATTGATCAAGGCGGTTGCCGAGTTTGTCACGCCCGAGCTTACGGGGCAGGCACCGGACATGGTCTATGGACTGCACGAGGGCGGCGAGGCCACCTATCTTGTGCTCGCCAACACGCACCACGAGCGGGATGCCGCCGGGGTGCGGCAACTGGCACCGTTCGCGGGTGGCGTTGCGACGACGTTCGGCACGGACCGTACCCGTGTGCGGCTGGGCGAGACAACACTTTGCACCGGCGAGGCCGCTGCTAGCTGGCGCGAGACCTTATCGGCGGGCGACTTCGCCATCCACGCCTTCCTGAAACGCACGATTGACGCCGTGCAACTGACAGCCGCAGACGCCGCCACCCGGGGACAGCCTTTCGAGTTCAAGGTGGGACTGAGGACCGGGCAGGCCTTGCGCCTTCCGTCGCCGCTGCCCGCCGTCGTGCCCCTGGAGATCGAGGTGATGGACGAGCATGGGCAACTGCTGACCCGTTTCTGGCGGGCGACGGATGCGGCGGGAGCCTATGCGGACAGCCTTCTTCCCGGGCTGACCGACACGAGCCAGACCATGACGATCCGCGTCACCGAATTGTTGACCGGGAAACGTGCCGAGCTGCGCGTGGCGATTCGCGACGCCAAGACCGGCGGCCAGAGCGCCGCCGCACTGCCGCCGCTCCTGGTCTCGGACGCGGCGGCCATCGCGGCGTTCGCCAAGACCTTCAGCCAGGTGCTGGTGGTGGTGCCGGACGCCGCATCCGATGATCTACTGGCGGAAGTGGAAAATCTCCGCCCGCTTTTCAAGGGCCTCGTGGTGAAGAAAGCCGCCGAGGCCCGGAAGGACGAAAAACTGCCGCAATGGCCGAAAGCCCATCCGCACTTCAATCCGCACCATCTGACACTCGGGCGCGCCGCCATCCTGGTGGGCACGCCCGCCAACAACAAGTTGATCGCGGATGTCGCGGCCGCCAACCTTCTGCCGCGCCGTCCGGCCCTGCCGCTCTACGCCGAGCGCGGCCTCATCCAGTATCTGTGGTCCCCGTTCGATCCCGACCTGGACGCCATCGTCCTGTCCGCGCCCACCCCGGCGCTTGAACTGGGAGCCATCCGTGTGCTGGCGGAGACACTGCGGCCATGAAAAGGTGAAAATAATGAGCGTAAACTACGAAGTGGCGGCCTCCATCTGGCCCTCCTATTAATACTTGCCGCGGGTGGGCATTTCTGGCCGGAGAAGCTTGGCGAATGGTACACCGCGCGCCGCGGCCACGCCGCTACCGGAATTGGGCCACGGGGTGGCTCGAGTCCAGTATTTCCCCCCGGAAAACTCCGAAAAACCCGCCCGGAGCCGCTGTTTTCGGCGCGACCGTTAGATTTTGCCAGGTCGCCACGATACACCGGGGAAAGGGCTCCATTTCGGCTCTAGGGATGGCCGCCTTTTCGGCGGACGTTCCCTGGTCCGGACTCGTCGGGGGGTCTTTCTGCCAATCGGCAGGTCAATCATGGCGTCGGCCAAATCGAACACGGATGAAGCGGTCCGCGATGTCCAACAGGGTGTCGTCGGGGGCGATTTCGTCTCCGAGCTCATCCGCCACCAGCGGCGGATTTATGCCTTCATCGGCTCGCTCGTCCACCAGCAGGCCGATATCGAAGACCTCTACCAGCAGACCTGCCTCCTGCTCTGGAAAAAGCACGACCAATACGACGGCAGCCGCGATTTCTTCCCCTGGGCCTGCGGCTTCGCGAAGCACGAGGTCTTCAACTACCTGCGGAAGCACGGCAATCGTGGCCGGGTCTACCTGAGCGAGCAGCTGCTCGCCGAGATCGCCGAGGAGCACCTGCGAACCGAAGACGAAGGGGATGTGCGGCGGGTGGTGCTCGACGGTTGCCTTGGGAAATTGTCCGAGCAGCAGCGCGACCTGCTGCGGCAGTGCTACGAGGGCACGCAGTCGATCAAGGAGATAGCCGTCGGCATGCGGATCTCGGCCGCCGCCCTGACGATGCGGCTCCAGCGGATCAAGCAGGCGCTGCTCAAGTGCATCCAGTCGTCGCTCGCTGTGGAGGGCCGGCAATGACCGATCTTCCCACGCTCATCGAGGCGATGTGCCAGGGTACGGCCACGCATGCCGACCGCGACCGGCTCGAGCAATTGCTTCGCGACCCTGCCAATCGGGCCGAGTATCTCTCCGCGTCGCGGCTGCACTCGGAGCTGCTCTGGCGGTGGAATCGCGGCCGGATCCATGCGTTCGGAGGCAGCAACGGGCGTCGGGCCGGCGCCGCAAGCGGTTTGCGCACGGCAGCGGACCATGGCAATCAGCCCCGCCGCCACGGCGGCTCGGCCGCGGCGCTCGTGGCCCTCCGCCACGCGACGGAAACCGCGGTCGCATGGCTGCGCCGGCAGGCCGCGGCCCTCATGAAGCCGTTGCCTTTTTCGCTCCTCCTGGCCGGCAGCCTGATGGCGATGACGCTTCTTGTCGCCGCCTCGGTGCCGGTGCCGCGGGTCGATTCGACGATCGGCGGCGATCGCGTGGCCGAGGCCAGCATCACCGGGCTGCACGAGGCGAAGTGGCGAGCCGGCACCTCCATCCATGGCCTCTACGACAACCTTCCGGCCGGCGCGGTGCTCGCCCTTGAGAGTGGCCTCGCAGAGATCTTCTTCGACTGCGGTGCAAGGGTGGTGCTCGAGGGGCCGGCGGTGCTTCGAGTCGAGGGCCGCTCCGCATCTCGGCTCGATCGTGGCCGACTCACGGCAAAGCTCGAAAAGACCGGCAGAAAGGCCGCCCACGGCCGCCATCTTCCGCGGCTCTTTTCGATCCACACGCCGAAGGCGAGCGTGCACGACCTCGGCACGGAATTCGGCGTCGAGGTCCGCGTGGCGGGCGATGCCGACGTGCACGTCTTCGACGGGCTCGTGGAAATGGCAGCCATGAGCCGGCCAGGCGTGGCGGCGTCGGCCACCCGCGAGCCGGCTCTGCGGCTTGCGGCCGGCGAGTCGGCGAAGATCGACGAGGCCGGGAGGATCACGGCGAGCGACGTCGCCGCCTCACGCCGGTTCGTGCGGTCGCTCCCCCGGGCACCGAAGCCAGTTGCCAACCCCGTGGCCGAAATCCCGTGGAACGACGCCACGGCCGAGATCCTCTACCGCGACACGTTCCTCGGTTCGGGCCCGCTCCACGGCACGACCCCCGCCTCGCGGGGCGGCGTGGGCACGGCGGCGTGGCAGGCAAGCCCCGCATCGTGGGGCTCGCTCGAGTCTGCGGGTGACAAGCCGGGGCTCAACATCGCCGGCGGCGGCCACGCCCTGCTGCCGTTTCGGCCGGAGGCGGGCTTTGTTTACAAGTTCACCGTCACGCTCGACGTGACCGCCGGGGGCGGGCATGGATTGGCCTTCGGCATGCGGGCCGACATTCCGTCGAAATACGTCTTGAACGTGGCGAACATGGGGCAGCGTCACGACTGCAGCCAGGGCGACGGGATTTTCAAGTACAACGCAGTTTTTCCCGGCCCGGGCAATGAAAAGCGGATTCTCGGCGACCAGCTGGCCGGCCTGCAGACCCGCGCCGTGCTCCTCGACACGAGCGGCCCCCGGTGGCGGGTGGAGTTTCAAGTTGGCGGCAGACGCCTCGCCACGCACACTTTTCCGGAGAATCCAAACGGCGTCGAGCAGATGGGCCTGATGTCTTCGCCGGCGCCGGAGATCCGCGGTGTCTATCGCTCGTTGACGCTCGCGCGCAACAAGTCAGGGGAAGGAAGCAATCCATGAACCAACACACCTCGCTCGCCCGGTTGGCCATCCGCATGATGGTTGCTTTGATCGGCCTCCTGCCGCTGCCTGCTTTCGCCCAGACGACGATCACGACCAGCACGACGATCAATACCATTGTGAGCTACCCCTCGGGACTGATCGTGGGCGGTGCGACTCCCGGGCCAACGCTCACGATCGACCCTGGGGCGGGCATCACCGCCAGCCGAAGCGGCAACTCACCCTTCGTCGTCGGCTCCGATGCCAATCCCTTTGCCACCGTGATCCAAAACGGCGGATTGGTCGAGGTTGGAGTGAACGCTGGTAACAACGGACAACTTTATTTGGGACAAAATCTGGCGAATTCCAATACGTCCTACAGCGGCTCGGCGTCGTACACGCTCAACTCCGGCACGATCACGCTGGGCTCGACGTTGATACCTCAAGGCATTCTTGGGATCGGCCGCTCCTCCAACGCATCGTTCACGCAGAACGGAGGCCTGATCACGGCCCGCCGCAACGACCAGTTGTTTTTCATAGGGGCTGCCGGGGACGGCTCCTACTCGATCACGAGCGGCACGTTCGAAGGCATCGGCTCATCCGGAGCATCAGCCGGTGGGCTCGGTATCGCCTCGTCCGGCTTTTCCACTTCTGGCACATTGACGGTCAACGGGGCCGGGGCCACGGTGGCGGTGCAGCCGTCCGGCGCAAATTTGACGCGGGGAGGCGGCTCGGCCACGGTCAACCTTCTTAACGGCACGCTCGCCCTCAACGGCCAGGTCACGCGTGGAGTCGCAAACAGCGGTACAACCCCCGGGGCCGTGTCGTTCACGCTCGGCGGAGGAACGCTGCGGCCCTACGACGCGAACCTCGTCGTAGGCTCCTCCACGGCGGCCAATACCGCGGCCTTCGACATCACGCTCGCCGCGAACACGCTCTCGACGATCACGGGCGTGGGCTGGAAGGGCGGCGAATCTCGTTCGGTGACCGTTGTGTCGAACATCGTGGGCTCCGGCAGCCTTCAGATCTCCGGCGGCATGGTCACGCTCTCCGGCTCCAACTCGTTCACGGGAAACACGACCGTCAACTCCGGCACGCTCCTACTCAGTAATTCAAACGCCCTGCGGGGCAGCACGTTCACGGGGGGCGCGGGCACGCTAGCCTTCGGCGGCACCCAGACTGAAGGGGGCAACAACTACTTCTACGTCGGTGGCGTGTCGGGTTCGTCCGCGCTGTCGCTCACGGGCACGAATGGAACGGCCGTCCGCCTGAACTTCGGCCTCAACAATGCCGACACGACCTTCTCCGGCAACGTGACCGGGACCTCTTCCGTCAGCCAGTTCGCGGAGAAAGCCGGCACCGGCACAACGACGATCTCGGGCACGTGGACGCTCGGCGGGGCAGGGCTAACTGGCGGTGGGATGACCGTTATTCAAGGAGGCATCCGCCAGATCGGGGGCGTGGTCGAAATCAGACGCTTCGATGGGTCCGTCGCGTTTGGAGTTGGATCAGGTGCCGGCAACTCCGGTTCATACGTGCTCGAAAGCGGCACGCTCATGGCGGTCAGCGCATTGACCAGTAACTTGCGGATCGGACAAGGCCAGTCGACCGGCACGCTCACGATCGACGGAGCGTCAGCGCGGGCCTGGTTCAGCGGTACCAACAACACGATCGGCGGCAACGACATTGCCATCAACTCCGGCACCGGCACGCTCAATCTCCGCGCTGGTGAACTGGCGGTGAACTCGCTCACCACGGGCGCCGTGGCCGGCTCGCAGGGCACATTCAACTTCTCCGGCGGCACGCTGCGGCCCTACAGCCAAGACACCACGATCGGCGGAGTTACTGGCTTCACGATCGCTTTGG
>Ga0208856_1000571_pt1 | contig 13616 bp, 11 predicted proteins | sample LakMenEpi13Jul12_FD_150690 | JGI IMG/M metagenome (GOLD analysis project Ga0208856, IMG submission 150690) | Freshwater microbial communities from Lake Mendota, WI - 13JUL2012 deep hole epilimnion (SPAdes) | ecosystem: Environmental > Aquatic > Freshwater > Lentic | place: Lake Mendota, Madison...
TGTCGTTGACTCGTTGTCCCGCCTCGCGTTTTCGCGAAGAGTCCTCACGATCGATTCCCGTCACCAGCAAGTTAATCGCGCTCCCGTACTGATTGCGGGGACCGTAACCGGCCACATGACACACGACGCATGATGATATCCCACGACTCTGAACGATCTGCCGGGTCCAGGTTCGTGCAGCGTCCAGATCCTGCACTTTGCGGATCTGTTCAAAGGCAGCGGAATCAAGACCACAGATGGCATAGGTATTTGTTGGCAGACAGAGCCATAACAAACCAAGGAGACCGAAACTCCAGTGAAAGTAACCCATGCGACCATGTCCGTTAAAAATAAAAATATTCATAAAATCTGGTCTATGAGAATCGTTTAAATTACTGACGGCTAAAAAAGTTCATGACACTTAAATTTACAGGTGGCTTCTAGCAAAGTCAATGTGTACGCCGCTGACGAAAGAAACGCTGAAAATCTCGACAATCCAACGGTCACTCTTTGTGGGCAGCTTTGGTTCACATTAGATAGTCGAGTTCTTCTTGGGTAAGTTTGGTCCCACCTGATTGCTTTTGAAAAATCGAACGGGCTTTGTTGAAGTCAATGTTTTTCCCACTTTTAGGAGTGGTTGTTTTATCCGTAGGGTTTTGCGCAGCAAGGACACCTAAAATCATCAGGCCAAAAACTTAAAGTAAGAATGTTTGTTTTCATGTTATATCTTTCATGGTTGAAACTTAAGGGCTTTATTCGATATCAATTTTAGTAGATTCGATCAATTAAATTGTGGTCAAGTCGATACATTCCATCATCATACCAATCGTATTAATTTAAAGTTAAAGAATAACTTCATTGATTGTTCTTGTACCTTGGTTAATCCAAGATTTACAATCATCTTTTCTTAAAGTTTAAAAAGAAGGAATAGAAATGAAGCATAGTCTTAAAAGTATTGCCCTGTTGATGATGGTGGCTTTTGGAAATCTTTCTGCAGCAGAGATTGCAAGCAAGCCCAACATCATTTATGTGCTTTGCGATGATCTTGGCTATGGCGATGTGAAATGCCTTAACCCGCAAGGGAAGATTGCAACCCCGCATATGGATGCGCTTGCAGCTAAAGGGATGATTTTTACCGATGTGCATTCAAGCTCTTCTGTTTGTTCACCTACCCGCTATGGGATTATGACAGGCCGATACAATTGGCGCACCAAATTGCAAAGTGGTGTGCTTGGTGGCTTAAGCCCAAGGCTTATCGAACAAGGCAGGCTGACCACCGCTCAGCTATTAAAGAACCAAGGGTATAACACAGCTTGCATAGGCAAATGGCACCTCGGTATGGACTGGGTTAAAAAAGAAGGCAAGGATGTTGCAGAGCTAAATATTGAGTCCGCTAGTCAGGTTCATAATGTTGACTATTCGCTTCCCATTAAAAATGGCCCCAATAGCGTGGGTTTTGATTATTATTATGGCATCAGCGCTTCGTTAGATATGGTGCCTTACACTTTCATCGAGAATGATCATGTCGCAAAGCTTCCATCTGTTGAGAAAGAATTCCCTATGTTTCTTGGAAGAGAAAAAGGGAAATGTCGCAAGGGCCCTGCAGCGCCAGATTTTGAAGTTGAAGATGTTCTACCCACTCTTACCACCAAGGCCATTGATTTTGTAAAGGCTCGTAGTGTTGATGCTAAGGCCGGCAAACCGTTTTTCCTTTATCTACCTTTAGCCTCGCCACATACTCCTATTGCGCCCACCAAGGATTGGCAGGGTAAAAGCGGGCTTAATTACTATGCTGATTTTGTAATGCAGACCGATCATAGCTTAGGGCTGATTTTGGCCGAGCTTGATCGTTTGGAAATTGCGGATAACACACTTGTGGTACTAACAAGTGATAACGGTTGCTCACCCCAGGCGGATTTCCCTGAGTTACTTTCCAAGGGGCATAATCCGAGTCATCTTTTCCGTGGCCACAAAGCTGATATCTTTGAAGGCGGCCATCACATTCCATTTATTGTTCGCTGGCCCGCAAAAGTGAAACCGGGAACTAAATCTGATCAGCTACTTTGTCTGACCGACCTCATGGCCACCTGTGCGGATATCCTCAAGGTCGCACTTCCAGCAAATGCGGGTGAAGATAGTGTCAGCTTTCTTCCTGCATTACTTGGGCAGGATAAAAGCTCGCTTCGTGAAGCGTTGGTGCATCACTCGGTGAATGGTACATTCGCAATTCGTCAGGGTAACATGAAACTTTTAATGTGTAAGGACTCTGGTGGTTGGAGTGATCCAAGGCCTGGGACTGTAAAATCTGGAATGCCCGAACTGCAACTCTTTGATCTCAGCAACGATATTGGGGAGAGAATTAATTTACATGACAAACAATCTGAAACAGTTAAGAAGTTAACTAATCTTTTGGAGAAGTACATTGCGGATGGGCGTAGCACCAAAGGTGAACCGCAGAAAAATGATGTCAAAGTTGATTGGAAGCGTGCGACCCAAACCAAAGATGCTGGCAAAGCTAAAGACAAAACAAAGAAGTAAATAGCGGCAATTACATCGAAATAAAGAAAGACCTATTATGTTTTTCATGAAACCGCTTGATTAGGGTTAGCATCATCCAACCAGTTCCCGGATTGTATCGGTATGGTCAATGAGGTACTGCGGGCGATTGTTTGGATCAAGTACCGTGGCCTGAGTCGGATCAATACCGAGGTGCCGATAAAGCGTGGCAAACATCTGTTGGAAATGGATAGGGCGATCGAGTGGCCGCTCACCATTTTTCGTAGTGCTGCCGATCACTTGCCCGACTTTGAGGCCGCCGCCGAACATTAGTGCGGATGCTGCTGGTGCATAGTGGTCGCGTCCCGCATCTTTATTGATTCGTGGAGTTCGACCGAACTCGCCCCAGACGAGTACGAGGACATCTTCGAGCATGCCTCGAGTTTCGAGATCGTCGAAAAAAGCACTGAGGCCAATATCGAAGGAAGGTAATAATTCATGGCGCAAGGCGTTGAAGTTGTCTTTGTGGGTGTCCCATCGGCGTTCGCCTTCTTCTTCCCAGGTAAGGTTAACACAACGAGCTCCACATTCGATTAACCGACGAGCCATTAGAAACCGAGCATTTTGGAGCCCGAGAGGTTTTTTTGATTTTGGGCTTACTCCGAAATTGATGCCATAACGACTTCGCACAGAATCGGGTACGCGGTTTATGTCGAGGGCATCCGCAAACTCGCGGGATGTTACGAATTGAACGGCGCGCTGGGCATAGATATCCATCGCCAGCATGTTGCCTCGTGTATCTATTTCTCTTCGAATGGTGTCGAAGTGAGGTAATAAGTCTCTGCGATCCTGTGTGATATTGCGTGATATTAGGTTTGCCCGCCCAGCTTCGCTGTCTGGAGTATAACAGTCTAAGGCACGGCCAAGAAACCCTGCTGAGCGAAAATATGCCTGCTCGCTAGGGTTATAACTAGAAAGCATTGCGACTGATGTGGGTACATTACCGTTGGTTGGGCCCTGAAGTTTCGCCACAACGGATCCGATGTTAGGCCTGCCTCCAACATTTTTCATGTTGCCTGGTGGATAACCTGTCGCACACATTGCACCATCGTGAGAGTCGACGGTACCAGTCAGTGAACGAATCAGGGCGATGCGATCCATGCGCTCGGCAATACGCGGAAGATGCTCGCAGATTTGAATACCCGGAACGCGAGTAGCAATGGGCTTAAATTCTCCGCGAAACTCTACAGGGGCATCAGGCTTCATATCGAAAGTATCAATATGAGAAGGGCCACCAGCCAACCAGACATTCACAATCGATCTTTTGCGATAAGAAGGATCGAGCGTGGATTGTGCATCAGCACGCAGGAAATCAGCCTGAGTCAATCCACAAAGCGCTGCAGCTCCCAAATGAAGAAGTTCCCGCCGGTGGAGGCCGTTGCATGAGCGATTCTTGTTGTTTAGCGTCATTTCTTGGCTCTTTCTGGTGGGACAGGTCTATCAAGGAAAGATTCGGCGGGCAACAGCAATGCTCATAGTGTCTTGAACCTATTATTAGTATAACCTTTGTCGGCTTCAAATGCCAGAGATTTCATGGCTGGGATTTTACCGTCCCACTTTCGCTAAGCTGCCGGGGCCGCAGCGACATTCTCAGATAGTGTCGGCAAAGGTTATCTTAAGTCGTCAGCGAGTAAATTAAAACATGTCCAGCGCCATCGGCTGCTGCGAGTAGTTTTCCATCAAGAGAAATCGAAATCGCATTAATCCAAACCCCTCGATCAGCGAACTTACCGAACTCGTGCACGAGTTTGCCATCTTGCAGGGCCCAAATTTTTATTTGTTGATCCCGCCCACACGAAAATAAGTGCTTGCCATCCGGATGAAAGGCTAAATCGTTGGTGCCTACAGGATGACCTGCCAGCTCACGGATTTTTTTGCCAGTCGTCGGATCGATCAAAAAGATCTTGCCTTGGTCTTTTTCTGTCTGCGTATTTCCATGCCCTGCCGCAAGCCATTTTCCATCAGGAGAAAAGGCAACAGATGACATTCCTTCCTTGATCTCTTTGCTAAGGTCAAGTTTTGATCGTCCGGACTCTGCATCCCACAAGTGGAAATGCGGAACATAATCTTCCAGCCCAGTTTTAAACCTGATGAATGGTGTGTGTTGTGAAGCTGCCACGGTCTTACCGTCAGGCGAAATACCAAGACTGCGAATCCATTGAGTGGCTTGCCACCGCCTTAATTCCTTTGCCGCTGGCAGATCCCACACGATGATCACGCCCTTGTCGTCGCCCGTGACCAAAATCTTGCCGTCAGGAGTCTGCGTTAGGCCAAGTACCCATTCCTTATGATTGGTCAAATTGTGAATCGGTTTTTGAAGGACGACTTTAACCTGAATTGGCGGAGGTGGTGTGGGAACTTTTTCTACTTTTTCTACAACGCCACGGGGTACAAAGCCATCGTTGAGGACCACGCTGCCCGGTTCGCCCTGATCGTTAAGCAGATTCCAATATTTGACTGTGTGATCGCTGCTGGCAGAGATCAAATTTTTGCCATCAGGAGTAACTAGAATACGATTGATTTCGTTGGTATGGCCGACCAATAACCGCACTGGATCAGGGGTCTTGCCATCGGGGGCGGTAAGATTCCAAATAAGAATATCACCTTTCTTATTCGCTGCTGCTAATTTGTCATTACCAATGAATGCAACTCCGTTGATACCTGCGGTGTTCCAGGGAAGTGTGAAAAGGACTTTGGAATTTGTAAACGATTCAATCATGAAGACCTCTTGAAAATACGGCATTTTGAAGGATTTTAACCGATTAGTTCCTGGATCGGTTTAGATCCTTCAGGTGTCGCCCAGATGGGTCGGACCCCGAGGTAATGCTTGGCACGGGGGTTAATTCCCAGAGCTTTGTAAATGGTGGCGAAGTAAGAGCCTTCATCGACAGGTTTATCTTCCACCTCGAATCCGTCGCGATTGCTCGATCCGTAATGTTGTCCTCCTTTAATGCCCCCGCCCGCTAGTACGATAGTCCAGGCCCTGCCGAAGTGATCGCGCCCTGCTTGAGCATTGATAGCCGGAGTACGGCCGAACTCGCTCGTCCATACAACGAGGGTATCTTGCAGAAGTCCACGGTCTTGGAGATCTTGAAGCAATGACGACCATGCTGGGTCAAGCACTCCCATATTCGCCTTATGCACAGGAAAATTGTCGTTGTGGCTGTCGTAGCCATCTTGGCCGATCTCGACAAATGGGACGCCTGCCTCAACAAGCTTAAGAGCGGTGAAGCAACCACGCCCGAATGGCGAGTTCCCATAGCGTTCGCGAGCCTTGCCCCAGTCATTGGCTACATCGAATGTTTTGCGCGCCCGTATCAGGCGGACGGTGCGCAGTTCTGCTTCACGGTGCGAAGAAAACGGACGAGCAAAATGGTTTTTCGCATGTTGATCTTCCATAAACTTGAGAAGTTCACCACGCCTGTCCTGTACTTCCTGCGGCACCGAGGGATTGGCGAAGGAAGGTAATTTGCCATCCGTGTCGAGCGTGAACGGTTCGTACTGCGGTCCCAAGTATCCCGATCCTGCAGTGCATCCAGGTGATCCCATCTTGATAAAGCTCGGCAGATCGTTATTAGAATTTTCACAGTATTTAGCAATCATTGCTCCAATTTCAGCGTGAGGAAATCGTTCACTTGATGGATAGCATGTGTGCATGTGATAGCCACCAATACCATGGTCGACCGACTTCGTTTTCATGCTGCGAATGATTGCAAGTTTGTCAGCGTGCTGAGCCATCTTTGGCAGGTATTCGCAAATTTCGATGCCATTGACATTTGTCTTGATCGGTCGGAATGGTCCGGCGGTCGGCCTCCCCGGCTTCATATCGAAAGTATCGATCTGGCTGGCTCCCCCTTCCATGTAAAGCATTATGCAGCGTTTTCCGGTTTGCTTGGCTTGGGCGGCAATTGTTTGAGAGTGGAACAACGCACCCCAATTTGCTACGACCATACCACTAGTGGTGACAAGTGTACTCTTAAGCAAACTGCGCCTGCTGAGGTGTTGTTCTCTGTTGCAGTTTACGGATTCAAAGTTTATAGCCATATCATTCTCACTATTTTATTTGGATTATCGATATATACAGTGCCATGTTTCTAGCGGTTGAACCGAAACTCTGAACATGAAAAAAGTACCCAAAGTGCTTCCTCCAAGCGTTGACCGGGTAATTTCTTGTCCACAAGTTCTTGTTCTTTCGGATTTAGGTAACTGTGAAACCGATCTCGCTCCATATCAGTAGGCATGCGACTCAGGGCCGACAGAAACATCCGATCGATCTTGGCATTCCAAGTGTCTGTACTTGTCAACAGGTTTTCCGCGAGGTTGCCTTTGCGTGGTTGGCAAACACTGCGTAAGGTGTCGCCATTGTGAAAGAAAAGGTGCTCCGAAAGACTCCCTTGAAAAGTCCCTTGGCCATCAGTTGGTTCACCAAGGTACTTTAGCATATCTTTGCTTGGCACGCTTTTCAGCGCCGATTCTACGCCTAGGCCCGTCGCCACATGTAGCGATGCCATCAATTCTTCGACGGCCAAGGGTCTCACCCGCGCCCGTTCATAAAATTTAGGAAGCGCATCAGCAACCGGACTGATTTCTGTAACTTGATATGCTGAGCTATTTACGATCTCACGAATCAACCACTTTATGTCAAACTTGCTGTTGATAAACCCTATCTCCATTTTTTTAAGCAACTCTGCAAGATTGGGTTGGTTGTTGGGATTAAAATCATCGACTGGATGGACAAAACCACGACCCATAAATTGAGCCCAAATCCGATTCACTGCTGCTCGCGCAAGATAAGGATTCTCTTTGGCGGTGATCCACTCAACGATTTTCTCGCGTCTGGAAAAGATAGGCTTCGGAGGTATTTCTTTCGGTTTCAACTTTGGTTCCAAAAAATTCTTTGGCAGTTCTGGTTCTATCAAATCTGCACCACCCAGAAACTTTGGTTTAACTGGGTCGCCTCCTTTCTTTGCACCTGGCTTGGCATCTTTGGATGAAATTGTGAAGTTGACATCACCAGTACTCTTTTCGCCTACAACATATTTTTTGTCGTTGTTGGAACCGCTTATCTCCACGACGACAGTCCGAACAAAGAAACTGGTCATGCCATAGAAGTCCCGCTGTGTCCAAATGTCGAAGGGGTGATCATGGCATTTCGCACATTGAAGTTGAGTCCCGAGAAACACCCGCATGACAGTGGTAGTAATGTCGTCGGCTGAGCCATTAAACTGGGCATAAAACAGATGCGAATCTTCTTCGCTTGCTATGAGCACCTTATGCACAATCCGATCGTACGGTTCATTGTTCTTAAACTGTATCGCTAACCATTTCTGAAACGCTTCCCGATTGCGGGATGTGCCAATGTTCTGCGGGTTGCGTCCTAAAAGATTTAAATCCCAAAGTTGAGCTTGATTCCGCGCAAAACGGGGATCAGCCAAAAGGTTGTCCACAAGTTTTTCACGTTTCTTTGGATCAGTGTCCATGAGAAAAGCTGTAGCTTCCCCGTAACTGGGAATCATTCCGATGAGATCGAGATAAACACGCCGTAGAAAAACTGAATCTGTTGAACGATCCGGTATAGCAATTTTTTCTTTGACCCATGCCCCTTTTATTTCTTGATCAATAGTGTTGCGCAAGGATTCGCTTTGGGCGATTGCAGTACCAAGGAAAAAGAATGGGAGAAAGATAGTCGCAGCAAGATTTAGGTATTTACTCATAAATATCCCTTTATCAGCTACTTATGTAATATTTAACCTAGCGGTTGGATTGAAGATCTATTCTTTTTATAATCAACGGTGCTAGCTAGGTACACTCGAATTCATCGATCACTTATATATTTAACCAACTAACATTAATTAAGTCTATATTATTTTAAAACCCACGCTGATTTTGGCAGCGGTCAAAAAATACAAATAAGGTTTGTCTTTTCGTAGTCGCTGTGCCTTATAGCTTTATTTAGCAAATGTCTAGATCGTTGGCGTTTCTTTATTATGCAAATAGTTCTTTGATAACCTGGCCATGGACATCCGTAAGGCGGTAATCACGGCCCGAATAACGATAGGTAAGTTTCTCATGATCAAGGCCCATGAGGTGAAGAATGGTGGCATGAAGGTCGTGAACATGAACTCGATTTTTGACAGCGGAAAGCCCAAATTCATCGGTTGTACCGTAACTGAAATCGATTTTGTAATCATAATTTATGATTTGTCTGTAATGCAGTATTAACTTCCTGTGGGTACACAGCGGAAAATTGCTACGCCATTGGATACGATGTTTTCAGTGAAGTTGGCCATCGTACCGCTTGCAACAAAATTTCGTACCGTGGAATAGGCGCTAGCTGTGTAATTTGCTGTGGGGACTTTTCGATAATCATTATACCTGAATAGAGAGTAGGACTTTCCCGCAGCTAGACCATTGACGCTAACAGAAGCACTCAAAGTTGATGGCGCAACCCCGGCGATGACATTTGGCTCCGTCCAGTTGCCCAGAGTAATACTTACTGGCAGAGCCCTTGCAGAGGTATCCTGGATTCCTAGCACAGCACAGCCAAAACAAATTTTAGTCGGAATGCAAAAGGAGTATTTTGCCCCGTTGACTAGCATAGACCGGATATCATTGAGGGTTGATGCAGTTCGAATGCTTACTTGGCTGCTGAAACAATCATTGAAGTAAAGCTGATCGGTTGAATTATAAGTTGTGAAGTTTGAAGAAGTGAAACCTGTTGCCAGCATGATGTGATCATAATCTGGGTAGTTTAATCCTTTGACAAAAGATGTTATAAGCACGGGATGCAATAATTTGAGATGTTGCTTTACCCAGCCGAAATAGCTTTGAAATTGCGGCGATGCATATCCATTGTAATTGAACTCCGCTGAGTTCAGCTTTAATGCAGTTAAAACTTTTTGGGCATTCACTGCGACAAGTACCTCACTTTGCTGGTTGGTGTTGATAATTGCCCTGCAAACAAATTGGGAGACATAAGTCCCAAAATAAAGTGCAGCTTGCTGGATCGAACATTCGCCGCAATAGCCGTTCTTTTGATTCCATTGCCTGCGGGGCGCTATTGGCATCCGTATGGTGGTGGGGGCAGTTTGGGCGTTGGCGATCCCGGCAGAAGTTAAACTTAATGCTGCTGCTGTAGCGGTTAAAAAGTTTCTACGAGCTTGCAATTCTAACTGATACATGATGAACCTTTTAATATTAGGCTGAAGGATGAACAAAATGAAGTTTTTGTAACCTAGGTCACAAAAGTGCATGAAGCAAATAATTCGAAAAAGAATTTTAAAGTTTCTACTTAGAATTGAATGACTGTTTCTTAACTACCTTGGTTAGGCTATATTGGCTTCGGTACAGATCTGGTTAAATTGATTTAAAAAGGTACCACAATGTTTAAGATTACTCCAAAGAATGCTTTCATATCTTTCCTTTTATTAATGAGTATGGTTTCTGGCATAGCCATGGGACAGGAACAAAAGCAAAAAGCTAACAAGGCTTACCCGCCGATGATTGAAAGTTCCAAAGTTGAAACCTATCGTAAGGTGGGTGATACAGAACTGAAAATTTGGATATTTGAACCAAAAGAAAAAGCAACAAAGCCCAGGCCTGCCATTGTGTTTTTCTTTGGCGGCGGCTGGACCTCAGGGACTCCAGCTCAATTTGTTCCCCAGTGCCAACATCTTGCAGAGCGAGGCATGGTTGCAATTGTTGCAGATTATCGGGTTTCATCGCGGAATAAGGCAAAGCCAATTGATTGCGCTGCAGATGCCAAGGCTTGTGTTCGATATATTCGTACCAATGCAGTGCGTTTAGGGATTGATCCTGATCGTATTGCTGCGGGTGGCGGCTCTGCGGGGGGTCACCTTGCTGCTGCCACTGCTACCTTGCCCGGTTTAGAGGCTGCTGGCGAAGATCTTAAAGTTTCTAGTACACCCAATGCTCTGGTGTTATTTAACCCCGCATTGGTATTGGCCCCTATTCCCGGATTAATGCTCGAGGGATTTTTGGCAAATTCGACCAAGGAAAGATTTGGCTGCGAGCCCGAGGCTTTTTCCCCAGCCCACCATGTAAAGAAAGGTGTTCCTCCAACCATCATTTTTCATGGTAAAGCAGATTCCACCGTGCCATATAGTTCTGCTGTGGAATTTTCAGAACGCATGAACAAAGCAGGCAATCGCTGTCAACTCGTTGGGTTTGAAGGCGAAGGTCATGGGTTCTTTAACAGCAAGAAAATGAAAGAAACACTTAATCAAGCTGATGAATTCCTTGTTTCGCTTGGTTATCTGCCAGCGAGGAAGCAATAATAGTACTTGTTTTAAAATATCTGGGGTCACGTTCATTTTCAAAAGTGGTTATTAAATGAAAACCAAACTCTTTGACTCATCTGCTTTTTTTCTTCAACTAAAACATCCGCTCGTGATATTCATCCTGTTTGTTTTCGCAGGCCAACTTCAAACTGCTGAAATTAAAGTTTCACGTAGGGTGATTTATAATTTCGATGGCGATTCTTGCTTTTCAACCAAGGCCAACGTAAAGGGGCCTGCTGCCATCACTGTTGAGGATGTAAAACAACTGATAAAGGAAATTTGCTTTGAAGGCAGTAGAGTGGATACGATTTTAGTCTGCGTTAACGCACAGGTTATGTATTATCCCACCAAGATTGGAACCATGCGTGGCGCCCTTTCGACTCCTGAAGAACGGAGCAAATGGCCTGCTTCTGAGAAACAAAGATTCAAAAATTTGAAGTCATTCTTTGACGATCAAATTGATCCTTATGCAATCTTACTGGCCGAGGCTAGGCGACTAGGGCGCGAAGCGTTGCTTACCTTCCGCATGAATGATGATCATGGTGATGATTTTCTGCGCACCCTGTTCCAGGTCGATCACCCAGAATATCGGCTCGGTAATGAGCGGTATCGTGGCAAAGGTGCATTGGATTTTGGCAGAAGCGAAGTCCGGACCCATGTATTCAATTTAATTGAGGAAGCTACAAGGCGTTATGAATGCGATGGTATAGAGCTTGACTTCAATCGATTTCCAACTTTCTTCAAGGACGGTACCACCGAAGAACGCTGCGAAAAAATGAACACACTGGTTGAGATGACCCGAAAGATGCTCGACAAGGTAGGGAGCGAACGAAAACGTAAACTGGTACTTTCTGTTCGTCCACCCTCGAATTACGGCCGTACCCCACCCACACCAGATACAGCTAAGTTACTTGGATGCGATGTGCCAAACTGGGTTGAACGGGGCTGGGTTGATTTTGTTTCTATATCAGAATTTTTTCAGGAACGGGGGGACCTCCCCATGAACGTTTGGAGAAAAGCCATTAATAGCGTGCCTGTTTATGGTGGTATAGAATGCAAAAAGGTGGGTGCGCTAAAAAATCTCTCTGCAGAGGAATACCAGGCTGCAGCTTCAAAGCTGATCAAATCAGGTGCAGATGGCATTTATTTGTTCAACTTTTTCACCTCTCGTGAAGAGGGGGTAAAAGCTTATGAACCACCGTTTGAAGTGCTGAAACATTTGGGGATGTGAATTAACCCGATGAATTCCTCGTTTCGCTTGGCTATTTGCTTGCGAGGAAATAAAAACAAGTTGATTTGGATTGCTCTAGGGTTTTCAAATAAAGTGCTTGGAAACAGGGTAACCATCAACCCTGAAAATCTGTACGGAGCAGGTTTGAATGGTTGAAGAATAATCGCTGTATGCCGCATCGGATATGGCGCGATAGCTCGGATCGATCCCGTTTTAAAAAGAACCATCCGGGCGAGCCGTTTTGCGGTAGAAATCCTTCAAGCCGCGAAGCACTTCTTCTGAAGTTATGGCTGTCGAGGCCCGAGGATTCTCGAGGGCAGCCTTTTTTTGAGTGGCGACAGCACTTCGGGATTCTTGTGTAAATGTGACACTTCCTCGCCTGTGAGTGCCTTGTCGAACAATGCGAACTCGTCGAGCAAGCCGATATAATTAATCGCGATATAGATGCCGGCCTTCTCAATGTCCCAGCCCATTGCAATGGCCCGGTCTTTCACTTCACCAATGAGTTTGCCATCGATATAAATTGCGGTCAAGGCGTCGGGTTTGCCGGTATCGAGGTTCTTGAAGGTGAGCACGACATGGTGCCAATCGTTGGCTTTCCATCCTATGCCTGAAACTCGAACCATAGGAGCTTTGGGGTCGTCCTCGCCTATACCCTTTTGTCCATCGGGGATCATCGAGAATGCGCCATGCCGCAGGTCACGCGGCTTGGCATCGTTGAAGTCGAACCACAACCCGCCGTTGTTTGCGCCCTTCTGCGTAATCTGGACTGGATCGCAAAACTTCGTTTTTAGCAGCTTGTCGGAGTCGGTTTTGCACCACATCGAGACTGATCCGCTCCAGCCATCTTTCTTGAAAGCGATGTTCCCCTTCGCCGGGTAGAAGATGCGGCCGTTTTTATCCAGTACATCCACCACCTCGATAGCGCCGCCAGCTATGCCCTTCGACTTTGCGATGGTGAAGACTTTTTCGTTGATATCTTTCTCGAAGATGAACTGACCCTTTTCTGTTGGGTGGTTGAATCGAGTATGGGGGGCGCGCTCTCCCGCACCATAGTCGGCTTTAATGCTTTCGTCGAAGCTCGCATAAAAAGTGACAGCTTTGCGAATATTGTTTTCGTCGACACGGCCAGAAACGACCGCCTTGTTACGCAGTTCACTGAAGATGGAGTCGCGGGTGCGGGTGGTCTTGAGTTTATTCTCTACCCGGGAAGCGACATCCCCGGTCGGAGCTTGTGGCTCTGCCTTAACGATTGTTGTGGCGGCAACAAAGAGAATCGTAAAAAAGATGCGGGCCATCGTCGTATTCCTTTTCGCTATTTAGTGGGGTTACAAAGGTTCCGGCAGTAGATGCCATCGACACCGTGGAGATACAGGTGGTCCGCTACGATTGGGTGGCTGATTGGCATTCTTGGAATCAGTTGCATCATGGTGGGGAGCGTTCTGGGGTTTGCCCTCGGTTTGAAGGCGCTGGCAGTGGTACCTAGCATGAGTAAGTCGTGGATTCCGCCATGCTGGCTTTTCGGCTCGTTGAAGAACCGTCCATTGGCG
>Ga0208856_1000575_pt1 | contig 13576 bp, 11 predicted proteins | sample LakMenEpi13Jul12_FD_150690 | JGI IMG/M metagenome (GOLD analysis project Ga0208856, IMG submission 150690) | Freshwater microbial communities from Lake Mendota, WI - 13JUL2012 deep hole epilimnion (SPAdes) | ecosystem: Environmental > Aquatic > Freshwater > Lentic | place: Lake Mendota, Madison...
CCGCATCACGGCCGTGGAAAGATCACGAATGATCGCCCGCGGGCCGCGCAGAAACGACACGCCATCGAGCGCCGCCACGAGGGCCCCGCTGCGATCGGCCTCTTGGATCTCGAGCTTCACGCGGCCGACCGCATCCCGCCGCTCGCTGCGCTCCCGGCGCAGCGCCTCCAGAGCGCGCACGCGGCCCTCGTTCCGCGTGCGGCGGGCCTTGATGCCCGTGCGGATCCAGACCTCTTCTTGGGCGAGCTTCTTGTCGAACAGGGCGTTCTGCTTCTCTTCGGCGGCGAGGGCCTCCTCCTTCCGCACGAGAAAGGTGTCGTAGTCGCACGACCAGTCGAAGATTCGGCCGCGGTCGATCTCGAGAATCCGGTCGGCCATGTGCCGGAGAAACGTGCGGTCGTGGGTGACGAACATGAGCGTGCCCCGCCAGCGGCCGAGAAACGCCTCGAGCCACTCCACCGCCTCGATGTCGAGGTGATTCGTCGGCTCGTCGAGCAAGAGGAGGTCGGGCTGCCCGACGACCGCCCGCGCGAGCAGCACGCGGCGCTTCATGCCCGCCGAGAGCGACTCGAAGGCTGCGGCTCCATCGAGCGTCATCCGCCCGAGCATCTGCTCGACGGCCTGCTCGCGCTGCCAGGCCGACTCCGCATCCGACCCAGCGGGCAGGCCGGCGGCGACGACCTCGTGCACGGGGCCGGCCAGGTCCTGGGGCACGTCCTGCTGCAAGAGGGCGACCCGCGCCCCCGGCGCATAGACCACCGCGCCGCCATCCGGCTCGATCGCACCTGCGAGCAGTCGCAAAAGCGACGTCTTCCCTGCCCCGTTGCGACCCAACAGGCCGATTCGCTGCCCTGCCTCGACGTGGCAGGTGACGGCGTCGAGCAGCGGCGGCCCACGAAACCGCAGCGACAGATCACGGAGCGTGACGAGTGGCATCAGCAGCAACCGCCGCCATCCACGCCGCACTTCTCCGGCGCGAGGCAGGCAGTGTGCTTGGTGCCGAGATACAGGAGCAGCCCGGCCGGCGTGACTTCCGCCCCGCCGAGCGGATACTGCGAAATCGTGCCCTCTTCATATTCGACCTCGACGGGCAGGTCGTCGCTCTGCAGCACCGCCACGGCGACCTTCATGATCGCCGCCAGCTTCGTCGTTTCGAGCCGATGGTCGGTGTCGTCGGCCACCCAGATCTGGAGCAGGCACGACGCACCCGAGCGGACGGTGCCGCCGCAATCAATGAAGTCCTTCTGCACCCGCCCCACCTCGGTGATGTGGTAGTGCTCCGGCACGAACGACTTGTCGGGCAGCATCCAGTGCATCTTCGCCTCAGGATGCGCGGCGAGCAGTGCCTTGAATTCCTTGACCGTCATGGGCTGCCTTTCAGAAAGTTTCATCGAGGGACGCGAGCAGTTCGCGCACCTTCCGCTCGATCAGATCCCGCACGCCCCGAAACTGCTCGGGAGTCATGTCGCGCGGATCGGGAATCTGCCAGTCTTCGCGTCGGCCCGCGACCACGAGCGGGCACTCGTCGCCGCATCCCATCGTAACGGCCACGTCAACTGTCTGGCCATTGAAGGCCTCGAGCCCCTTCGACGCGTGGGTCGTAAGGTCATAGCCCAGTTCCTGCATCGCGGCGATCGCCTTCGGGTTGATCCGGCCCGATGGCCGCGATCCGGAGCTTGCCGCCTCGATCGCCCCCTTGCCGTGAATCCGGGCGAAGGCCTCGGCCATCTGGCTACGGTTCGAGTTTTCCACGCACACGAACAAGAGCCGTTTCATTCATCTTCCTCCAGAGCGTCGGATTCCCCGCGTGCCGACGCCTGCATCAGGCGAGCCAGCGGCACGGCCACGAGTGCCCCCGCGACCGGGGCGACAAGATAGATCCACAGCGAGCCGACATGCATGGAGACCAGCGCCGGGGCCAGCGATCGGGCAGGGTTCATCGACGCCCCGCTGATCGGCCCGGCAAACAGGGCTTCGAGACCGATCACCGCGCCGACGACGAGGCCGGCGAAGGGTTTTTCCGCACGGCTCGCCTCCGCCATGCGCAACACCACGACCATCAGCAGGAGCGTGAGGATCGCTTCCAGCACGAACGACTGGACCGCGCTGCCGGCGGGGAGCGTCGCTCCGAGCGTCGCACTCTCGGGAAACAAGAGTCGGAGCGTCAGGCTGGCACCGATCGCCCCGAGGCACTGGCTCGCGACATAGGGCAGCACGAGCGGCCGTGAAAACCTCCCCGCAGCCCACAAGCCGATCGTGACCGCAGGATTGAGGTGGGCCCCCGAGACATTGCCCAGGGCATACACCAGCACCGTCACGATCAGCCCAAACGTGAGGGCCACGCCCACGTGGGTGACGCCGCCGCCCGTCACCTCGTTCACGACCACCGCTCCGGTGCCGGCGAACACGAGGCAAAAGGTGCCGAAGGCCTCGGCGCATAGTCGGATTGCGGGTGTGGCGGACATCCAACAAACCTACCCTTTCTGGTGATGCAAAGGTTAAAAAACCTCACATCCCAGATCGATCAAGAAACGGGGACGACGTCACCATGCACAACAATACCTTGAGGATCGCGATCAGTGGGCCGAATGCTTCGGGCAAGACCACGCTTGCAAAAGCCATTTCGGAAAAATACGCGATTCCCATGATCGAAGAGGGTCTGGGCGTTGTTTTTGGCGCGCAGAAGAAATTGGATCAACTTCGCAGTCAATCCGCGCCCCAGGAGGAGGTCAAATCGGCGCTCGGCAGATGGCAGGAGAGCTTCTTCGACTGGGCAAAGAGCCGTGAAGCAGAGTATTCGAAGAACGACAGCTTTGTCGCTGACCGTTGGGAGGCCGACCTCTTGGATATTTGGCTCGTTCTCATGCGACGTCAGGAGAACATCGATCCTCAAACTGTGCGGCTTGTCCGACACGTAAAGGCGGCGGCGGCACGTCTGAGTTTCGCCATCCTGATGCCTCTTGCAAAGCCATTGAGTGATGTTCCGAATGATGCGGGTTTGGCACGTGTATCTTCGTTCTCGAACCGCCTCTTAAACAGCATGACCACTGCAGGAATCATCTATTCACTGCCGAACTTGAACGTTCTGAGGATGCCAGTGGGATTATCCTCCACTGACGATCAGATGAAGCTCGTCGAAAGTGCTTGGTCAAAGGATAGGACGGTCAACGGCACGTCCGCACGCGATTGACCCGTGACGAGCGGCCGTGACTCGCGACGCGAGCGGCCACATCACTCGCGTCCGCTACGTGCTCCCGCGGCACAAGGCCGCCGCCTGGGTCGGCCCGGTCGCCTCACACTTCCTCGACCGCTATCGCGACTTGCTCAACGGCTGAGCCGGCTGCAGCCGCACGTTGTCGATGAAGAACGCTGCCTTCTTCGTGCCGATGCCGCTGAAGAGTAGGTAACTGGCATCCGTCCACGTCGGCTTGCAGGCGATCTTCGGGAAGGCCTGGCGGGAGCCATCCTGGCGAACGAGTTCGACGTCGTAGGAGCCGGCGCCGGTTTCCGCAGTGATGACAAGCCGAAACCACTCGCCCGGCGGGATGTCTGCCAACGGTGTCGCGTTGCCCGTGCCAGCGAACAGCCGCCCGTTCCTCCACGTGACGAGCGGGCCGGCGGCATGCTCGCCCCTGCCCCGCATCTCGAAAAACCAGTCGGCTCCCGGTTCGGCCATCGCATCGAAGCCGACGATGAAGCGTCCAGAAGTCCAACCGGGCCGAAGGTGGAGCACCGGTTCGTAGGTCTTTGCGAGGCCGGGCGCATCCTGCACCCTCAGGCTCCGCCCCGGCGTCGCCGGGGGCCGGCCGTCGATCGGCAGGGGCGACGAGATCTCGGCCGTCACGCCCACCGCCTCGCCACGATCGGGCTCTCCCTTCGGCCGCTGAAACGAGGCCGCAGGAAGTCCGATCCCGCCCACCGGCGCCACATCAAACGTTTCCAGGGGCACGGAAACGACGGGCATCGGCCATGGCCGGGCCTCCCTCTCCCACTCGGGATACACGTGACCACGTGCCGCCTCTGCCTGCCAGGCAGCGTCGCCCGAGCGGACGCCCGCCTGGGAGAGATCCCAGGGCTTGAAACCGATCTTCGCCGCCGGACTGTTCTCCGCGAGCCGGAAGTCGCGGGCTGCCGCATCGACGAACAGCGGATCGGCGAACAGGCTCCCCTTGTCGCGGCCCAGTTTCCGCCAGCCATCCCAGGTGATCGTGCCCTGGTTGAGCAGGGCGGGCATCTTGCCGTCGGTGCACCAGTAAAGGTTGTCGCGGAAGATGATCGAATCCGCAGGCTCGCCCTTGCCGGGTTTGTCTACGAGCGCCCAGTTGCCGTCGCCCTGGTCGAGCAGCGTGGCGGGCGAATCCCAGAACACGATATTGCGCTCATAGACGAAGCACAGCCGCGGCTCGTTGCGGCTGCGTTGCACCTGTGCCTTACGGCCGAAGGCGAAGATGTTGTTGCGAACACGGTTTGCGTAGCCGAAGTGCTGGTGGAAGCCGGAGTCCCAGGTGTCGTGGACGAGGTTGTTCTCGGCGAGGGAGTCGCAACTACCCTCGTCGTAGTAAATGCCCCAGCCGCCGTAGCGGTGGCTGTTGACGTGGTGGATGTGGTTCCCGCGGATCACGGTGCCCGGTGAGGTTCCGAGGCCGTAGAAGCCGCCCATGTCGCTCAGATACGACCAGCCAAGGTGATGGATGTGGTTGTTCTCGACGAGCGTTTCGCGGGATACGCTCTCGCCGTAGCCCCAGTTCCAACCGGCGCTCACGCCGGTGTAGTAGAGATCGGCGATGTCGCAGTGGGTGACCGCACAGTGCCGCGTGTGCGTGAACGTGACACCGCAGGCGCTCGGGTGTCGCCGGCCTCCATGCTGGATGATGCAGTCGTCTACGACCACGTGATGGCACACGTTGGCGTCCCTGGGGCGGGCCATGTCGCCCACGACCACGCCGCCCCCGCCGAGATCGTGAAGATGGCAGTGGACCACCGCGGAGTCTGCACAGCCGTTGTGAAAGTGGATCGCATGCCGGCCCACGTGGGCCACGGTGCAGGATTCGAAGCGGATTCGCTGACTATCGGCCACCTCGATCGCGGCTCCCACGCCCGGAGCGGCCTGGCCTTCGAACAGTCCGGTGGCGGGATAGCGGTCGTTGTCGAATTCGAAACGGAGGCCGCGAATAAGAACCTCTTTCGCACCCTTGATGGTGAGCAACCGCTCGGCCACGGGCACGACTGCGACGGCATCCTCGGCCCGCTCGCCTGGCAGCGGACGATAAAGCACCTCACAGGCCGACCGATCCAGAAACCACTCCCCCGGGCTGTCGAGCGCGGCGCGATAGTTTTCCAGCCACAGCCGCAGGGCCGGGTCGGAACCCGGCACCAACGGATAACGGCTCTGGCCCTTGATGCGAACGCAGCGGGCGGCGTCGTTGAGCTCGGCGATCCGGGCCTGCGTCGTGCACCAGTCGTGCGTGATGGTCACGAGCAGGTCGTCCCGTTCGGAGGCCGGAATCGACGCGAGCAGTGCATATGCCTCGGCAGGGAGTTGGAAAGCGCTCTTCTCGGGCGCGGGAGCGAGATCCGCGAAGACCTCCGGGGGTGCGGCCGTCGTGATGAAGAGATAGCCGCGGTTGGGGTGACGGGCCCGGGTGCAGCGGCGACCGTTGATCCACAGTTGTTCGAACACAGTGCGGCCCGACTTCACCTCAGGAATGGAGGCGACCCAGAGGCCGTCCCGCTCCTTCCAGCCCGCGATCCGTTCACCGCCCGAAAAGACCGGAGATGCACCTGGGGCCGCCATCCACTCGGTCTTCGAATCCTCCGCCGTGAGCGCGAGTGGCTCCCTCAGGGAATACGTCCCGTCAGCCACGATGATTCTCGCGGGCTTGGGAGCGGCTCGGGCGGCGTCGCGGGCCGCCTGCGGCGTGCTGATTGGGCCTGTGAGCGAGAGCTGGATATCGGCGGCGATCGCCGGCCCGGCTCCGAGCAGCTGCAGGACTGAGATCATCAAGGCCGCCAGCACCGGGATGAGTCCGGGGCTGGGGCAGGCAACGATTGCTGGGGTAGTCTGGGCGATGCATGGACGGCAGGAGGTGTGGATCATCGGTTTCATGAAGGGGTGCCGGTGATTGCGCCAGAGGGATGACCCTTCCCCTTTTTGCGTAAGGGCTGATGAGAGAGATGGGGAGTAGTCTACCGCCCCCCACCCTTCCCTGGAACAAGGATCAGATCGATGACAACGGACTACAACCAGATCGCGAAGGAATACCAAGCATCGAAGCTGCAGCCATGGAGAACCCACATCGAGCGCGCCACACTGCTGCAGATCCTCGATCCGATTCAAGGCCTGCGCACCATCGATTTGGCGTGCGGCGAAGGCTATTACACGCGGTTGCTGAGGCGCCTCGGAGCCGAAAATGTATGCGGCATCGATCTTTCTTCGAAGATGATCGACCTCGCACGAGAGCAGGAGCAGTCCGATCGGCTCGCGATCGAGTATCGAGTCGGCGATGCTCAGTCGATCGACTATCGGGCTTCGCTGGACTTGGTTTTCGCCGCATACTTACTCAACTACGCCAGCACCGTCGATGAGCTCAACGCCATGTGTCAGGCGATCTCACGGAGCCTCAAGCCTGGCGGTCGCTTCGTCACGGTCAACAACAACCCCGACGATTCTCCGTCCAACTTTGAGGCGGGCAGTGGCTATGGGTATACCAAGCGGCTCGGCGGATCGCTGGTGGAAGGAACGCCGATCGTGTGGAGTTTTCATCTGCCGGATACCACGATCGAAGTCACGAATTACTACTTGAAGAAGTCCACCCTTGAGGCAGCGCTCCATGCGGCCGGACTCGGCGAGCTTCGCTGGCATGCTCCGCGCGTCTCAAACGAGGGCATCGAGCAGCACGGCAGCGATTATTGGCGCCCCTTCCTGGAGCAGCCCCCGATTGTTTTCCTGGAGTGTGTCAAACGGGGGTAGCGCCGTGCCAAGTGTCCCGTCGCCGACGGGTCATTTTTTCGACCAGTTTTTTCTCCCGCCATGAACGGCGCATGAACCGACGATGAACGGCGGATGAACGCCGTGGGTGGCGACCCCTGTTTTTCCCGGACCAAACGCTTCCCCCCCTCGATCGCTGGGGCGGTGGCCGTGGACCCGTCGCGCATCGCACCGCTGTCCGGCGACCGTTTCCAAGCCGTATAGATTGCAGCGGCTGGGGCAAACGCAGAAAGCGAAGGGGACATCCCATGAATGGCAGCACCGGCAACGATCGCTTCAACCTCGACTGGTTTCGCTTCTCCTCGCGGCAGCTTCGCCGCGGCCTCGCCCGGCGGACGGCGGCCGCCCACAAACAGACCGGCCACAGCCTGTCGTCAGAAACCCTCGAGCCGCGGTCGATGATGGCCGTCACTCCCCCGTCGATCTCGATCGACGACGTCACGATCACGGAAGGTGACGCCGGCACGAAAAACGCGGCCATCACCCTGCGGCTCTCGCAGCCCGCGTCAACCACGGTGAGCGTGCGGTTTGCGACAGCCAACGGCACTGCCACGGCCGGCAGCGACTTCGTGGCAAAGGCCGGCAGTCTCTCTTTTGCCGCGGGAACGACCACGAAGCAGGTACTGATCGCAATCAAGGGAGACCGCACCTACGAGCCGAACGAGACCTTCTCGATCAACCTCTCATCGCCGACGCGGGCAACGATCGCCGATCCAACCGGCACTGTCACGATCGCCAACAACGATCCTGCACCCGCGCCCACCCCCGTGCCCGTGCCTCCAACGCCGCCTGCCCCCGCGCCAACTCCCGCCCCAACACCATCCTCGGCAGTTCAGTTTGCGGTCGCGAGCGACTGGGGCAGCGGCTTCAACGGCGACGTGACAGTTCGCAACACGACCAGCACAGCGTATGGCGGCTGGACCGTGACGTTCGACTTCGACGGCCAGATCACCACCCTTTGGAATGGTGTGATCGCGAGTCGATCGGGCAGCCGCTACACCGTGCGCAACGAGGCCTGGAACGGCGCGCTTGCGGCCGGCGGCTCGACCACCTTCGGCTTCACCGCCACCCCCGGCGGCAGCGCGGCAGTGCTCCGCAACATCACGCTCGTCGGCAGCGGGGTGGCCACGCCGACGCCGACGCCAACGCCGACCCCGACGCCAACCCCCACTCCCACCCCGACCCCGCCCCCAGTCGACGGCACCACCGGCCGTGTGTTCCTCGTCAACCCGGCGGCCGCTGACATCGTGGGATTCGATCCCTCCCGCGACCGCCTCGACTTCGCTGACGTGTCGGTCCACAACCTGATCATCGCCAAGACGGAGGCCGGCGAGGTGGCGATCGTCAATCCGTGGGCAGCGACGCCCGAGTTCCAGGTGCTGCGCGGCATCAGCTACCGCGACCTCACGATGGCCAACTTCGGCGTCGTCCAAAACGAGCACCTGCGTCAGGACATCGGCGGCGTGGTCTCCTGGGAGCAGGGCATCGGCCCCCGGGACGGCAGCACGGTCTACGTGCGGTCGCACGAATATGGGGTCCGGCAGCGGATCGAGGGCTTCAATCCCGCCACGATGAAGCTCAGCTTCCTCTACTTCGGAACCCGCGAGCGGCTCTCGGTGACGGATACGGCCGAGGGCCTGTCGATCTCCGTCCTGCCCACCAACCAGAGCATCCTGCTCGTGGGCGTGACCAAGGCCCAGCTCGTGCCGGGGAACGTCGAATTCCATCACGACCAGATCGTGGAGGACCAGCTGGAGGTGCCGTTCAACCACCCTGCCGAGCACTTCACGCTCGCGAGCCGGGCATCGCTGCTGACGCCGACCGCCCCGGCGGGCCAGGCCACCGACGGCTCCCAGACATCGATCGGCCAGACCCAGCCCGGTGGCCATGATCACGGCACGATGCCCATGCCCATGCCCATGCCGACGCCGACCCCCGGCATCACGGTCGGCGATCTCTCCATCGCCGAGGGTAATCCTCAAGCCGCCCTGGCGAGCGGCTATCTCCGCACCTCGGGCAGCCAGATTCTCGACGCCAACAACAACGCGGTGCGGATCGCAGGCGTGAACTGGTTCGGCCTCGAGACCAGCAACTTCGCCCCGCACGGCCTCTGGTCCCGCGGCTACAAAGAGATGATGGATCAGATGAAGTCGCTCGGCTTCAACACGATCCGCCTCCCCTACAGCGATCAGCTCTTCGACTCGGGGAGCACGCCCAACAGCATCGATTTCTCCAAGAACGCCGACCTCCAGGGGCAGAGCGGCCTGCAGATCATCGACAAGATCGTGGCCTACGCCGGCCAGATCGGGCTCAAGATCTTCCTCGACCACCACCGCTCGGAGGCCGGCAACAGCGCCAATGCCTCCGGCCTCTGGTACACATCCGCGTATCCCGAGAGCAAGTGGATCAGCAACCTTTCGATGCTGGCCGGCCGCTATGCGGGCAACTCGACCGTCATCGGCATCGATCTGCACAACGAGCCGCACGGCCCCGCCACCTGGGGTGACGGCGGCGTCAACGACTGGCGGCTGGCCGCCGAACGGGCCGGCAACGCCGTGCTCGCCGCCAATCCCAACCTGCTCGTGATCGTGGAGGGGATCGAGACCGCCTCCTCGGGCAGCTACTGGTGGGGCGGCAATCTGTCGAATGCCGGAGCGTATCCGGTGCGGCTGAACACGGCCGGGCGGCTCGTCTATTCGGCCCACGACTACCCGGCCAGCGTCTACCAGCAGAAATACTTCAGCGATCCGAGCTACCCCAACAACCTGCCCGATGTCTGGGACAAGAACTGGGGCTATCTCTTCCGCACCGGCACCGCGCCGGTCCTGCTCGGCGAGTTTGGCAGCACCCTCGCCACGGCCAGCGACCGGGCCTGGTATTCGAAGATGGTGAACTATCTCAAGGGCGATCTCGACGGCAACGGCACGACCGATCTGACCGCCGGCCAGCAGGGGATCAGCTGGACCTACTGGTCCTGGAATCCCAACTCTGGCGACACCGGCGGCATCCTGGCCGACGACTGGAGAACGGTGAACATGGCCAAGGTCGATCCGCTCAAGGCCGTCCAGTTCCAGTTCCCGGCGGTGTCGGGAACGGGCAGTGCGGTCACGACCACGCCACTCACGTTCACCGTCTCGCTCTCGGCCGCGAGCATGCAGCCCGTGACGGTCCAATATGCCACGGCCAACGGCACTGCGATCGCCGGCAGCGACTATGCGGCCGCCTCCGGAACGCTCACGTTCGCTCCCGGCGAAACCCAGAAACTGGTAACCGTGCTCGTCAGCCGCGACACCACGGCCGAATCAAGCGAAACCTTTTCACTGAACTTGAGCAGCCCGACGAATGCCACGCTCTCGAAGGCGGCCGCCACCGGCACGATCCTCGACGATGACACGGTCGCGCCGATGCCGATGCCGATGCCGATGCCGACGCCCACCCCAACTCCGACCCCGACCCCGACTCCCAACCCAACTCCGACCCCAACTCCGACGCCCACTGGCGGCATCGCTGTGGCCTACTCACAGACCAACAGTTGGGGAACGGGCTTCAACGGCGACCTGAAGATCAAAAACAGCGGCACGACGGCGATCAACGGCTGGACGATGGAATTCGATATGGCGGCGAACATCGTCAACATCTGGAACGCCGAGATCGTCAGCCATGTCGGCACCCGCTACGTGATCAAAAACGCAGCCTGGAATGCCACGCTCGCCGCCGGTGCCGAGATCTCGTTCGGCTTCCAGGCCGACGGCGTCGCCGGCGAGCTGCCGGCAAACAAGAAGGTCAACGGCCTGCTCGTCGCCTAGGTCCCCCGCCAACGACGCCCGATCCCCTTCGCGCTACAGGACAGGCTTCAGCTTGTCATGTGTTCCCTCAACGCGCCCAACCTGCCGCGGGATTGCCCCGTACCATCCCGCAAGGCGTCCGTTGCGTGTTCGCCCTGGATTCGGTCCCACACCTCGCGGCGGTGAATTGGCATCGTGGTGTCGGCCTCGAACCCCAGACGCACTCTTCCCCCCTCGACCGACAGGATCGTGATCACCATCACCACTTCCTGGTCATCTGGCCTTCCGATCACAACACTTTCGCGGTTCTTTCTGGTCAATACCAACATGGGTCACCTTCTTCATGGTTGCGGATCCATCCAGGAAAAAATCAGCGTCAAACAGCGTCGCTTCAGCTTGTCGCATCGGCATGCAGGTGGGCGTCGATCGGAACGCCAAGTGGCCGCACCGCCCGTCCCACTTCTCGCGCCGTACGTTGCCGTGCGAGATTCGTCTCAAGGGGTGTATGCATTGCCTCGTTGCTCCGGTATTCAATGGCGTGAAGCTAAAAAACAAAAAAAGCCGGCGTGAGAGCCTGCCCAAAGGCAAACTCTCACGCCGGCTTACGTTGCGACCAGCCTTCCGGCCTCAGCCGGACTGCTCGTCAACTCGTCATCCGTCGGCTACTTCACCGTGAGGTGTCGCACACCGTGAGGCTCTGACACGACTGGTCGTGATCAAGCCTCCTTCGCAGCATACAGCAGCAAATGACCAATGCAAGTTTTTTCTTTTCTCGTGTCAGTCGGCAGTTTGGTTATCTGTTTTTTGCAGGGCGTGTGCCTGGGGCCTGCACGAGTGTGAATACAAACACTTCCTCGCCGGTGACGGTGCTGACGTCGTGGTGCAAACTGATGCAGCGCATGCCGCTTGATTCCTCGACCATTTTCTCCAGCCGCGGCCTGGAGACCTCCACGAGGTTCGTGCGGACTCCCTTGAGCAAGTCCCGACCTTTATCCGCCGGCAGTGCAGCGACGAGATGCTGTTCGGCGGCGGAAAGCACGCCATGGAGTCGCACCACCAAGAGATCCCTAATCAGATGCGTGCAGATGTCCTTGGGGCCTCGTCCCATGAATTCCTGCATGAAGATCGTCACCCCTTTGCTGACGGCAGCTTCGATTTCACCCTGGGTCTTCATCGAAATCCTCCGAGGTCCACACGTCCCCCGAGCAACGACTGCCGGGGCCTTAGCAACTGAGGGGTGCGAAGATCACGTGTCGGGAAATTCCCTCCACGGCGCCCCCAATCAAGCCACACTGCAGTTCTGGTCTCGACTGCGGCTCGACAGAAAACCACGGTTAGTGTAGGTCAAGCGGTACCGGCAAACAATCGACCGTCGCACTTGACCTGCCCCCCCTGAAACGGTTTTTCGATCAATCGCTTGACCGGTCCGGGGTGCAAAATGGAGGCAGTTCGCGGTGCATCGGCCGGCAAGCGTGCGCCCATCCGATATTTCCCGCATTTACTGGCAAATTATGATGCTGAAGATATCTTGGGCTTGATTGCCCACCTTGCTACCGTACGCGCCAAGGGCGGGCAGGACCGCCTCACAGATACCGCATTTTTGATGACTATGGCCCGTAAACCTCAGCAAGACCGCAGCGCTCGTTCGATGGCCAGAATGCTTGACGCAGGCGAGGCCATTTTTGCAGAGGGCGGGGATGGCGCCCTCACTGTGGAAGCCGTCGTCAAGCGTGCGGGCACATCGGTCGGAAGCTTCTACAGCCGGTTTGGCGACCGCGACGGGCTTCTCCAATCAATGCACGAGCGGTTTCTCCTGCGGCTCGGAGGCGCGGCGCACGTGGCGGTCGCAGCAGCCGGCAACGAAAAAACCCTGGCAGGCGCGATCGAGGTGTTCCTCTCGCACGTCTTCACCGCCACGCAGGAGTACCGCAATTCAGCCCGCTTCTTCGTTCTCCACCGTTCGGCCGACCCGAACCTGCGGGCCCAGGGCATTCGGGCGAACGCCGTGTTCGCCAGCATCTTCAACACGCTCGTGCTGAGCCACCGCGAGGAGATCACCCATGCCCACCCGGCGATCGCGGCCGATGTGACCTGGCGGCTGGTGTACGCGACATTAGCCCAGCAGATGATGTTCGACGACGACGAAGTCAGCGGCACGCCGATGACCATCCCGGCGCTGGTGCACGAAATCACTTGCTGTCTTGCGGCCTACCTCACGGCCCCCCCAGCGAAACGCTGATCGCACGTGCTAGCCAGAGTGGGGGCCTACCGCAGCCGACGACGCCGCATCATCTGCCAGCCGCCGCATACTAGCCCAGCAAGGGCCATGGCATATGTCGAAGGTTCCGGCACGACGCTGATGGAGCCGGTGTCTGCGTTGAACGTTGCGAATTGCCCCTCCGCCAAGCCTGTGGAAACCACCGACGTGAAATCCCCGCTAAATCCACCGGCGTTCGAAAACAGTTGCACCACATCCGTGCCATTGTCGTAGGAGCCGCCGCTGAAGGTGAGGTTGAGAATCCCGCCGAAGATCGTGCTGCCGTTGCCATTCACGAGGTCGTAGGTTCCCGCCGCAAAGAGTGGATCGGTGATGTCGAACGTGGTGCTTGTCGCCCCAGAGAGGTCAAGCGTGAAGCCCGTGTCGGCCGTGACCGTACCGGGCGAATTCCCCGGCTGGAACGCCCCCAGCACGGCCAGCGTGCGCTGACCTGCCCCCATGAATGGAACCAGTCTCTATCACCAGGGCAGCCCTGCCAAGGGATCGCCCCTGTCCGCTTGCTGAGGCGTAGCCGAAGCGAGCGGA
>Ga0208856_1000577_pt1 | contig 13569 bp, 10 predicted proteins | sample LakMenEpi13Jul12_FD_150690 | JGI IMG/M metagenome (GOLD analysis project Ga0208856, IMG submission 150690) | Freshwater microbial communities from Lake Mendota, WI - 13JUL2012 deep hole epilimnion (SPAdes) | ecosystem: Environmental > Aquatic > Freshwater > Lentic | place: Lake Mendota, Madison...
AGAACACCTACCTCTCGATTTTCCAAGTCCTCGGCGGACTCGGAATGCTCCTCGGCAGCGCCGGCCTCGGCATCGTCGTCGCTCGGAATGTCTTCGAGCGCCGTCGCGAATTCGGCCTGCTCGAAGCCGTCGGCTTCACGCCGCAGACACTGCGCAGCCTCGTCTTCGCCGAGCACCGCTGGCTCATCGTCGGCGCGCTCGGCATCGGAGCCGTGAGCGCGCTCACCGCCGTGTGGCCGCGTCTCTCCGCGCAGGCCGCGCATTTTCCATGGCGCGGAATCCTCACGCTCCTCGCCGGCATGGCGCTGCTCGGAGCATTCTGGGCCTGGCTCGCCACACGCCTCGCGCTGCGCCGTTCGCAGCTCCCCGCGCTGCGCACTGAGTGAGTGGAGCGCGCGCTGCCTCTTGCCTCGCCCGCGCAGCGCGGTAGAGTGCGCGCACTTTTTCCGCCAATGAAACGAATGCTCCCAATTTTTACAGTGTCCGCGTTCTTCGCGCTCCTGATGTCGTTTGTCATCGCCACCGCACCATCGCGTGCGCAGGACGACGAGCGGACCGCGGCCGCGTGGGTGATTGCCGATTCCACGACCGGCTTCGTGCTCGATTCGCAAAATGCGAACCGTCAGGTGCAGATCGGCAGTATCACGAAAATCGCGACGGCCATGGTCGTCCTCGACTGGGCGAAGGCGCGCGGCGAGGACCTCAGCCAGTCCGCGACGGTTCCGCAGACGGTGAATGTGCTCAACAGCCCGAACAGCATCGGCCTGCGTGCAGGCGACAGCATCACGCTGCGCGACGCACTTTACGCTGCGCTGCTTCAGAGCGACAACGAGGCTGCGGAGACGCTCGCGGCCCACGTTGGCGCGAAGCTCGGCGGAGGGAAGACGGAGAAGGATGCGGTCATCTTTTTCGTCGCGCAGATGAACGCGCTCGCTCGCAAGCTCGGGATGAAAGGCACGCGCTTCCTGAATCCGCACGGCCTCGACGATCTCGAAAAGAAGCTGCCTTATTCGACCGCAGGCGATGTCGCGCTGCTCACGAATTACGCCGTGTCGCAGACGGGCTTCGCATTTTACACCTCGCAGCGTGAGCGGAAGATCGCGTGGCGGACCGCAGGCGGCGAGTCGCAGTCGTATCTGCTCAAGAACACGAACGAACTCGTCGGCGCGGACGGCGTGGATGGCGTGAAGACCGGCACCACGCGCAAGGCCGGCGCGTGCGTCGTCATTTCCTCCGCGAAGCCGCCGGACAGCAAGCAGGTCGGCGATGAGCATGTGATCATCCCGCGGCGGCTCACGGTCGTGGTGCTCGGCGCGCCGTCGCGTTTCATCGTCGCAAAATCACTCCTCGCGCGCGGCTGGTCGCTGCTCGACGAGTGGGCGCGCGCGGGCCGTCCGATGAACGTCCGCAAGTCCGGTGCTTCGCGATGATCAAGACCATCGGAGTCCTCACGAGCGGCGGCGACTGCCCCGGGCTGAACGCGGTTTTGCGCGGCATCGTCTGCACGGCGGCGAAGCTGAAGTGGAGGGTGGTCGGCTTCCGCGACGGCTACGAAGGGCTGCTCGCTGACGACGAAAACATGGAGCTCACGCTGCAAAACACCGAGGGCATCATGCAGCGCGGCGGCACGATCCTCGGCACGACGAGCCGCGGGCATTTTGTGCGCAAGGGCGGCCCCGGCGGGCGCGGGCGGCTCGAGCCGCACATCATCGCGCGCACAAAGGAGACGCTGGAAAAATTGCACATCAGCGCGCTCGTGACGATCGGCGGCGACGGCTCGCTCGCGACTTCGCAGCAGCTCTTCGAGGCGGGCATCCCCGTCATCGGCGTGCCCAAGACGATTGACAACGATCTCGAGGCCACCGAGTCGTCGTTCGGATTCGACAGCGCGGTCGCGTGCGTCACTGACGCACTGGACCGCCTGCACACGACGGCGCGTGCGCACAAGCGCGTGATCATCATCGAGGTCATGGGCCGTCACGCGGGATGGATCGCGCTCCACGGCGGGCTCGCGGGCGGGGCGGATGCGATTTTGCTCCCCGAGATTCCATTCAGCTACGACAAGCTCGCCGACGCGGTGCGCGACCGGGAAAAGGCCGGGCACCCGAGCACTCTCATCGTCGTCGCCGAGGGCGCGCGGCCGACCGGCGGGCGCGAGCATTACCACGCCGCGCAGTCCGGCGAATACCGTCTCGGCGGCATCGGCGAGACCGTCGCGCGCGAGCTGGACAAGCGCATCAACCGCACGCGGCTCACGAAGGAAATCCGCACCTGCGTCCTCGGGCATCTCCAGCGCGGCGGCGATCCGACGACGCTGGATCGCATCCTCGGCACGAGCTTCGGCGTGAAGGCGGTGGACCTCATCGCCGAGGGAAAATTCGGCCAGATGGTGAGCTACCAAAACTACCAGGTGCTGAGCGTGCCGATCGCGAGCGCGGTGCGCCGGCAAAAGATCGTGCAGCCCGACTGCCAGATGGTGGCGACGTGCCGCGCGATCGGGATTTCATTCGGCGACTGAATCAGGACGCCGGCTGCGGCGCGCCCGCCGGGCTGTGCTCGGCGAAGAGCTGGCGGATCACGTCCTCGATCGGCGGCTCCTGCACGTTCAGATCCGTGATGGGAAAACGCCCGAGCACTTCGCGGCACACTTCCGTCGTGCGGGTGCGCGGCACGCGGAGGCGCACGGCGTGCGCGGTCGTCTCCACGACTTCGCCGAACGCCGAGAGATCGCCCGGCGCGGTGTCGCCGAAGGTGAAGCCGATGATCTTGTGCGTGGCGTAGCGCTCGATGACGCGCGCAAGCGGGCCGTCGAAAAAAATCTTCCCGTGATCGATGATGATCACGCGCGGGCAAAGCGCCTCAATGTCGCCCATGTAGTGGCTCGTGAGCATCGTCACGATGCCGTGGCCCTTGTTATAGTCGCGGAGAAAGTCGCGCACCTTTTGCTGCGAGGTCACGTCGAGGCCGATCGTCGGCTCGTCGAGAAAAAGCACCTTGGGCGAATGCAGCAGCGCGGAGATGAGCTCCAGTTTCATGCGCTCGCCGAGGCTCAGTTCGCGCACCATCACGTCGAGCTTGTCCTTCACATCGAGCATCTCCGTGAGCGCGCCGACCACTTCGCGGAAACGCTTCTCCTCGATGCCGTAGATCGCGCGGTTCAGCTCCAGCGATTCGCGCGCGGGGAGGTCCCACCACAGCGCATTTTTCTGCCCCATGAGCAGCGAGAATTGCCGCTTCAGCGCATCCTCGCGTTTCCACGGCACATGGCCGAGCACGCGCGCGTCGCCGCTCGTGGGATGCAGCAGGCCGCTGAGCATTTTCAGCACGGTCGTCTTGCCCGCGCCATTCGGCCCGAGGAAGCCGACGCATTCGCCCTTCTCGATGGAAAAGCTCACGCCGTCCGCCGCGCGCACCTCCTCGTAATCGCGCTTGAAAAGCCCGCGCACCGCGCCCGCGAGGCCGGGGCGTTTTTTATAGGTGCGGTAGATTTTCGTGAGGCCGCTGGCGGTGATGGCGGGCATGGATGGGAAAGTTCTCAGTGCTCAGTGTTCGGTGCTCAGTCAGGATTTTTACGCGCGGCTCCGGACACTGCGCACTGAGAACTGAGCACTGAGCACTTTGGCAATCATGATTCGCGGTTTGTTCGTGTGCCTCGCGCTTGGCGTCGTCGCGAAAATGCGCCACGCTTTTCGCCATGAGCACCAGCGAAAGCCCGAGATCCCCGTTGCCGCCCTTCGATGCGCAGACCGCCGCGCAAAAGGTCCGCATGGCCGAGGACGCCTGGAATTCGCGTGAGCCGGAGCGCGTGGCGCTCGCGTACACGCCGGACAGCGTGTGGCGGAATCGTGCGGAATTTTTGTCGGGGCGCGCGGAGATTGCGGCGTTCCTGCGCCGGAAGTGGGCGCGTGAGATCGAATACCGGCTGATCAAGGAGCTGTGGGCGTTTCACGGCAATCGCATCGCGGTGCGCTTCGCCTACGAGTGGCACGATGACTCGGGGCAGTGGTTCCGCTCGTATGGGAATGAGAACTGGGAGTTCGACGGGCGAGGGTTCATGCAGCGGCGCATCGCGAGCATTAATGACCTGCCGATCCGGGAGGAGGAGCGGAAGTATCGTTGGCCGCTCGGGCGCAGGCCGGATGATCATCCGGGGCTCTCTGATCTCGGGCTGTGATGCTGCACGCTCGTCGCGGCCAACGCTTTCTCCCGACCCGGCAAGATGCGGGAAAAAATTCACAAGGTTCGTCGTGCGTCGCGACTGCTTGTGTGGCAAATGTCATGTTGTGAATACGACCGAAGACGCGGGAACCAAACCGCAAACCCACCCGAAACAGCAGGCCGCAGCGTCCTGGAAGGCCGTCGTGCTGAAGTACCAGGAGCCGTCCGTGCCGCGCGCGGTGTGGCAGCTCGTGAACACGATCGGGCCGTACGCGGGGCTGTGGGTTCTGATGTATTTCAGCATGTCGTGGTCGTACTGGATCACGCTGCCGCTCGCGATGCTCGCGGGGCTGTTCACGGTGCGGATTTTCATCATCTTCCACGACTGCGGGCACGGGTCGTATTTCAAGTCGCGGCTGGCGAATGACATTGTCGGATTCGTCACCGGCGCGCTCACGCTCACGCCGTATTATCATTGGAGGTGGGAGCATTCCATTCACCACGCGAGCGCGGGCTCGCTGGACCGGCGTGGCACTGGCGACGTGTGGACGATGACCGTCGAGGAATACCTGCAGGCGTCACGTTGGAAGCGGTTCGCGTACAAGCTGGCGCGCAATCCGGTGGTGCTGTTCGTCATCGCGCCGATCTACTTGTTCATGATCCACCAGCGCTTTTACTCGCCGAAGGCGAATGCGCGCGAGCGCTGGTCGGTGATCTGGATGAATCTCGCGGTGCTCGGGATTGCCGCGGGATTGAGCTGGCTCTTTTCGATTCACCGCGGGTGGGGCTTCGGCATCACGGCCTATCTGCTCATCCATCTGGTCATCGTGACGGTGGGCGGCGGCGTGGGCATCTGGATGTTTTACGTGCAGCACCAGTTCGAGGACGTGTACTGGGAGCGCGATGAGAACTGGGACTTCAAGGCCGCCGCGCTCGAGGGAAGCTCATTTTACAAGCTGCCGAGAATCTTGCAGTGGTTCTCGGGCAACATCGGCTTCCACCACATCCACCACCTCAGTCCGCGCATTCCGAACTACAATCTCGAGAGCTGCCACGATGCGGATCCGATGTTCCAGGAGGTGAAGCCGCTCACGTTTTTCAAGAGCCTGAAGTCGCTCACGTTCCGCCTGTGGGACGAGCAGCGCGGCAAGCTCGTCGGCTACCGTCGTGCGCGAAAACTTCGCAAGGAGCGCAAGCAGGCTGCGGAGCGGTCTGCGGAAAATCGCCGGACGTCGGGGACCGAGCAGCGCTGATCGGCGGGAGGTTTACGAGGCTGTGCCCGCGCGTTTTCGCTCACAGTTTCCAAGAACTTCCTCGCCTCCGGGTTGATTCTCCACCAAACAAAAAACTCCTATGAAAAAACTCCCTCTCCTCGTCCTGTTTTGCGCCGCGCTGGGCGCTTCCGTCTTTGCCGCTGATGCGAAAAAGAACGTCCTCATGATCGCCGGCAGGCCTTCGCACGGGCCCGGCGAGCACGAGCATAATGCGGGAATCCAGCTCCTCGCGAAGTGCCTCGGGCAGGGCGCGGCGGATCGCGTGGATGTGAAATTTCACCTGAACGCCGAATGGCCGAGCGCGGAGGAACTCGCGAAGGCGGACACGGTGGTGATTTATTCCGACGGCGGCGGGGGACATCCCGCGGCGTCGCCGAATCACCTTGCGCAGCTCGGCAAGGAGATGAAGCGCGGCTGCGGCTTCGTGTGCCTGCACTACGCGGTGGAGGTGGAGAAGGAAAAGGGTGGGCCCGAATTCACGGACTGGCTCGGCGGATATTTCGAGAAAAACTGGAGCGTGAATCCGCACTGGGATGCGGGCTTCAAGTCGCTGCCCGCGCACGCGATCACGAGCGGCGTGAATCCGTTTGGCACGAATGACGAATGGTATTTCCACATGCGCTTCCGCGAGGGCATGAAGGGCGTGACGCCCATCCTCACCGCCGTCGCACCCGAGAGCACGATGAGCCGCGCCGACGGCACGCACAGCGGCAATCCCACCGTGCGCGAGGAAGTGAAGAACAAGGTGCCGCAGCATGTCGCATGGGCCGTGCAGCGCGAGGACGGCGGCCGCGGATTCGGATTCACGGGCGGACATGTCCACAAGGGCTGGGGCAATGCGGAGCAGCGCAAGCTCGTGCTGAACGCGATCGTGTGGAGCGCGAAGGGCGAGGTGCCGACGGGTGGCATCGAGTCGAAAATAACCGACGAGGATCTTGCAGCGAATCTCGATCCGAAGGGTGCTCGCAAGCCCGCCGCGCCGAAGCCCGCCGCGCCCGCACCGGCGAAGTGAGGGGGCAGAGACGGCAAAATCCACGCATGTGTTGAGCGCAAAATCCCGGGTGGAGGGCGCGACTCGCGTGCTGTCTGCGGCGACCCGCCGCAGACGCTCGATGCGCGCGTGTTTCGAATCAGCGTTCAGATTTGGATGCCCGTTTGAAACGCAGAGGCGCAGAGGAGGATTGTGGAGGCAAGTAGAGGAACGCGTCCAAACTGCTCTGCGACCCTCTCTCCATTCCTCCGCGCCTCGGCGTCTAAAAAAATGCCTGGCGGGTCCGCTTGATGTTGCGAGTTACGCGGTGTTTCCGGCGGGCCGCCGGAAACGGCACGCGAGTCGCGTGCTCCACCCGGGAGTTGCTGTCGCCCGTCAGCGCGATTTTTCATGCCCCAGCTGCGTGCAAAACGATGTCCGCGGATGACGGGCATCCTGCCGCCCACTAGCTTGGAAGAACATTGCCGCCGCGTGCGGGCACTTTCCATTTGCCACGCAGCGCCGGCGTGCGGAGAGTGCGCGCCCTTTTGAAAGCAACCGAATGAGCCAACAACGCCGCGTCGTCATCACCGGGATGGGAGTCCTCACGCCAGTGGGAAATGACATCCAGACTTTTTGGAGCAACATCACGAACGGCGTGAGCGGCATCGGGCCGATCACGCAGTTCGACACGGCGGCGTTCGACTGCAAGATCGCCGGCGAGGTGCGCGGATTCGAACCGGTGAAATTTTTCAAGGTACCCAAGGATGTGCGGCGCGCGGACCGCTTCACGCAGCTCGCCGTGGGCGCGGCGCGGCTCGCGATGGAGGATGCGGGCATCACCGCGCCGGTCGCAAATCCCGAGCGCTTCGGCTGCATGATCGGCAGCGGCATCGGCGGTCTCGCGACGCTTGAGGCGCAGCACACTGTGCTCCTGCAAAAGGGCCCCGGCCGGCTCTCACCATTCGTGATCCCGATGCTCATCAGCAACATGGCGAGCGGCACCGTCTCCATGGAGTGGGGCCTGCAGGGGCCGAACTACGCGACGACCAGCGCGTGCTCGACGAGCGCCCATTCCGTCGGCGAGGCGTGGCGGATGCTTCGCGAGGGCGATGCGGATGTGTTCGTGGCTGGCGGGAGCGAGTCCACGATCGTGCCGATGGGAGTCGGAGGTTTCGCCGCGATGAAGGCGCTGAGCACGCGCAACGACGAGCCGGCAAAGGCGAGCCGCCCGTGGGATCGCGACCGCGACGGCTTCGTGATGAGCGAAGGCGCGGGCATCGTCGTCATCGAGGAGCTCGAGCACGCGAAGAAGCGCGGCGCAAAAATTTATGCCGAGATCATCGGCTACGGCCTGAGCGCGGATGCGTACCACATGAGCGCGCCGCTGCCCGAGGGCGAGGGTGCCGCGCGCTGCATGGCGATGGCGCTGCGCAAGGCCGGGCTGAACCCCTCCGACGTGGACTACGTGAACGCGCACGGCACCTCCACGCCGATGGGCGACGTGTGCGAGACGAAGGCGCTCAAGCTCACATTCGGCGAGCACGCGAAGAAGCTCCAAGTGAGCTCCAGCAAGAGCATGACGGGCCACCTGCTCGGCGCGGCGGGCGTGGTCGAAACCATCGTCTGTGCGAAGGCGCTGCAGGAGGGCGTCATCCCGCCGACCATCAATCTCGACAACCCCGGCGAAGGCTGCGACCTCGACTACGTCCCGCACACTGCGCGCGAAGCAAAGGTGCGCGTGGCGATCAATAACAGCTTCGGCTTCGGCGGGCACAATGCGACGGTGGTGGTGAGGAAATTCGAGGGCTGAGTTTCGCCGCGTACGCGTCTTTGCGGCCCCGAGCGCCGGAGGTCTTTAAAAAGATCATCTTCATCTCCCTGAAGAACCGCGAGCTCGATGACGACGGCGTGCGCGACCTCAGCGGCTTCATCCTCTCCGGCCTCGTCGAACTCCTCAACGAACTCGCCCGCGAACTCGGCTGCGACGACATCGCCAAGGCTCCCGAGGACCAGCGCCCGCGCCTGCTGCTGGACAGACTGCGCGGCACGCAGACCCTCCTCGTCCTCGACAACCTCGAAAGCCTCCTCAAACGCGAGCGCGACACCGTTTTCAACTTCGTCAAGAGACTGCCCGCCGGCTGCAAGGCCATCCTCACCAGCCGCGGGCGCATCGGCTCCGGCGCGGAGGAACTCATCCTCGAAGCACTCAGCGAGGAGGCCGCGCTCGCCACCCTCGCCGAACTCGCCACGCACAATCCGATCCTGGCGCGCACGAGTGAGGCTGAGCGCCTCGTCCTCTACCGCGAGACCGCCGGCCAGCTCGGGCGCGGCCACTGCCTCACCTTCACCGACGCGCTGCACTTCATCCGCTCCTGCCCGGAGGGAACTGACCCGCTCGAATTCGTCTTCGGCGATCTCGTGGAGGATTTCGACGCCGCCGAGACCCAGGCCCTCTGCGCCCTCACCTACTTCACGCTCCCGGCCAAAGTGGAACACGTCGCCGCCATCGCCGGGCTGCCGGAGCCGGACACCGACCGCGCGCTGCGCAAACTCACCGTCCGCTCCCTCGCCGTCCCCGCCGATGAGCTGAAGACCTTCACCCTCGTGCCCATGGTTGCGGACTTCCTGCGGAAGAAAAAGCCCGAGGTGGTGGCGGAAACCGGCGACCGGCTGGAAAAGCGCGCCTATGCGCTCATCATGGAAAATGGTTTGGAAAAACACGACCGCTTTCCCGTTCTCGAAGCCGCCTGGCCCGGCATCGCCCCCGCCTTGTCCCTCTTCCTCGCTGGCGACAATGCGCGCCTCCAGGCCGTGTGCACTGCGCTTTCGGACTTCCTCGAATTCCAGGGCCGCTGGGATGAATGGTTCGCCCTCTGCGAGAAAGCCGAAGCTAGGGCCGTGGCCACCGCCGACCACAATCGTGCCGGCTGGCGCGCCAAAGACGCTGGCTACATTCACTCTATGCGCGACCAGGCCGACGCCGTGTTCACCTGCGCCGAGCGGGTTGCGGCGCATTGGGATCGGGCGAAGACAGGTGCCCGCGAGCGCGCTATCGCCATCCGCTTTCGCGGCATCGGCCATGATTTAAACGAGGAATATCCCGCCGCACTCGCCGCCTACCGCGAGGCGTTTGAACTGGACCGCAGTCTCGCTGCGGAGAGCGTGGACGTGGCCATCGGCTTGAGCGCCTTGGCCGATGCAGAGAGCGCTACCGGTGATCGTGCTGCGGCGGAGGGGCATTGTCGTGAGGCGCTGCGCGTGGCCCGCGCCGTCGGATGGGCTGAAGGCGTTCTTGGAATGACCGGCAATTTGGCTGCGTTAGCCTTGGACCGGGAGGACTGGCAGGCCGCCGAGACCTTGGCGCGTGAGGCCCTGCCTTTGTCTGAAGCCGTCCACCGCCAGGAATTGATCGCCCTCGACAACCGCCGCCTCGCCCACGCCCTCGTGCGGCAGGGGAAGGCCGCCGAGGCCCTGCCCTACGCCCGGCGCGCGGTGGAAATCTACACCCGCCTCGGCTCGCCCGTTCTCGCCAAGGCCCAAGCCACACTCGCCGAGCGTGAGCAGGCGCTGGCAAAGTAGTCCCACGCTTCAGCGCGTCGAACCGTCCGGATTCCGCAGCTGCTTCCCGTGGAGCACGATTTTGCGGGCGAAAGCACAACTCCGGTGCGCGTTCCGCCGAGGGGGTGAAAAGTATTTTCAGAAAGTTCTTGCCGAGTGCCAGGAGGTCAACTAAGCAGCGCGTCCATTTTTCTCCGCGCTCTGGCGTAACAACGCGCACCGCGGTTTCCCGGCGACGGGCAGGGCATCTAAGATGCCGGCCCCGAGTTTGGACACCGCAGGACGTGTCGCCGGATGAGGAGAAAAAGAAAAAACGCGGAAATAAAGAAAAGTGCTTGCCAACGCTCGCGCGATTCCTACTGTCCGCGCCCCCGCCGTAGGTGGTTCGCACCAAACCACGGCGGATTTGTTGTCCTTCATCGGATGTCAAAGGGCCCAGTCGGGTCGGACTTTGGGGCGAACGTTTACCGAATCTTTTCATGCCAACCATCAACCAACTCGTCCGTCACGGACGCACGAAGGTCAAATACAAGTCGAAGTCGCCCGCGCTGAAGAACTGCCCGTTCCGCCGCGGTGTGTGCCTTCAGGTGATGACGCGTACGCCCAAGAAGCCGAACTCCGCGCTCCGTAAAGTCGCGAAGGTCCGCCTCACGAATGGCTTTGAAGTGATCGCCTACATTCCCGGCGAGGGGCACAATTTGCAGGAGCATTCGATCGTCCTCGTGCGTGGCGGTCGTGTGAAGGATCTTCCCGGTGTCCGCTATCATATCGTCCGCGGCACGCTCGACTCCCTCGGGGTGGAAGGTCGCCGCCGCAGTCGTTCGAAGTACGGAGCCAAGCGTCCGAAGGCCGGTGCCGCAGCCGCGGAGGCTGGTAAGAAGAAGAAGTAGGCACGCCTCTCAACTCTCAACTTTCACCACTCAACTTTCCGCAACTCATGTCACGTCGTCGTCGCGTCATTCATAAGGAAGAAAAACTGGACAGCCGCTATGGCTCGCCCCTCGTCGCCCGTCTCATCGGGACGGTGATGAAAAGCGGCAAGAAGTCGCTCGCAGAGCGCGTCGTGTATGACGCCATCGAGCAGAGCCGCCAGGGCAGCGATGTCGTGGACCCGCTCGAGACGCTGAACAAGGCCGTTGAGAACGTGAAACCGCGCCTCGAGACCAAGAGCCGCCGCGTCGGTGGTGCAACTTATCAGGTGCCAATGGAAGTCGCGCCGGCCCGCGCAGTCGCGCTGGCATTCCGCTGGATCGTGAACTATGCGTCGGCACGCAAGGGATCGTTCAAAAAGGCGCTCGCGAATGAATTGAAGGAAGCCGCCGCAGGGCAGGGGAACGCGATCAAGAAGCGTGACGACACCCACAAGATGGCGCAGGCAAACCGCGCCTTCGCGCATTTCCGGTTCTAGTCCCCCGACGAAACTAACACTCGCCGAGTTACTATATGTCTTCCGCCGTCGTTGCAAAACCAACTTCAAACCCGAATTCGCCTGGTCGTGCGTATCCGCTCGAGAAGACGCGCAATATCGGAATCGCCGCGCACATTGACGCCGGCAAGACGACGCTGACCGAGCGCATCCTTTTTTACACCGGCATGATCCACAAGATCGGCGAGGTGCATGAGGGCACGACTGTGACCGACTGGATGGAGCAGGAGCGCGAGCGCGGCATCACGATTACCTCGGCGGCCACGACGTGTTTTTGGGAGCAGAAGAAGCACGATGGCGTGTTGAAGCTTTACGAGAACCAGAAGATGCGGGTCAACATCATTGACACGCCCGGTCACGTGGATTTCACGGCCGAAGTGGAGCGTTCGCTCCGCGTGCTGGACGGTGCGATTGCAGTGTTTTGCGCGGTGGCCGGTGTGCAGCCGCAGTCCGAGACGGTGTGGCGTCAGGCGACTAAGTATGGCGTTCCGCGCATCGCGTTCGTCAACAAGATGGACCGCACAGGTGCGAATTTCGCCAATGCGATCAACGACATGCGCACAAAGCTGAAGGCGAATGCGCATCCGGTGCTCATCCCGATCGGCGCAGAAGATCAGCTGAAGGGCCAGTACGATATCATCAACCGCAAGGCGGTGCTTTATGCGGACGACAGCTCGATGGGCTCGACCTATCACGTCGAAGACCTCGATGAAGCAGGCAAGGTAATCGTGGAGGCTGCGCGCACCGAACTCGTGGAAGCGCTCTGTAACATTGATCCTGTGCTGGAGGATGCCTACCTCAACGCGACCGAGATCACGCCGCAGATGATCAAACAGGCCATCCGCCGTCAGACAATCGCGAACAAGTTTGTCCCCGTCGTAGGCGGTTCCGCATTTAAGAACAAAGGCGTGCAGTTCCTCGTGGATGCGGTCGTGGACTATCTCCCATCGCCGATTGATATTCCTCCGCAGGAAGGTCACAACGTGGACAACCTCGAGGAGAAAATCCCGACGCCTCCGGATGACGCAGCTAAGTTCATCGGCCTCGCGTTCAAGCTTTGGAGCGATCCTTTCGTCGGTAAGCTCGTGTTCTTCCGCGTGTATCGCGGCAAGCTCAGCAAGGGCGACACCATCTATAACCCGCGCACCCGCAAGACGGATCGCGTCAGCCGTCTGATTCAGATTCAGGCCGACAAGCGCGAGGACATTGATACGTGTTTTTCGGGCGACATCGCCGCCATCGTCGGTCTGCGTAACATCACGACCGGCGACACGCTTTGCGACGAGGATGTCGAGATCATGCTCGAGCCGCCGTCCTTCCCGGACCCGGTCATCAGCATGTCCGTCGAGCCGAAGACCAAGGCAGATCAGGAAAAAATGGGCATTGCGCTCCAGCGCCTCGCCGAAGAAGATCCCACCTTCCGCGTCCACACCGACGAGGAAACTGGCCAGACGATCATCGCCGGAATGGGCGAGTTGCATTTGGAAATCATCCGGGATCGGATGCTCCGCGAATTTAAAGTCGAGGCTAACTCTGGCAAGCCGCAGATTGCTTACCGTGAGACCATCACCAAGCCGGCAAACGGCGACGGAAAGCTCATCAAGCAGTCCGGTGGTCGCGGTCAGTATGGCCACGTCATCGTGGATGTTCGCCCCGGCGAGCGCGGCAAGGGAATCATCATCGAGAACAAGGTAGTCGGCGGCACGATTCCAAAGGATTACATCCCGGCGTGCAAGAAGGGCATCGAAGAAGCAGTGCTGAACGGCGTGCTCGGCGGTTACCCGGTAATTGATGTCGAAGTGGACATCATTGACGGTAGCTACCATGAAGTGGACTCGAACGAAATGGCGTTCAAGATGGCCGCAATTTTTGCAGTGAAGGACGCATTTAAGAATGCAAACCCGATTCTGCTGGAGCCCATCATGAAAGTCGAGAATGCGACCCCCGAAGACTATCAGGGTGACATCATGGGCGACTTGAACCGCCGCCGCGGCGTCATCCAGGGCATGGAGTCCAAAAATGGCCTCTGCCACATCAATGCGCAGGTGCCGCTCGCCGAAATGTTCGGTTACTCCACCGCAATCCGCTCACTTTCAAAGGGTCGTTCCAGCTACACGATGGAGCCGTCCCACTTCCAACAGGTGCCTGAAAACGTAAAGGCAGCCGTGCTCGACCAGAAG
>Ga0208856_1000579_pt1 | contig 13538 bp, 4 predicted proteins | sample LakMenEpi13Jul12_FD_150690 | JGI IMG/M metagenome (GOLD analysis project Ga0208856, IMG submission 150690) | Freshwater microbial communities from Lake Mendota, WI - 13JUL2012 deep hole epilimnion (SPAdes) | ecosystem: Environmental > Aquatic > Freshwater > Lentic | place: Lake Mendota, Madison...
GCGTAGCTGGTTCCGCCCGCCGTCAATTGGATTCGGGACACGGCGAAGTTGCTGTCATTACCGGTGGCGTTCGGCAGGGTACCTGGATTTGAAAGGGTTCCACCGGTCCAGGTGACAGTCGGGGCCGTGGTGTATCCCCAGCCGGGATTAAGGATGCGAATGCTGCTCACGAGACCGGTGGGCCCGATCAGCGCCTCTGCCACAGCGGTCTGGCCGCCGGGTGCGGTCGGTGCAGAGATGAGGGGAGTGGGTGCCGAGCTGTAGGTTGCAGTGCCCACTGGGCTTGTGACCGTGAATGAGTCATTTGTAACGCCGAGAAATGCCGTCGCCGTAGCACCAGTGCCGCCTCCTCCGCTGAGCGTGATCACGGGAGCCGTCGAATACCCTGAGCCGCCGTCATCGATCGTGATCGCGGTGACGGAGCCGTTGATCGTGGCAGCGGCGAAGGCGCCAGTTCCATTGCCAATGATGTTGACCTGGACGTTGGGAGAGTAGCCTGTTCCACCGGTCGTCACTGTTCCGATCGAGGCGACGCTGCCTGCAATCTGCGCGACTGCCGTGGCCCCGGTGCCACCGCCACCAGTGAGAGCGACCGTCGGCGTGGACGTGTAGCCGCTGCCTGGGTTCGTCACGGCGTAACTTGCGACACCGGCCGTCAGGTTGGCGGTCGCACTCGCACCGGAGCCACTGCCGCTGGAATCGAAAATCTCGACGAGCGGTGCCACGCCATAGTTCGACCCAGGCGAGGACACATTGATCCCGGTGATGCCCCCGGAACTGTTGATCGATATCGGCGACACGAGAGCACCCTCACCGGCGGAAATGACCACTTCCGGTGGGACGAGATAACCAGAACCGGTATTCGTGACGCTGACTGACGTAACGCCGTTGAGCAACGCCGTCGCCTGGGCTCCGGAACCAGAACCGCCGCTGAAGATGACGGAGGGAGCCGATGTGTAGCCAGTCCCGAGGTTGGTTACCTGAACACGAGTGACGACGCCGTTGGCCACGAATGCCCGGGCCGTGGCGTTGCTGCCGCCGCCTCCCACGAGCGTGACCGTCGGCGCGGTCACATAGCCAGATCCGCCTTGCGTCACCTGAACCCAAGAGACTTGTCCACTGGCGACCATCGGGCTTGCAGTCGCTCCGGCGCCTGCATTCAGTGAGACCGTCGGGGCGGACGTGTAGCCGGTCCCTCCACTGTCAACCGTGACTGCGGAAACCGATCCGGGCGTGAGCACGCGACCCAGCGGAGCGGAAAACGTCACCTGATCGCTGACGGTGACGATCGCTGATGACGTGACGACGATATTTCCCGCGGTTGACTCGAGCGTGAGATCCTTGCCAGCACCGCCTACGGTAACAGTTCCAGTCACACGCACGTCGCCCCCGCTGGCCGACAAAGTGACGGCCCCATTCGCCGTCTTGACATCTTGCACACGGAGTCCAGAGCCGGCCGTCAACGAGATGTCACCGGCACCCTGAGCCGACGCGGAAACGACCTCGAGCACGCCCTTGGAAGCGATCGAAATCGGGCCACCGGCGGCGACGGCAGATCGAACCACTAACGCGTCGTTGTCGTCGATGGTGATACTGCCTCCAGCCACCGCCCGCACTTCGTTTGCATTCGACCGCAGCGTGATCGAGCCGCCGGCCCGCAGGTCGAGGGTCTGAGCTTGAAGACTGGCCTGGCTGGAGATATTGGTCTTCGCATCGATGACAATGGTCTCATCGTTGGCTGCCACGACAGCAGCCGATGAAACCGTCACCGCCCCGGTGCGACTGGTGATCAGCACGTTGCCAACACCACCGGTCCCGGCCAAAACGTTGCTGCCAATCGCCACGGTGTCGCCAGACAGTCGGATGTTGCCGGCGACGGTGGACAGTGGATTGTTCACCGCCAGGGTGCTCGCATCGAGAGACAAGCCGGCCTGGGTGTTGATGTCGGAGTTGACGATGATTTGCGATCCTGGAGCGCTGGCCGTCAGAGAGATCTGGCCGCGTGAACTCGGAACCGCCGCAATCTTTAGGTTGCCTGCGATCTGGTCGATGGAAATGCCGATGTCGGGAATGGGGCCCGTCGGCGTGCCGACGTTGACATTCGTGACACTGAAGTCCTTTGAACGAATGTCGATTTGGCCACCATCAGTGCCGGCATTGAACAGCGTGAGGCTCCCGCCGCCGGAGATCAGGCCGGACTCGCCGGTGACAATGTTCGTCTTCTGAGAGACCGAGTTGGTCTGCAGGGTCACGCTCGAACCATTGATCGTGCCGTTGACGAGAATGTTGCCGCCCGCACCGCCGAAGCCAATGCCGCTGCCAGCTTGGCCCATGAACACGCCTACATTGCCCTGAATCTGAGCCCCGGCGATCAGCCGGAAATCCCCGTCGGAGACATAGCTGGTGGTAATGGGGCTCGTGATGGTGTTGCGAATCTCGACTCCATCGCGGGCGCGGAGCCCCACGCCCGACTGACTATCCATCGAGGCTTCTATGGTGACCGCATTCGCTGCGGCGGAAGTCAGATACGAGTTGCTCCGAGTGTTGACCGTGGAATCGATGGGCCCGCGGATGCTCACGGCCGACGTGGTGCCGGGCGAAACCGATGTCGGGAGGCTGACGGTCAACGCAAGGGGCAACGGATCGCCATTCGCAAGAAAGACCTTCGTCCCTTGCGTCAGGCCGACGATGTTGATCGAGGCGGAGTAATAGTTCTCGAACGAGCCCGCCTTGCACCAATCGGCGCGGACGAAGTTCAGGGCATCGAGGCTGAACGGTGCGGAAACGGGGGGGACCGTCCCCACCGGTGCAGGGGGCCGGACGTTCGTTATGTTGCTGAACGCCGAATTGGTGTCGAAATCGATGCGATCAAAGAGCGCGTTATACCGCATCCAGAGTTCACCCGTCCCGGTGTTGTCGACCCGAACCTGGTAGGTGTAGGTTTCGTCGCCGCTATCGGTACATGTGTGCGTGACCCCCAGGTACTGCACCGCGAGCACGCGGCGGGATTCGAGGACTTCGAGCACTTCAGATAAGGTGGTCGTGCGCTTGCGGCGCAGGCGGTCGACTCGACCAGTGCTTGATCGCGACAAACGATTGAAAAGCTGCTGAAGCACCATCGGCATCGCCTCATGAATTCTGGAAAACGGAACGGCCCCGCGCGGCAAACCTGCCGTGGCCGATCTCCATGCGCAGACTGCGCATGGAGTATCGTCTCTCGGCGATTCTCCGATTGAAAGGGATTCCTCGGCCCCGTGCAACATTCCGGCGGAATGCGGATTTTGCGGCGGGAATACCGCCGCCTACCACCGGCCCTCAAGGCCGAGGGACAGGCCCTGGAGGATCACGCCGCCTGTGGTGTCGAGCGTGCCCCGGGGCGGGTCGAACTGCGTGAGCGTCTGGGTGCTCAGTTGGTTCGTCGGCTGGGCGAGGCCCTCGATCCAGAGGCCGAAGTAGCCGCAGCGGAAGTCGAGGTTGTGCCGCAGTGGCACGACCGCCGTTAGCCCGACCTCGCCTACGAACGACGCGGCGGCCGGCGAGCCGTTGCGAAACTGGGAGCCGAAGCTGAAGGGAGCATTGGAAAAATAGCCATACGTCGATTTCTGCGTGGCGGAGTTGTAGTAGGCCCCCGCCTTGACGAGGCCGTCCACCCGGATGTTTTGCCGGGTTGTCAGCAGCAGGGCGTCGATGCCGATCTGGCCGCCGAACAGGTTGTTGAAGCAGTGCGTCGAATAGAGGTCACTGCCAGCGTCGGTGACCGGGGCGGGTGGCGGCGGGCTGGAAAACGAATCGGTCATGAGCAGGTGCTCATTCCATTGCAGCCAGCGGAAGCCCGTGAGGAACTGGGCCTGGCCGCCGAAGATGGAGGAGCGGGCGTTGAGTTCGGCGCTCTGCAGGTTGCCGAGGAGTGTCGCCGAGGCGGTGTTGAGGGCCGTGCCGGCCGGCCCCCACGTGTTGCCATAGATGCCGGGGGCCGCCGTCACGTAGCCATCGCGTACGACGGGCAGCGTTCGTTCGCTGTAGAAGTTGCCGGCGTAGAGGTAGGTCGCTTCGAGCGCGTTGCCGCAGCCGTCATTGCGGAACAGCGACAGCCTGGGGGCGACCAGCACGTCGCTCTCGAGCGTGTCGGCATTCAGCGACTGCAGTCCGACGGTATCGGTGACGGGATCGAACGAGGTGAACAGCGGACGATTCCGGGGCGCGCTTCGCCACATGAGGATCGCGTCGGTCCGCATCGTCCAACAGGCCTGCTTATTGTGGGACCACACTTGGAAGAGGCCAGGCTGGTCGAGCACGCCAGGCGCATCGCAGCACGCACCATTGCATATGCCGCGAGCGTGGCAGGCGGGCGAGTCGCACGCCGACGCACAAGACACGAAATCGTCGGCGGCGTTTGGAGCCTCGATCGCCATCGCGTCGTCGGTCGGCACAGGCTCCGCCAACGGCACGATGGCCGCGTCGAGCGGCCCTGCGGACGCAAAGTGATCACCGGTATCGGGCACGAGCACGGAGTGCTCGGGCACGACGGGGCCGTCCGATAGGACGACGGCGTTCCCGCTGCCAGAACCAGTGGCCTCCCACGGTCCGGCCCAAGCCACCGCCGGCATGAACGCTGCGGTCGCGCAGAGTATTACGTGCAGAATCCGTCCAAATCGGCCAGTCGTCATGATCCCCCCTCCGGAAAATAACGGTCCTGAGGAGTGCATCGGCGTTGCGGGCCCAGATGCGACAGGTTTGTTCTGAATCTCCGGTGGCGGCGAGATGGGGGGACTGGAGGACGGACCGGCAGCCTCAGCCCAACCTGCCCGCATTCCCCCACTCGTGTGACCCGAATTCAAGGAGCGACGGTCATCACCGGCACGACCGGCAGTCGAAACCAGACGCGACCGGAATTTTCTCGGAGGGCCATGTCGCCATGAACGCTCGGATCGCTCGGATCATTGTCGTAGGTGTCGCCGGCGGGTTGCTGCCGTGGGCCGAAGGGTGGGGTGGTTTCGATGATCAGCTTTCGGGGCGGCAGTCAGAAATCGTGGTGCGCGAGGAGCCTGCTCAACGGACCGAGGCTGAAGACGAAAGCGTGGTGTCGTCGACAGCCTTCATTTCCGACGCAGAACTCGCGAGAGATCAACTCGGGTTCGCCGACGGGGATGCTTGGGAGCAGGAGTATGCCGGGCCGGTGGTCGTCGAGGCCCCGTGCCGTTCCGGGGCCCACAATCACTGCCCAGACAGCCTTGCCCCCGAGGGCACGATCAACCGCGTGCTCTTGCCCGTCGACCCGCGGTGGGAAGCTCAGATCGACGCGCTCCTGCTTTGGCAGGGGAACATCGCCAGCCGGCCGCTCTACGTGCTTGACGGCACTACCACGACGGCGCTCAATGCCAACCAGGCCCAGACGCCGCTGACGGCCGGGCCACGCTTCGGACTTTTGTTGAATCTCGATCCGATCTATTCGATCGAGGGCAACTACTTCAACGTCCAGTCGTTCGGGGGCCAGCCATCGACCGTGCCGACGGCAGGCGGTTACGCGATGAACAACATCGCCGGCTATTCCCTGAACGGCATCGACTGGGCCAGAGTATCCACGAGCGGCCAAATCCAGAGCGCCGAGTTGAACTGGCGGCGGCGGACATGCGGTCCGATCACCTGGCTGGCAGGCTTCCGCTGGGTGGAGTGGAATCAAGAGATGGATCTGCTCGATCTCTATTCAGGCGGCCAGGAGCAGTTCCGCACGGTTACCGGCAATGACCTGTATGGTGGGCAGGTCGGTATGGATCTGTGCCTGTGGAACAACAAGAACGGACCCATTCGCATGAACGGTATCGGCAAGGCCGGCGTCTTCTACAACCAGGCACGCCAGACCACGTTTGCCGATGTCGGCAAGGGACCGATCGGTGCGGCGGCCGTTGCCGACCAGACATCGTTCTTCGGTGAAGTCGGGGTGAATGCCAGCGTGCGGCTTACAGAGTGGCTGTCGTGGCGGGCGGGCTACAGCGTGTTTTGGCTGGGTTGCGTGGCGACGCCGGCCGAGCAGTTGTCGGTCACAGATCTGGCAGCGAACACGCCAACGGCGCTTATCAACACCAATGGCAGCGTCCTGCTGCACGGTGTGACGACGGGCCTCGAGGCGCGGTGGTAAGGGTGCTGAGGCGGATCGAGGCCGTGACAGGCTGAAGCCTGTCCTACACGAATGCGGTGAGGGCTTCGCCGGTGTGGCTGCGGAGCGGATCGCCAGCGGTCGGGACGATCTTCGTAGACACGGATGCACGTTCCCGGCGGGCGTGGATCACGATGTCTTCGGGTGGGCCTTCGGCCACGATCCGGCCGCCGCCGTCGCCTGCCTCGGGGCCCATGTCGATCACCCAGTCGGCCGCTTCGATCACCTCGAGGTTGTGCTCCACCACGAGCACCGTGTTGCCCGCATCCACCAGCCGCTCGAGCACGTGCAGGAGTTTCTCGATGTCGGCGAAATGGAGGCCCGTCGTCGGCTCGTCCAAAATGTAGAGCGTCTTGCCCGTGCCGGGCTTGGCGAGTTCGCGGGAGAGCTTCACCCGCTGTGCCTCGCCGCCCGAGAGCTGTGGCGCCGGCTGGCCGAGCGTGACATAGCCGAGCCCCACGTCGACGAGCGTGCCGAGAATCCGCGCGATCTGCGGCGCGGTCTCGAAGAACTGGTGCGCGTCGGCCACGCTCATCTCGAGCACGTCGGCGATGCTCTTGCCATGCCACTTCGCATGGAGCGTCTCGGACGAGTAGCGGCGGCCCTTGCAGGCCTCGCACTGCACCCACACGTCGGGCAGGAAGTGCATCTCCACGCGGCGTTGGCCGAGGCCCTCGCAGGCCTCGCAGCGGCCGCCATCCACGTTGAAACTGAAGGTGCGCGGCGTGAACCCGCGGGTGCGCGACTCGGGCATCTTCGCGTAGAGCTGGCGGATGTGGTCGAACACGCCGGTGTAGGTGGCCGGCGTCGAGCCGGGCGTCGAGCCGATCGACTCTTGATCAACGAGGATCACCTTGTCGATCTGATCGAGCCCCTTCACGGCATCGTGCTGCCCGGGCTGCTCGCGGGCCGCGTGGAGCCGGCGGGCCAGCGCCCGCCACAGCACTTCGAGCACGAGCGACGTCTTCCCGGAGCCGCTCGGGCCCGTCACGGCCGTGAGCACGCCCAGCGGAAACCGGGCATCGAGCCCTTTCAGCGTGCGATGGCGGATGCCCCTGATCTCGAGCCACTGCTCGGGCACCCGGCGGCCCGTCAGCCGCTTCTTCTCGAGCACGGCATCGCAGGCCCGGCGCTTCTTCAAATAGGGCCCCGTCACGCTGGCCTTCATCGTCGCGAGCTTCGTGGGTGCGGCATGGGCCACGATCATGCCCCCCTCGCGGCCGCTGCCTGGGCCGAAGTCGAGGGCGTGGTCGGCCGCGTTCACGACGTCGCGATCATGCTCCACGACGACGAGCGTGTTGCCCAAGTCGCGGAGCTTGCCCATCGCCCGGATCAGGCGATGCGTGTCGCGCGGATGGAGGCCGATCGTCGGCTCATCGAGCACGTAGAGCACGCCCGTGAGGCCGCTGCCCACCTGGGCGGCGAGGCGAATCCGCTGGAGCTCGCCTCCCGACAGGCTCCCTGCCGGCCGGGCCATGTCGAGGTAGTCGAGGCCGACATCGACGAGAAAGTTCACGCGTGAGACGAGCTCGCGGAGCAGATCGCCCGCGATCTTCTTATCGGCTTCCGAGATCTCGATGGCGGCGAGCTCCTGCTGCAGCCGGCCGAGCGGCATCCGGCACCAGACGTCGAGCGAGCGGCCCCAGAGCGTGACGGCGCTAGCCTCCTCGGCGAGCCGGCTGCCGCCGCAGTCGCTGCACGGCACCTCGCCCATCACGGCATCGACTTTCGAGCGCAGGCCGACCACGAGCCGGGCCGCCTCCTCGCAGGCGTTTTCCAGGCCTTTGAATTGGAACGCGAACCACGGGGGGGCATCCTCTCGGCTCACGCCTCGGGCTTCCTTGCGGGGCACGCCTCGGGCGTCTCCGACGGCGGGCCGCGGCACTTCGATCCACTTCTCTCCCGTGCCCTCGAACAGCACCCGTTGCTGGAGGCCTGAGAGGTCGGCGAGCGGCACGTCGGCCGGGAGGCCGGTGGCCGCACAGAGGGCCTCGAGCATCGCACGGCTGGTGACGCCGCAGTCCTTGCGGTCGAGGCTCGGCCACAGATCGAGCGCGCCCTCGGCCAGCGACTTCGTCGCGTCGCGGACGAGCGCCGCATGATCCACGCCCGTGCGCGTGCCCAGCCCATCGCACGCGGGGCACCAGCCGAGAGGGCTGTTGAATGAAAACTGCCGGGGCTCGAGCGGCTTAAACCCCCGGCCGCACGAGCGGCAGGCGAGCCGGCGGCTCATCACCTCGACCGGCCAGTCGGGCTCCGGCAGCGGCTTTTCGTCGGGCCCGTCGGCAACGCGGGCCACGAGCATCGTGCCCGCGCCGGCGTCGAAGGCTGCCTCCACGCTCTGTGCAAGCCGGCTGCGCTCGGCGGGGTTCGCCGTGACGCGGTCGATCACGATCTCGATCCTATTTTTCCGCTTCCGGTCGAGCGACGGCTTCTCATCCAGGTGTACCGTCTGCCCGTCGATCCGCACCCGCACGTAGCCCGCCGCCCGCAGGCTCGCGAACAAGCTCTCCGGTGTCTGCCCGACCCGGAGTTCGACTGGCGCGAGCAGGAGCATCCGCGTGCCCGACGGACATTCGAGCAGCCGCCCGACGGTTTCATCGACGCTCTGGGCTCCGACCTCGAGGCCGCAGTCAGGGCAGTGCATGGCGCCGAGCCGGGCGGCCAGCACGCGAAAATAGTCGTACATCTCCGTGAGCGTGCCGACCGTCGAGCGGGGCGTGCTGCCGCTCGACCGCTGCTCAATCGCCACGGCGGGCGACAGCCCCTCGATCCGCTCGAATACCGGCTTCGGCACCTGCCCGACGAACTGCCGGGCATAGGGGGAGAGGCTCTCGACGTAGCGCCTTTGCCCCTCGGCGTAGAGCGTGTCGAACGCAAGCGATGTCTTCCCGCTGCCACTCGGCCCGCAGCAGACCGTCATCGCGCCCCGCGGGATGTCGGCATCCACCTGTTTCAGATTGTGCTGGGCCGCGCCGCGGACCATGATCGCCGGCGGGCCCGGATCGCGCGACGCTTTTTCCACCTGCGCCATGAGCGCGGCGGCATCGACGGGCTTTTTGCGTTGTCGTGTGGAGCGACGGTTGGAACGGCCGCGGTCGGCAAGCGAGACGCTTGCCCCACATAGAATCGGCACGAGTGCCTTACCGGTGCACGAGGCCTTCACCTTCGCCACCTGCTCCGGTGTGCCCTCGGCCACGATCCGTCCGCCGCCAGCGCCTCCCTCCGGCCCGAGGTCGATCACCCAGTCGGCCCGCTTCACGACGTCGAGGTTGTGCTCCACCACGAGCACCGTGTTGCCCGCCTCCACGAGCCGCTCGAGCACCGCGAGCAGTTGCCGCACGTCGGCCATGTGCAGCCCCGTCGTCGGCTCGTCGAGAATGTAGAGCGTCTTGCCGGTCGAGCGCTTGGCCAGTTCGCGCGAGAGCTTCACCCGCTGGGCCTCGCCGCCCGAGAGCGTCGGGGACGGCTGGCCGAGATGCAGGTAGTCGAGGCCCACGTCGTGCAACGTCTGCAGCTTGCGCGCGATGTCGGGGGCGTCGGCAAACAGCTCGAGAGCGTCGCCGATCTCCATGTTCAAAAGTTCGGCGACATTCTTTCCCTTCCAGCGGACCTCGAGCGTGTCTTTTGCAAACCGGGCCCCGTCGCACACGTCGCAGGTCACCCACACGTCGGCGAGAAAATCCATGTCGAGCCGCGTCGAGCCGTTGCCTTCGCAGGCCTCGCAGCGGCCGCCGGCCACGTTGAAGCTGAACCGCCCCGCCTTCCAGCCGCGCTTCTTCGCTTCGGGCAGCATCGTGAACAGGGCGCGGATGTCGTCCCAGACCTTCACGTAAGTCGCCGGATTCGACCGCGGTGTGCGGCCGATCGGTGACTGGTCGATCACGATCACCTTGTCGAGCTGATCGGCGCCCGCGATCGCGTCGAACTCGCCCGGCACGGCGGCTTCGCTCCCGAGCAACCGCCGCAGCTGGGGCTCGAGCACGTCGCCCACGAGCGAACTCTTGCCGCTGCCCGACACTCCCGTCACGCACACGAGGAGCCCGAGCGGGATCTCGACGTCGATCCCCTTTAAGTTGTTGTGACGAACGCCGGAGAGCTTCAGCGTCTGGCCTGAGGGCTTGCGGCGCTTCTCGGGCACCTCGATCGCCTCGCGTCCCGCGAGAAACGCGCCCGTCAAGCTGCGGTCACTCGCCGCCACGTCGGCTGGCGTGCCCGCCGCCACGACTTCGCCGCCCCGCTTGCCCGGGCCTGGCCCGAAATCGACCACCCAGTCGGCAGCGCGGATCGTTTCTTCATCGTGCTCCACGACGACCACCGTGTTGCCCTTGTCGCGGAGCGCCTCGAGGGCCCCCAAGAGCTTGACGTTGTCTCTGGGATGCAGCCCGATCGACGGCTCGTCGAGCACGTAGAGCACGCCCGAGAGCCCCGAGCCGATCTGGGCGGCGAGGCGAATCCGCTGGCTCTCGCCACCGGAGAGCGTGGGAGCCTTGCGGTCGAGGGCGAGATAGCCGAGGCCCACCTGGTCGAGAAACTCGAGCCGCGAGCGGATCTCCTTGAGGAGTTCCGTGGCGATCAGAGCCTGCGTGCCGTCGAGGACGAGGTCGGAGAGAAACTGCCGGGCGTCGGCGATCGGCAGGGCGCAGAGGGCGTCGAGCGAGAGTTCCGCTTCACGCCGGCCGCGGCCATCCTGGCCACCCCGGCTTGGCGACCTCCGGTCGCTGGCGGCAACCCGGGCCTCCAGCCCTAGCACCGAGCGCGATGTGATCCGCACGGCCCGGGCCTGCGGCGAGAGCCGGGCGCCCTGGCAGGCATGGCAGGGGGTCACCCGCATGAGTTTCTCGAGCATCCGCCGGATGATGCCACTCTTCGCGTTTCGCCACTTGGCGGCCAGGAGCGCGAGGATGCCCTCGAACTTCGTTTTCGCGCCCCGCTCCGCCCGGCCCCGCTTCCAGGCGAGCTTGATCTCCTCGACGCCAGTGCCCGAGAGCCAGATCTTGCGCTGGGCAGGGGTGAGCTTCTCCCAGGGGGTCTCGAGAAGGGTGCCGGGGGTGAGCTTCTTCTTCGCTTCGGCGTGCGCGGCCACGCCTGTGAACAACCGCCGCATCCAGCGGGGCATGTCGCGGAACGTGCCGAGCACGCCCATGCAGCCCTTCTTGAGCGACTTCGTGGGGTCGGTGACGAGCTTCTCGGGGTCGATGCCGTAGATGTCGCCGAGGCCGTCACACACAGGGCAGGCGCCCGTGGGGCTATTGAAGCTGAAGAGCTGCGGCTCGGGCGTCGAGTAGCTCACGCCACAGGCGACGCATGCATAGCGGCTCGAGAGCACGAGATCGCCGCTTTCGCTCCCTCTCCCCTTGGGAGAGGGCCGGGGTGAGGGTGCAGGTGCGTCGGCGGATGCTCGCTCCTGCGGTGGATCGGCGGCCACGATCACCTGCCCACCGCCGGTGCGGAGCGCCAGGTCTACGGCCTCGGCCAGCCGGCTACGGCCCGCGGCGTTGGCCACGAGCCGGTCGATCACGACGTCGATCGAATGTTTGAACTGCTTTTCGAGCGGTGGCGGATCCTCGACCCGCACGATCCGGCCGTCGACCCGGGCCCGTGTGAAACCCTGTCGCACGAGATCGGTGAACAAGTCGCGGTGCTCGCCCTTCTGATCGCGCATGAGCGGCGCGAGCACGAGCACCCGCTCGTCGGCCCGCTGGGCGAGAATCCGCTCCACGATTTGGTCGCGCGGCTGCGCCTCGAGCACGGCATCGCACTCGGGGCAGTGGGCCGTGCCCACCCGGGCGAAGAGCACACGGAGAAAATCATGAATCTCCGTCATCGTGGCCACGGTCGACCGCGGGTTCGTGCCGGCCGACTTCTGGGCGATCGAGATCGAAGGCGACAGGCCCGTGACGGCGTCGACGTCGGGCCGGGGCAGTTGTCCGAGAAACTGTCGGGCGAACGTCGACAGGCTCTCGACATACCGCCGCTGCCCCTCGGCATAAAGCGTGTCGAAGGCGAGGCTCGACTTGCCCGAGCCACTCACCCCGGTCAGGCACACGAGCCGACCCCGTGGGAGGGCGACGGTGACGTCGCGCAGGTTGTGCTCGCGGGCACCTCGAACGACGATCGGCGGAACGTGCATACGCCCATTGTAGAGAGCGCTTTACAGTGCGGGGACGGTGCCGTACGATCAAATTCCTCGTTCATGCCGCGGAAAACCACGGCATGCGTCCGGGGCGGTAGCTCAACTGGGAGAGCGCGGCGTTCGCAATGCCGAGGTTGGGAGTTCGATCCTCCTCCGCTCCATTTTGAGGCCTGCACGGCCATCCATGGCCCGTGCAGGCCTTGCCCTTCGCAGGCACAGCCAAGGTGTGCCAGGACGGGCGGCGCTCGCCGTCCCGACGTGCAGGCTGACGCCCGCCGTCTTGGCTCGCGTGGCTGCCGCGGAGCGGCAGCGGTGAACAACAACAGGGGAGGCGAGGGGGTCGGCGAACGCTCGACGAGCCTTGGGCCGCCGCGGCCCACGCGAGGAGACTTTTGCCGCCCCCGAGCCGGTGACTGATGCAAGCGAGTTCCTCGGCGTCGACGGCGAGCGGTACGTTGGCCGACCCTTCCACGGCGCTCATGCTGCGGGTGCGCGATGGCGATGCGGTCGCGTTCGAGGAGCTCGTGGCGCTCTGGCAGGACCGGCTCGTCACGTTGTTTCGTCATCACACCGGTGACCACTCGATCGCCGAGGACCTGGCCCAGGAGGTGTTTCTGAGGGTCTATCGGGCGCGGGCCACCTATCGGCCCACGGCGAAGTTCACGACGTGGATCCACACGATCGCCAACAATGTGTCGAGCGACCTGCGGCAGCGGGCCTATCGCCGCAAGGAGCGGGGTGTGCCGCAGAATGTGTCGGCGTCGACGAGCGCGATCGGCCTCGAACATTTGGCCGTGGCGGCGAGCGGCCTCAGGCCAGCCCGGCAGGCCGACCGCAGCGAACTGTGCGGCGTCGTGCAGGAGGCGATCGCCACGCTCTCCGACAACCAGCGGATGGCTGTCTTGCTCGCCAAGTTCGAACAGTGTTCCTACGAGGAGATCGCGGCGGCCATGGGGCTTACGGTGCCGGCGGTGAAGTCGCTCTTGTTTCGGGCCCGTGACCAGCTCAGGGAGAAGCTCGGGCCCTACGAGCGGGAGGGCACGCGATGAGCGATTCGGTGCGTGAACCGGCCTGCGACACGCCCGCCGCGGCGCTCGGGCCCGCGTGGGACCTGCTCGACAGCCTGCCCCGCACGACCATGCCTCCGAGCATGACGTCGACCACGCTGGAAATGGTCGCGGCCGCTGCCCGGCCACGGCGGCCCTCGTGGTGGCGGGGGTGGTTCGCGCCGGCCGCGGTCGTGGCGGG
>Ga0208856_1000581_pt1 | contig 13517 bp, 15 predicted proteins | sample LakMenEpi13Jul12_FD_150690 | JGI IMG/M metagenome (GOLD analysis project Ga0208856, IMG submission 150690) | Freshwater microbial communities from Lake Mendota, WI - 13JUL2012 deep hole epilimnion (SPAdes) | ecosystem: Environmental > Aquatic > Freshwater > Lentic | place: Lake Mendota, Madison...
CACCCCTGCGCCACCCCTAGGGCACCCCCGCGCCGGACCCCCCGGCGCCACCCCCTGCCCCTGCCCGTTTGCGGGCCACCCTGCCCGCCACCCTGCCCGGCGCCCGGCGCCCGGCGCCCGGGAAAACGCCCGCAAACGGGCCACCCGGGCGCGAAAAAGGGGGGCAGCTTGCGCCGCCCCCCTGCCCCTAGCTCAACCGAAAAGGGTCGCCAGCACCCCCCACGCGAGCCCCGCAAACGCGACCACAAGCCACGCCACGGTGGCGAACCAATCGCCCTTTTTCACGATGCACCCCCCGCAATGGCGGACGCTGCCCGGGCGCCCGTCCCGTGGGCCGGAAAGCCCACGATGACGGACCGTTTACCCTGCGCGCACAAGCGGCAGGTGGCGCACGTTACCCCCTCCCGTTGCGTTGCCGGGCAGACGACGACGCGACGCCCGGCAGGCGTGCGGGTGTTCGTTTTCTGGTTCGCGGGCAGCACGCAAACGACGGGCCCGGCTCCGGTCTCCGCGAGGGCGTCCGCGTCCGCGAGGGAATTCGCGGAGAGGTTAACGACAAGCCCCGCATCGTTTGCCTCCCGTATTGCCGCGAGAGCGTCGGGGCTCCGCTTGTGCGAATAAGAGAACCCCCGCTTGCCGCGATTGGCGCGGAGGAGCTGCCGCAATTCGCCGAGGTTCACACTTTCGCCCCTGCCCGGTAGGTCTCCCGCTTGATTCAGGCGCCAAAGCTGCCCGGCGGGCAGGCTGGCAATGGCAACGCAGAATTCGCCCCACGGCATACCCCGGTCCCGTTCGCCCAACTTGCGCCAATGCAGCGCAAGCGGGCCGGACTTGGCATAGCACCCCGCCCCCCGAAAGGGGCAGGATGGCGGGCAGCTATCGGGCTCCGTAGTCGAAACCGGGATTGGCCCGGTCTTCGCGTTCGCGGAGCGGAGAGTGAGGTGAGCCCACGTCATCGGGTGGCCCTCCCGGCGATTTCGGCGCGCAACTCATTAACCCGCGCCTCAATTAAAGCGGACTCCTCCCGGAGCGTGTGGATTTCGTCCGCCTCCCGGTCCTGCCAGAAGGCGAAGCGATCCCTCCGTTCCTCCGCCGCTTGCTGGTAAGCGGAGCGAAGCAAGCGCCACCCCTCCGCGCCCCCGCATAAATCGCGGGATCCGTCCCGGAGGAGTAGGTTGAGCAAGTCGCGAGTGAAATCCTCCGCGTCTTGCCACGCCTCCTTTGCGTCGCGAGTCCGGGGGTTCAAAGGACACCCCCTTTCTTCGCCGCAATGTAGGCGTCGGCGATTCGTGCCATCCTAAGCAACTCCGCCCGGGCCTCCGCGCTCCCGTTCTCCGCCCCCGCAAGCAAAAGGGGCAGGATTTCGGCCCACGTAGGGGTGGCTTCAATGTATTGGGTTTCGGTTTCGTTTTTCATCGGTTTTGGTTTTGGTTTTGGCGGGACGCGGAGCGCCCCTTCCCCCGCAGCAGAGGGTCGCGGCAACCCTATGTCAATCCCCTTTTCTAGCTGCCCCCTGCCGAAGGCTAGGCAAGCGGGATGCTAAGCAAGCGCCCCGGGCAATGGCGGGTAAGGCAGGCAAGCGCGGGCTAAGCGCGGGCAATCCGTTGCCCCCTTATGGCCCCGCTCGCGTGCGCCGGGGCTTGCGCCGGGGCTTCTGTCAATAGGGTCTGCGCCCCCTGCCGATCCTAGGGTGTTCCGCTTATGCGGGAACCCCCCAGACGGGCCTAGGGTATACCCCCCAGAGGGGGGGAGGGGGTCCGCCTCCCGGGTTTTGGTTCAATGGTGATTGATCAACCCACCCTTTTAAAAAAATTGCAATATGCCCCCCCTAAAAGCCGCCCGCTGGCTTTAGGCTTGACCTGAGCCCTAGGGCTTGGCCTAGATATGCTTATGACAAAAGAACGCGCCAAACGGGCTAGAAAGCCTGTTAGTGATATGGCGGTGGAGATCGCTAAGTACGGGGAGGCTGAGGGGAACTACTTGGAGCGCCGGGAACCTGCTAAGGCTGCGCGGGCTTTGGAGATGCTGGCCGATGGCAGTTCCTTTGGGTTGATTAATAAGGAGTTGGGCCTGAAGTGGGAGACGATCAGTCGTCTGAAGGCCCGACATAAGATGGTGCTGGAGGAGAGGCGGCAGGAGTTGGCTCAGGATGCGCTGGAGATAGCGGAGGGGCTGAGGCTGTTGCAGAAGGAGAAGATGAGGATGCTGGCGGAAGATCCTGAGCAGTTGGCGCGGACTAACATTCGGGATTTGGCTATCCCGTGGGGTATTGCCAATGACAAGTTCCTCGCGGCTTTGGGGGAGAATAAGGTGGTGGTGGAGCATAAGGGTGCCGCGCCCAGCTTGGAGGATGCGATGAAGGCCATTGAGGAAGCTAGGGCCAAGCTGAAGGCTAGTAGCGTGGAAGTGGTGGCTAAGCCGGTGGAGGCGTGTTGAAAAGACCGGCGTGTTTTTTCAACGTGCAAAGCAAAGTGGGCTTTCCTTTAATTCCGTTTTCTGGAATTAAAGAAAACGAGGCTTTCCTTTAACAATGGCCCTAGTCTGGGAAAGGCACGAAGTCCTAAAGCCGCCGACTGACGAGGAGTTGGCGGTAATGGAGCCTGAGCAGGTGCTGAAGCTGCACGAAGTGTTTCACGCGGCGATAGCCAACAGTAAGCGTGATCCGTACAGGTATGGCTGGAAGCTGCCTCATTGGAAGGATGCGGAGGAACTGCTGGGCACCCATAGCGAGCTATTGGTGTCTGGCGGGAATCGTTCTGGGAAGACCAGTTGGGCGGCGCACGCTGTGGTGAGGGCGGCTGTGGAGAATCCACAGTCCGTCATTATGTGCTTTGCCCAAAACGCGGATGTCTCCATCCGCCAACAGCAGTCTGCCGTCTACGACGCCCTGCCCGAGGAGTTTAAGACAAAGGTGCTGGGAACAGAGGAGAACGTGTCCTATACCCGTAAGAACGGGTTCTCCAAGTCCAGTCTCATCCTTCCGATCAGCAAGAGTTCCATCATCTTTAAGACATATGCTCAATTCATCAATAACGATACGATTCTTGAGGGCGCTGAGCTGGGTTGCCGGAATCCTAGCTGGATTAATATTGGCGCTTGGTGTGACGAATACCTCGTTGGACCGGAGCTTCTTAGCACTCTGCGTTTTCGTCTCGCTACTCGCAATAGTAAGCTCGTTGTCACTTTCACTCCTATTGATGGATATACAGAGGTTGTACGAGACTACGTGCAGGGAGCGGAAACTCTGCGATCAAAAGGAGCCGAACTTCTGGGAGGACGGAGTGTGCCCTATCTTCAGCAATCCCGAAACCGGGATGCGGGCATCATCTACTTTCACAGTAGGGACAACCCCTTCGGGGGCTATGAGCGTATCGCAGCAGACTTGGCAGGACGCCCCGAGAGTGAGATTCTTACCCGGGCCTACGGTATTGCTACCAAATCAATCAGCACCAAGTTTCCCAACTTCAGCCGCGAAATCAACGTAGTCCCTCACAGCAAGATCGACCTGAAGGGGAAGACCAAGTATATGATCTTGGACCCCGCTGGCCGAAAGAACTGGTTTATGGCGTGGGTGGCTATCGATGAGTCCGATACTTGGTATGTCTATCGGGAGTGGCCGGATGCAACCGTAGGGGACTGGGCTAGGTGGCACGGGGGTAAGTGGTCTAGCGGTGAAGGGGCTAAGGGGTTGGGCTATGGGATAAAGGACTACGTGGAGCTAATCACCAGTCTTGAGTCCGAGACCAGCGACACCATCTTTGAGCGGCTGATCGACCCTCGGCTGGGTGCCGCGAAGTACCAGACGCAGGACGGGGCCTCGTCCATCATCGAAGATCTAGCGGATAATGGGCTGACATTCCTCCCGGCACCGGGACTGGACATCGAGGACGGGCTGCAAGCCCTCCAGAGCAAGATGGCCTACAACAGGAAGCTGCCCCTCGACTCAATCAATCGGCCCCACTTCTACATCTCGGAACGGTGCCAGAACATCATCTCAGCCCTACAGGAGTATACGGCTGAGGGTGGTCAGGATGAGGCGTGGAAAGACCCCATTGATGTCATCCGGTATTTAGCTGTTAGTCCCGCGTGCTTTGTCAGCGAGGACGCAATGCAAACAACCAAAACGAATAGGGGTGGCTATTGAAGAAGAAGACTCCAAAGGTGGAGACTACGTCTCCCGTGCGCCAAGAAGTCATTCAGATGCGTGTACTCAAGCAGGCCCAGAACCCTCAGTGGGTCTACTGCTGCGCGCCTGAACGCGATATGGGAAAGATTCCCGTCATCATTCCTCGGCGGCTGAAGGACAAGCTGGTGGGCAAGCTCATTGAGGTGGAGGCCATTTCAGATGAACTTGGAACCAGCTATCGGTATGTGCCCGACCGATCCTATTGACCCAACCACCAATAACAGGTGGCTTATCCAGCACTCAGACCGGCTCATCCGGTTTGAGTACGAAAAGCGGATACGGGAGCGGACTACGGCTGAAATGTTCCCAGACGAGCTTGCGGACAAGATTGGGCGTACTGAGGAGTATGTTCGTGCTATTATAAAGAACGCAATCTCCCACGCTAAACTATGCTCCAAACCCAACAACAGCAGGCCCTGACGTTTGTCGATAATGACGGTCCCGACGTTGTTGCGCTCGTTAAGGCATACACACGCACCACCAACGAGCTATCGACCTACTTCAGTCAATGCCTGAACAGTTCGGATAGCCGTCGTTGCTATTGGCCGGGAAAGGCTTCGGATTTGCGGAAGCACGGCTCGGACGCTTTCCCGTGGGAGGGTGCGTCTGATACGGAGGCCCGCATCATTGATGAGCGTATCAACAACTACGTCTCCATCTTTATGTCGGCGCTGGAGCGGGCGAACATTCGCGCCTATCCGGTGGAGATGTCGGATTCTGGGCGGGCTCGCGTAGTCAGTGCGTTCATCAAGTGGATGCGTTCCTCCTACATCCAACGCTTCCGGCAGGAGATGGAGCTTGGGGCCAACTACTTCTTGGAGCGTGGGTTGATGATCACCTACGTGGGCTGGGAGCGGATGGAGAAGAAGTATCTCCAGAAGATTGATTTGCAGCAGATTGCGGTGAACTCGCCGGAACTGGCGAAGCTCATCGTCGAGGGGCAGAATGACGACGACATCATCAAGATGCTCAAGTCCGTCTACCCTGACCTGATGGACAAAAAGGCCAAGAAGGCCCTGAAGGACTTGCGGGCTACGGGCACGGGTGAGATCCCCATCAGCCGCCTGTCCGTGGACCGTCCCTTCATCCAGACCTGTGCGCCGGACGGGGATGTGTTCTTTCCTTCCTACTGCATCGACCCGCAGCGGGCTCCCTTCGTCTTCTACCGCACCTTCCTCTCCGTGCAGGAGGTGCTGTCTCGCGCGGCTTCGGACGGCTGGGATATGGAGTGGTGCGAGCACATCATCAAGAACTACAGCGGGGTTAACACCTACAATCTGGAGAACATCTACAGCACGCGATCCGCGTCCTATTCCCAGTATCGCCAGCAGTACGACGCGACGGAACTGGTCGAGGTGGTGTATGCGTTCAATCGCCTCATTGACCCCGAGGATGGCTCGGAAGGCATCTACATCACGGTGTTCAACCCGAAGTTCACCGGGCAGGGCGACATCAAGCCTTACGCCAAGTACGAGCTTCTGAACGGGTACAACGACTATCCGTTTGTCGTGACTCGGCTGTCGGAGGACAACAAGCGGCTGTACGACATCCAAACCTTTGCCGACATCCTTAAGGGCCCGCAGGATCAGGTGAAGGCCGAGCGGGATAGCCGCGTGGATCGCAATAGCTTGGCTACCCTGCCTCCGATTATGCATCAACCGGGCAACCCACCCTCCGACTGGGGGCCGGGACGCTTTGTTCCTGTGCGCCGTGCTGGTGAAATTACCTTCGGCCCTGTCCCTCCCTACAATCCCGGCTCGGTGGAGATGGAGAACACGATGATTGATGCGGCGGATAAGATTGTCGGTCTCGCGGCTGACAATCCCATCAGCCAGATCCGTCAGCAGTTTCTGGTTAACAAGTTCCTCAATCACGCGCAGGAGGTCTTAAAGGCTTGCTTCAAGTCTTACCAGCGGTTCGGCCCCGAGCAGATGTTCTTCCGCGTGACCGGGGTGGCGGACCCTATGCGGTTCGATAAGGGCAACCCTGACGAGGACTTCGACATCAAGATTAGCTTTGATGTCCTCAATAACGACCCCGAGACGGTGGAGGCGCGGCTGACCCAGTTCGTCAATCTGCTCCAGTTGGACAAGAATGGGCGGATCAATGTCGATGCGCTGCTGGAAATCAGCGCCACCCAGATCGACCCCATTATGGCCGACGCCTTCCTGCAACCCGCCGAGCAGGCGCAGCAGCAGGTAGTCAAGTTGGTGACGGACGACCTCTCTAAGATCTACGCTGGCATTGAGGCCGGGGCTCGACCCAATGGGGCACAGATTGCACTTGAGGTAATCAAGCAATACGTTGCCCAGCAAGACGTTATGGGCCGCTTGCAACAGGACGAGTCGTTCCGTACCCGGCTGGAGAAGTACACCGCCCAGTACCAGTTCGCGTTGACCCAGCAGCAGAACGCTGAGATCGGTCGATTGGGTACGGCTCCTGCCCAGATGGGCGGGGTTGAGACCCAGACTATCAATCAATGAACCTATTCGGCAATAAGAAGCACCCGCTAGAGGAGCAAATTAGGTTTCTGGGGGAGCGAGAGCAGTTTCTCGACTTCCTCGATTGGGTCGCGGCAGGCCGGGAACTGGCTATTTCCAGCCTTCCCCGGGCTCCTGACGGTCGCGTCAGGGAGATTAGCGGCAAGATACAGGTTTACGACGAGATCCTGAACCTGTCCAACTATCAAGACCTCCTGATTAGGCGCGGAATGCGTAAGATGCAGGGACTGCCGGGTTAATGAACTGACTGGGTGTGTTAAACTGCGGGCCTCGCAATGCCCGTGGCGTAAAGACGGCACCCATAATGTCTACTGAAGTCCAATCGGCTAACGCAGGAGCCGTCCAAAAACCTGTGGGTAAGAATATGTCTAATAGCGAGCTAATCGCTATGCGATATAAGGCTTTTACGGAAGCTGCTCAGGCGAAAAATCCGCCAGAGGAGCCAAAGGAAGAGGCCAAAGAGGAGGTTCCCAACGAGCCTACGGAACCGAAGGAGGAGGTGAAGCAAGAAGAGCCGTCACCGACTTCTGAGGAACCTAAGCCCGAAGAGGATCCGAAGGTTCTTTCAAAGGATTACGACTTGGAATCTATGAGTGAAGCGGAGCTTAAGGAGCTTTCGCAGAAACTCGGCAGCAAAGCTGTGGCCCGATTCGGGGAACTCACGGCAAAACGTAAGGCTGCTGAGGAACAAGTGGAAGCCCTTAAAGCAGAGATTGCCAAGCGCGAGGAGTCCTCATTCGAAGCGAAGGTTAAAGACAACCCCTACGCTAACATCGACACTAAGGAAGGTCTTGATGCCAAATATCAGGAGCTTTCGGAGGTGATGGAATGGGCAGAGGAGCGGCTCGACCGAGCCGAAGACCTCGGTGCCGACGAAGTCGTGACGAACGAAGGCGGCAAAGAGTATACCAAGCGCGAACTCAGAGAGATTGTGAAGCGTGCGCGGAAGGCTAGGGATGTGTACATTCCCGCTCAGGGGAAGGAGATCCTTCTGGCAAAAAGCCGCGCCGATATGAAGCAAGCTATGAGTGAGAAAGCAAAACTTGAGCTTTCTTGGCTACAGGGAGAAGACAATGATGTCCGCAAGCAGTATGAGGCGATGGTGAGTGACGCTAAGTTTAAGGCAGTCGAAAGACTCTTGCCTGATCTTGCGCCCCAGTTGCCCTACCTGCTAGCCCACGCAGCGAACAGCCTGTATGGTCGCCGTCCTGCCGATGCGAAGTCGTCAGCCCGGCTCTCTCCCCCGTCTCCCGTGATGAACCAAGGCGCAGAATCCTCAAAGCCCGAGGCTCGTCAGTCGAAGGCCCTGAATGACCTTTCCGCCCGCTTTAACAAGAGCGGCAGTTATAAGGACTTCAAAGCAATCCGCGCTCTTCAATATTCTCGAACCTAACTAACTACTACAATGTCGTTCTCTAACACCTACAGCAAAACCAATGGCACGAATGCTTCGGCCATTTCCAACCGTGAAGACCTCACGGATGTCCTGACCGTCCTCGCCCCCGAGGAGACCCCGCTGACCTCCCTCGCCACCAAGAGCAAAGCCACCGCCACCTATAACGAGTGGACGGTCGATGCTCTGGCTACCCCGTCTAAGGCGGGTATTCAGGAAGGCACGGACATCTCGACCTACACGGACAAGTTCACCAACCGCGCCCGTCTCGGTAACTACATCCAGTTGTTCCGGCGTGACTTTATGGTCAGCCAGCTTCAGCAGGCTGTCGAGTCCGTTGGTCCGGCCCGCCTCGCGGAGGCCGAGTCGAAGGCCATCCGCGAACTCAAGCGCGATATGGAGTTCACCTTCTGCTCGGACGACGACCGTGCGGTGGAAGATGGCTCTGCGACGCGCTATGAGGCGCGTGGTCTGGGTCTGTGGCTGTCCAATACCCCCGGCGCTGACGTTCCGTCTGCGTATCGCACCCCGACGGCGTCCATCCACAGCACCGGCACCCTGACGGAGAACGCCTTCAACGGCCTCATCGCCTCCATCTTCTCCCAGACCGGGAATGTGGATTCGCTGAGCCTGATTGCGGGTACGGCCCTGCGTCGCGTTGTCAGCGGGTTCGCCCGTGCGGACGGCAACACCAGCGAGAACGTCTATCACGTTAACCAGATGGCGGACGACAAGCAGATCACCCTGTCGGTGAACACCTATGACTCGGACTTCGGTCTGATCTCGGTGGTCAACGGCAACCCTGCCTGTATGCCGGACGCTAACCGTGGCTACATCATCAACCCCAACTATGTCGGTATTGCCGAGCTTCTGAGCGTTGGCTCGACCCGCGTTCCGAATGCGGGTGGTGGTGAGAAGGGCTTCGTGGATGCGGCGGCGACCCTTCAGGTCTTCTCCCCGCTGGCCCACGGCCAGATCCGCGTGATTGCCTAATAGCAATTAAGCCTTAATCGAAGCCCGTGTGGTACAATGCCGCACGGGCTTTTTTATGAACATCATTACGTCACTCCCGAAGTATGCAGATGGCGAGGTTGACCGCGCCCTGATGCGGGAGATCACCACTGGCATTGCTCTCAAGCAGGCTTGGGAGAATGAGCGCGAGAAGCTCTGTGCTCAGGAAGCTGAGAAGATTAAGGAGAATCAGAAGTTTGGCTTTAAGAACCTCCGCTGCGTCGCGGTGACCCCGGCGTGGGAGTGGTTCAATATGCGGAAGAAGTACGGGCATCAGGCGATGCACGACAAAGGCTTCATTCGGGACTACCAGCGTTACTTTCCCCATCTAGCCCCCAATAAAGTCTAATGGCTAACGTCACCTATAGCTCGATCTATAATCGCGTAAAGGCGTTGTGCGGCATCCCGTCGCCCGACGCTAACGCGCAGACGCAGATCACCGAGTTCATCAATCGGCGCGCTCGGTTGGCTTACGAGGCTACGGACTTTTGGCCTCGTTGGCTGGTGGTAGGTGAGCTTCGCAACTATCAGTCCACTACGGTTAACGCTACGGCGCTTGTGGTGGGCTACACCTACACCATCCTGACGGTGGGGGTAGGCACCAACTGGATTGCGGTAGGGGCTTCGGCTAGCACGGTGGGTACTACCTTTGTGGCGACGGCTGTGGGCACTGGCACCGGCACCGCTACCCTTAACAGCAACATCATCCCCTTCGCGCAGGCCGGTAAGCCGACCATCGACAAGTTCCTGCGGGTCCACAAGATTTACCAGCCGTTCTATATGAACTCGGCTGTGGAGCTTGAGTTCTACGTCACCAATGCGGGCGCGGCGGTTGTGGCCGATCCTAGCAGTTCTACGGCCTCTGCCTATGTGACCTACAAGATGGACTGGGATGGGCCGTATACTACCGATAGCAGCACGATCCCCGAGGAGTGGCAGGAGTACATCAGTCACGGGGCCTATGCTGACTGGCTGCGGGCGGATGGTAAGAATGACGTTGCTGCTGCCGAGGACGGCTTCGCTCAAAACGTGCTTGATGCGGAGCTTGCAGGCGTTGATGTAGTGAGGTCGTCAGGTGTTGTGGCCCACCGTATTTCTACGCATCTTAACCGCTCCTACCGTCTCTACTAATGAATAGCTACGTTGTTAATCTCCATCCTCTCCCGAACGGGACGCAACCGGGGCAGACGCTCACCGTAGACAATGCGGCAGTCTACCAGTTCACCACTCCTTTTGACCCGCGTACCACCTGTTGCTACATCACCATTACGGGCGGGGATATTCACGTTACCTTTGACGGCTCTGCTCCTTCCGGCACCAACGGCCATCATCTGATAGTGCCCTTTGAGGGCTGGTGGTCTAAAGAGGCTGCGCGGCTAGCTAAGATGCGAGCGCACGGTGGTGCGGCTGCTAAGGTAGTGATGTCCCAGTTCACCTACTAAAATGGCTAACGCTAAAATTGTAAACACGCCTTCACAGGCGGTTCCGCAAGACGCTACGGCCCATACGCAGCGCACGATTAGTTCGTCTGCTGTGAGCGTTATCAACTGGACCCTTAGCACTTACACCACTCACGTTGTGGTGCAGTTCAATGGCGGTAATGCTCGCGTTACCTTTGACGGGTCTTCGCCTACCGCTACTAAGGGCTTCCTTTATACGGATGGCGGTACTGCTTATTGGACCGCGCAGATGGCTAGCCGAGCTAAGGCTATCCGTGCAAATGCCGCTGATGTGACTGCTGAGATTCAAGAGCTAAACTTCCTCTAAGATGGACATCTTTAAGACGCTTCTCATCCATAACCCTCCCAATCTCGCCCTTGAGGGGCAGGTTAGCTATCAAGGCACTTGGGATGCGTCTGCTAATAGTCCTACGTTGGTATCGGGCATTGGCACTAAGGGCTATTACTACGTTGTTTCCACCAGTGGGAGTACTAATCTGGATGGAGTCACGACTTGGACGGTTGGGGACTGGGCCATTTTTAATGGCACGGCGTGGCAAAAGGTAGATAATACGGATGCCGTTAATAGCGTCTTTGGCCGCACCGGTGCCGTAGTCGGTGTCTCGACGGATTACTCGTCGGTAGGCATCACCAACACGGCCATTGGCGCAAGCAATCCGAGCACGGGCGCGTTTACGACGTTGAGCGCGACGGGCAACCTCACCGCGTCAGGCGGTTCAATCACCGTCAGCGGTGGTGCATATCCAAATTTCTACGCCAACGGCACAACCGGAGGCGGCTTTACTATTCAGAAGTCGGGCGTTTCCTACGGGACGTTCTACGGTAATGATAGCAATACGGTTTTGGATTCGGCAGGTTCTGCCAGTTTAATCCTTCAGACCGGAGGCGCGACCCGCGCTACGCTTACATCAACCGCGACTACTCTTACCGGCAACGCCACGGTTGGCGGGGCGCTGACGGTGAGCGGAAAGGCGGCTTCTAGTGGTTATGTTTACGCCGGTGGTACGCTTTCAGCGTTTGAGTCTGCGGCTGGACTTTACAGCTATTACAGCGGCGGCGGCGTGATTGGTGCCTATTCCGACGGCTCCGGCACTCGGGCCGCGATGACTATTGACGGCACGACTCTCTCGTTGCGTCCTAATGGTGTTACCGCAGACCGTTTGTTGATTGATTCCAACGGGATCACGGCTAAAGCGGTTACTGTCTCCGGCACCACCGCCTCCACCTCCACCTCCACCGGTGCGCTGGTGGTGAGCGGCGGCGTAGGGGTGGCGGGGGCGATTAATGCGGGCGGAAACATCAAGTCTAGTGTTTCCGCTAGCGGAGCAAGTGGCGGTGTATTGCTTGCGGAGAACACGGCGGCTGCGGCTACGGGGAATCAAGCCAGCGTCTTCTTCCCGACCTCGACTGGAGCCTCGACCTACTGGCAGTTGATTGGCCGCCAAAACTCGGCCACGGCTAACGACCAGACGTTGCGAGTGGTGTTTGGTGGCGTTGCCCAGCACACCTACTTCAATGCCAGCGACCTAAGCGTGCAGTCCGGCATCACGCTCAAGGTTCTGGACACCACCGCCTCCACCTCTACCTCGACCGGTGCGCTAGTGGTGGGCAACGGGACGAGTGGCGGGCTGGGGGTGGGTGGAATGATTAGCGTCAACGGCGGCCTTGGCGTTGGCCGGTACAGCGCGGTTTCCGGCGGGTCGGCCCGCGTAGACATCAACGGAACCGGCGTGTCTGGATTCCCGCAGTTGATGGTTTCCGACACAACCGGACGCCAATGGGAGTTCCGAGGGGTCAATGCCTCGGGGAGCTTCGTTCTGGACTTCTGGAATGGAGCCGGAAGCAGGACTAACAATCTGCTTACGATTTCGGCGGGCGGCAATTTGGGCGTGCTCGGCAACCTCACCGTCAGCGGGACGGGCGGCAGCAGCATCAACGGTGACCTGTTGATTACTGGTACGACCAAATACACGCGGATTCGTCGGGATGACACGGTAATTGATTTCACCAACGCAGCCCAGAGCGCGTATGCCGATGCTCAGATCATAGCCAACAATCTTTATCTCAAGGGGAGCAACGGGACCGGAGCTTATATTAATGCGAGCGGCAACGTGCTCATCGGCACGACCACGGACTCCAGCAACGGCAAGCTGCAACTCACGAGCCACACGACCAGCGCGAGTGGCATTGGGTTCGGGACGGAGACGGCGCTCTATCGCGCCGCCGCTGGATCGCTGGTTGTTGATCATATCGGCGGCTCTGCGCCGACGCTTAACCTATCGGCGAACGGCTCGATCCAATCGCGCCTGTTCTTTAACGGCAGCAACACGTTCCTCGAAAGCTACACATCGCACTCGCTGATTCTTCGGACCAATCAAACGACCGCGCTCACCCTCGACAGCAGCCAAAAGGCGTCCTTTGCTGGCAAAGTTGCAATCAACGGCGGCGACACTAGCGCAGCCTACTTGGGTCTTGCTGGAGTTGCTGGCTCGTTGGTGATAAACTTCACCAACGCGAACACTACCGGTCAGTCGTTCGGCATTCGCGGGTTTGCGGGAACTAATTCGAGCGACTACGCCCTAAACCTCCGCAACGCAGCCGACTCGGCGACGTTGTTGAAGGTGGATGGCGCGGGTGGGACGACGGTCGGCGGGGTGTTGACCCTTATTTCTACTGACGCAAAGCTGCTGCTTAATGCGTCGGGCGTCGCGACTCAAAAGAGCCTTATCGCATCAAATGGTGGCGCGTCCGTAAATTACAACGGACTTTATGCCACCTCCAACTGGACCGACGGCAATGTTCAAGCCAACTCCGGCCTTAGTTCGTGGCGCGTAGACGTTGGTGGCTTTGATGCTTTTACGTTCGGCTCTGATCAATTTGCCGTTGGTCGCGCTCCCGCTGGAAGCACGACATTCTCAAAGCTATTTACCGTCACCAGCAACGGAAACGTGCTTGTCGGCACGTCA
>Ga0208856_1000583_pt1 | contig 13458 bp, 15 predicted proteins | sample LakMenEpi13Jul12_FD_150690 | JGI IMG/M metagenome (GOLD analysis project Ga0208856, IMG submission 150690) | Freshwater microbial communities from Lake Mendota, WI - 13JUL2012 deep hole epilimnion (SPAdes) | ecosystem: Environmental > Aquatic > Freshwater > Lentic | place: Lake Mendota, Madison...
GTGGCACTTTGCCATGCGAAAGTAGGGAATCGCCAAGCTCTTATCTTCTCAAAAAGCCCAATTTCTCTTTTGGGCTTTTTTTTGCCTCCCTTTTTGTAAGTATTCGGAATTACATCACATTTTTCATAAATTTTACTTGCTACTTCCAAGTGCTTTACTATAATGAGCATATTAGCCCACTCTTTATTATTTTCTGTCAGGATATTTTAAAAATATGAATTCATCACAATGGTTTACAGAGCAAGTACCCTCAACCGGTACAGCTTTTTCTTTAAAAATTACTCAAAAACTTCATGAAGAGCAGTCTGATTTTCAACATTTAGAAATATTTGAAACTGAAACTTTTGGTAATTTGATGACCATCGATGGTTGTACAATGGTTTCTACAAAGGATAATTTTTTTTATCATGAAATGATTACGCATCCAGCGTTATTTTTACATCCTAATCCTAAACGTGTCTGGATTATTGGCGGTGGTGACTGCGGCACTTTGCGTGAGGTTCTAAAACATTCAGGTGTGGAGCATGTGGTTCAAATTGATATTGACGAGCGTGTAACTCGCCTAGCTGAAATTTATTTTCCAGAGCTGTGTGAATCAAATAATGATCCTCGTGCAGATTTAAAATTTATCGATGGAATTAAATGGGTCAAAGAAGCAGGGGCGAATTCAGTAGATATTATTATCGTTGATAGTACTGATCCTGTTGGCCCTGCTGAAGGGCTTTTTGGCGAAAATTTTTATCGTGATTGTGTTGCTTGTTTATCAGAGGATGGTTTGCTCGTTCAACAAAGTGAATCAGCATTGCTCCATTTGAAACTCATTGCTGAAATGCGTGATGCCATGAAAAATTCAGGCTTTTCCCATTTACAAACGTTGTTTTTTCCACAATGTATCTACCCATCTGGATGGTGGAGTGCCACAGTAGCAAGCAAAACCGAGTTAAGTTTTCGACAAGATGATTGCAACAATAAATCATTTGATACGGTTTATTACAATACAGATATTCATCATGCAGCTATGGCGCAACCTGAATTCTTTAAAAAAGCCTTTGCCAATTAGTTTATATTGATTCCAACATATACACTTATTTGAGAATATATTTGAGTGTGATTTTCCTAATTATAGAGATATTTTTATGTTTGACGCTAAAACAATTGACGATATGGCGAATCGTTTAGCAGGTGTTGTTCCTCCAAGTTTGCAGGCTGTAAAAGCCGATTTAGAAAAAACATTTCATGCCATTTTACAAAGTGCTTTAGGTAAGTTAGATCTTGTTACACGAGAAGAATTTGAAGTACAAAAATTAGTTCTCGCGAAAACACGTGTGAATTTAGAATTACTTGAAAAACGAGTTGCTGAAATGGAACAGTCTTTTTCAGATTCTAAACCTAACTAGACTATGGCTTTAGCTGTTATTTATAGTCGCGCACGTTCTGGAATTGATGCACCTTTAGTGACAGTTGAAGTCCATGTTGCAAATGGTCTACCCGCATTGAATATCGTTGGTTTACCTGAAACGGCTGTTAAAGAAAGTAAAGATCGTGTGCGTGGTGCAATTCAAAACTGTCATTTCAACTTTCCAGCGCAGCGCATTACGGTTAATCTTGCTCCTGCTGATTTACCTAAGGAAGGCGGGCGTTTTGATTTAGCCATCGCACTGGGTATTTTAGCGGCAAGTGGTCAGATTCCGTGTGACAATTTAGATCGTTATGAATGTGTTGGTGAGTTATCTTTAGGTGGTGAACTGCGCCCTATTATTGGTGTTTTACCTGTTGCAATTCGTTCGCGTGACTGCCAACGGCAATTAATTTTACCCAAAGAAAACACAAAAGAAGCTGCTTTGGTTAAAGATATTGAAATTCTCCCTGCTGCTCATTTACTGGACGTTTGTCGTCATTTGAGTGGTCAAAAGTCAATTGAGACAACCTATCAGCATCCGCAACCAATCGAAATTCAACATGACACTGATTTCTCAGATGTTCATGGTCAATATCATGTTAAAAGAGCATTTGAAATTGCTGCTGCTGGTGCACATAATTTACTTATGTTAGGTCCTCCCGGTACAGGGAAGTCAATGCTTGCTTCTCGCCTGCCTACTATCTTACCCTCATTGACGGAGCAACAAGCACAAGAAACAGCTGCCATTGCGTCAATAAGTGATCAAGGGCTAGATGTCGATAATTGGCTGCGTCCACCATATAGAGCACCTCATCATACTGCGTCTGCAGCGGCATTAGTTGGTGGAGGTAGCAACCCTCGTCCTGGTGAAATTTCATTGTCACATCATGGTGCTTTATTTTTGGATGAGTTGCCTGAATTCGATCGTAAAGTTTTAGAAGTTTTACGTGAACCATTAGAAACAGGGCATATCACCATTTCTCGTGCAGCAAGACAAGTTGATTTCCCTGCGCAATTCCAACTGATTGCAGCGATGAATCCGTGTCCTTGTGGTTATTTAGGTGATGCGTCTGGACGTTGTCATTGTAGCTCTGAGCAAGTCTCCCGTTATCGATCAAAAATTTCCGGTCCCTTACTTGATAGAATTGATATGCATCTTGAAGTGCCTCGCGTTTCACATGAGGTTCTGCGTAAAGGGTCTGAGGAAGGTGAGGAAAGTAGTGCCACCATTCGTGCGCGTGTTATTGCTGCAAGAAATGTAGCGCTTGCGCGAAGTGGCAAAGCGAATGCTGCGTTAAGTGCGAAAGAGGTTAAGCTGCATTGTGAATTATCAGAAGCTGGAGATAAGTTGCTCGCACAAGCTATGGAGCGTTTTGGGTTATCTAATCGGGCTTATCATCGTATATTAAAATTAGCGCGGACTATCGCCGATTTGGCAAATTCACAAGATATTGAAATCGCCCATTTAAGCGAAGCGATTGGGTATAGAAAGCTGGATCGTAAAAGTTAAATGTCGATGATTTCTTCTCAATTAAAAAAAATTCAAGCTCAAATTCATCTTGCTGAAATAACGCACCATCGAGTTACTAATTCAGTTAACTTATTGGCCGTCAGTAAAACAAAGCCTGCATGTGATATCGCTTGTGCTTACCAAGCTGGGCAGCGTCACTTCGGTGAAAATTATGTTCAAGAAGCACTACTTAAAAAAGAGTGTTTAAGCGCATTTGATATAACATGGCATTTTATTGGGCCAATACAATCTAATAAAACAAAAGTGTTAGCAACAAAGTTTGATTGGGTGCATAGTGTGGATGATGTGAAAATCGCTCAAAGACTCAGTGCGCAGCGCCCCGATTTCTTAGCTCCGCTTAATATTTGTATTCAAGTCAATATAAGTGATGAAGAGAGTAAATCGGGCGTTAAATTACACGAATTACCTGATTTGATTGCGACTGTTGCAACATTGCCTAATCTTGCATTACGTGGGGTGATGGCAATTCCAGCGCCTCAATCTAATTTTCACGCTCAACGCGAACCGTATAAAAAATTAGTGTCTGCTGTTAATGCCTTAAACATGACTGAGTTGACCGCATTTTCATTTGGTATGTCAGATGATTTAGAGGCAGCTATTGCTGAAGGGTCTACGTGGGTTCGGATTGGTACTGCTTTATTTGGCTCAAGAAATTACACTTCATCGCATTGAACATCTTTAAGCAAGCCTAAATATTTCGCATCGATTTCAATTAACATTTCACTATCACCAAATTCATCCTCAAGTTCTTCTAAAATAGTGGCATTTGCAAATAGTTTTGCACGTATTCCACCCTGCTGTGCAGAAAGATAACAACGACGCCGCACTTGCGTTGAGGCAAATTTTTCCACTAGCACTTGCAATAGTAATTCAATGCCTTCACCAGATACGGCAGATAACCAAATACGAGTTGCATTTCCGGCATCATCTCGCTCAATGTGAGGGGAAATATTATCAAGTAAATCAATTTTATTAAATACTTCAAGGCGTGGAATTTTTGCAGCGCCAATATCTTCAAGTACTAACTCCACTTGATGCATTAAATCAGCACGGTCGTCAGCATGGGCATCAACGACGTGTAATAATAATTCTGCTTCGGTTGCTTCTTGTAGTGTTGATTTAAATGCGGCAACAAGCTCATGCGGCAAATGGCGAATAAACCCCACTGTATCAGCAAAAACAACTTCATTATTATTTGGTAAAGGACAACGACGTAAGGTTGGATCAAGTGTTGCAAACAGTTGGTCTGCAGCGTAAATATCCGAACCGGTAAGCGTGTTGAAAAGCGTTGATTTTCCCGCATTGGTATAACCTACCAATGATATGGTGGGCGTTTCACTTTTTTTGCGTTGACTGCGGCCTTGATGACGTTGTTTATCAACTTTATCGAGTCGTTGTTGGATTTGTTTTAGGCGAACAGCAAGTAGACGTCGATCTGTTTCCAGCTGTGTTTCACCTGGACCACGCATTCCAATACCGCCTTTTTGGCGTTCTAAATGCGTCCAACCTCGAACAAGTCGCGTCGATAAATGTTTTAATTGCGCTAATTCAACTTGAAGTTTACCTTCAAATGATTGTGCGCGTTGCGCAAAAATATCTAAAATCAATCCATTTCTGTCGACAACTCGCACACCTAAGAAATTTTCTAAATTACGTTCTTGGCTAGGTGATAAAGCATGATTAAAAAGTACCACATCGGCTTTGAACATGTCGATAGCCGTTTTTAATTCGTCTAGTTTGCCTGTTCCAATGAAATACTTAGAGTCAGGGCGTTGACGAGCCCCTGTCAGAACGTGAACTGGCTCAGTCCCAGCAGATTTTGCTAATTCTTTTAATTCGTACAGATTTTCTTGGCCACGATAAAAAGTCATGTGAACTAAAACGGCTCTTTCACCTGCATCGGGGCGTTCTGAAACTAAACTCTGCATCATAGACTAATCATCACGATTTTCTTCACCTTCACCGCTTAAACGCACCATTTTACTGGGTACAATAGTTGAAATAGCGTGTTTGTAGACCATTTGGCTAACTGTGTTTTTTAACATGATGACATATTGGTCAAATGAATCAATTTTCCCTTGTAACTTAATCCCATTTACTAAAAATATTGAAACGGGTGTATGTTCTTTTCTAAGAATGTTCAAAAAGTTATCTTGTAAATTTTGGGTTTTAGACATTCAAATTCTCCTGATTAGATTAATTTTTCTTATTTTTAAATTAATAATGCCATTATACGGCATTTATTTAGGTGGCGTATGCGCATGTGTGTAAAGTGTAGCCGCAATGATGGCAACAGGTGCGACGATAATGTTGATTAAGGGTATAGATAAACCTAATGTGACAAAACCACCAAAACTTAATGCGCTTATTTTCATTGTTTTTAATTGTTCTTTTTGTTGAGGAAATAATACGCCTTGATTTTCTAGAGGAAAGGCAAAATATTCCAGTGCCACGCACCAAGCACTAAACAATAACCAAACAATAGGTGCGGCGATATTAATGACTGGGATGATAAACAATAATAAAATGGGCAATGTACGCGATAATACATAGCTTAGTCGTTTAAACTCCGCTTGCCAAATTTCACGTAAATTGGGTTCGTGTGTTACTAAAATAGATGCATTAATAACGGTTAATGTTTTGGCTGCTAATTTGGCGTAAAAGGGAGCAGCGATAACATTAGCCAATAGTGTAAAGCTAAAAAATCCTACTGTACAAAAACTAATGAAAAATAGCGGATAAATTAACCAACGTAGCCAGGATAACCATTCAGGAATTGCCTGTGTAATCCAATGGTCTAAGTACAAATAACCTAAAAAAAAAGCGACTGTATATAGAACAATATTAATTAAAAAAGGCATAACAATGAAAGGTCGCAAGGCAGGGGTTTTGATTAATTGCAGTGCTTTCCATAAATAACCCGTTATTTCAATCATGCGCGTAAACTCGCAATACCGTTAGTGTGTTTTGAAGGGTTTAATACGACACCACGCTCCGTGACAATGGCATCAATGAGTTCAGCTGGAGTCACATCGAAAACAGGATTCCATGCGCTAACGAGCGAATCTTGTGTATCGTAGCTTTTAGGTAATAATTCAAGTGGATCACGGCATTCAATTTCGATTTTTTCGCCATTTTCAAGTGACCAATCAATAGTGGATGTTGGCGCAACGACCATCATTTTTACACCGTGTTGCTTAGCTAAGACAGCAAGTGAGTATGTACCAATTTTGTTGGCTGCGTCACCATTTGATGCGATACGGTCTGCCCCAACGACTACCCAATCGATTGCCCCAGATTTCATTAACCATGCCGCAGCACTGTCGGCAATTAATGTCGAGGGAATACCGTCCTGAGAAAGTTCCCAAACTGTTAAACGGGCGCCTTGTAGCCAAGGGCGAGTTTCGTCTGCATAAATATTGACGCTATGACGCGCATAGACACTGCGAATCACCCCTAAAGCAGTGCCATAACCGCCTGTTGCCAAACTTCCCGTGTTGCAATGCGTAAGAATACCTTTAGCATTGGCGATGATATCCGCGCCAAATTCGCCCATTGTCCGATTGGCCGCTTTATCTTCAAGATGAATCGTTATTGCACAATCTACAGCGGCGGCAAGTAAGTTTACCGATTCTTGCGCGATGACGCTCTTCATTTTATCCAGCGCCCAAAATAAATTCACTGCCGTTGGGCGAGATTGAGCAAGGACTTCAATGTCTTTTGCGACTATGTCGCGCCATACGCTTGTTTTTTCATAATGCTGCTGAAGTGATAAAACAACGCCATACGCAGCGGCAATCCCTATCGCGGGCGCACCGCGTACACGCATTGAGGTAATGGCCTCAGCAACACCTTGCGCATCACTGTAATCATCGTAGTGCGTAACGCTCGGAAGTTGACGCTGATCGAGTACACTTAGCGCATTGTCTTTCCAAATGAGGGCTTGAACGATTTCGTTTGTCATGATTTGGTTTTATATTTTGTGGGTAGTAATGGTTGCACCAGCTTGTTTGTATGCGCTGTAGCGTGCTCGGCCGGCTATTTTTGTACTTTCACTATTATCTAAAATTTCTAAAATACGTGTAGAAGATTCCCAATTTATTGGGAGTTGTTTTGATAAGTTAAAAATAATATTACGCCACGCAGGTGGCGCATTTTCAACACCTATTAATACTTGTGAAACAATATCTGGCGGCGCTTTCGTCAATATTTGATGCGGAATAAAACTGCCTACGCGAAATGTCCACAGCATGTCATCCAAGGTTTGTGCTTCTGCAAGTGAATCCATCAAAACATAACAAAATTGCCCATTTTGATAGGCTTTTTCAATTAATCGACACGCAAAAAAATACCGATCGTGTAGGGATTCACTTTGCAAAATGTAAAAACTAAGCTCCGGCATTGACTCGATTCAATAAATATTGCGTAAGGAGCGCGACAGGGCGGCCTGTTGCGCCTTTTGTTGGACCTGTGCGCCATGCAGTACCAGCAATGTCTAAATGTGCCCAGCGGAAGTGTTCAGCAAAATTGGCCAAAAAGCATGCGGCGGTGATCGTTCCCGCATCTTTACCGCCAATATTGGCTAAGTCGGCAAAATTAGACTTTAATTGTTCTTGATATTCTTCCCACAAAGGCAAACGCCAAACGCTGTCGCAGGCTTTTTCACTTGCAGAAATAATATCTTGGCAAAGTTCATCATCATTGCCAAGTAATCCGCTTGGAATACGTCCTAAGGCCACTAAACATGCGCCGGTTAAGGTTGCTAAATCGATAACAAATTCAGGCTGAAAACGTTCAGCGTAGGTTAGCGTATCACATAAAATTAAACGACCTTCCGCATCGGTATTGAGGATTTCAATCGTTTTGCCCGACATACTGGTCAAAATATCACCGGGTTTATTCGCGTCGCCATCAGGCATATTTTCTGAAGCAGGCACTAATCCAATGACATTGATAGGCAATTTTAATTGTGCTACGGCTTGCATCGTACCTAGCACTGCCGCGCCGCCGCACATATCGTATTTCATTTCATCCATACCAGCTCCTGGCTTGAGTGAGATACCACCAGCATCAAAGGTTAACCCTTTACCAATGAGTACAATAGGCTTGCAGTTTTTGTCACCGCCATGATATTCGAGTGTAATGAGTTTGGGGGGTTGACGACTACCGCGCGCGACAGCGAGTAAAGCCCCCATGCCTAATTCTTCCATGTCTGACGCATCAAGAATAGTCGCTTTAAGTGAATCGTAGCTTAATGCAAGTGTTAGTGCTTGTTTAGCAAGGTAACTTGGGGTGCAAATATTTGCGGGCAGATCAGCGAGATGCTTTGCCAGTGTGATTCCTTCGGCAATTGCAATGCCTTGAGCTAATCCTATTTTTGCCTCATTGCTATGATTTTCTAAAATCGTCATCTTAATGTTGTCGAGCGTAGTGATGTCGTCCACTTTACTTTTGCATTGCGTGAATTGGTACAGTTTGTCACTAAATACTTCGATAATTTGACGGGTTTTCCAAATGAAATCGGCTTTTTCTACTTCACATTCCGCAAAGCTCACCGCCGCACTTTTTATATTGGCTTTTTTTAATACTGCAATTGCACTGCCCAGTGCTTTGCGATAATTTTTAGCATTTAAAGCGTTTTGCTCACCTAGACCAACAAGTAAGATTCTTTCAATAGGGCTATTTGGAATGACATTGATAAGTAAGGTGTCGCAGAGTTTTCCTGTAATATCGCCACGTGTAATCAAAGAGCTAATTAAACCCTCAGTGACATCATCTAGGGTTTTAGCCGAGGGTGTGAGTTGCTGGTTTGTATATATTCCCACGCATAACACGTCAGATGTCAATGTTTCAATGGGTTGTAATTCAATAGAGTAATTCATGTCAATTCCTGTTCTTCGTCGTTGTGCGATTTAGTTTACGCGGGGATTACCCAAAAAATAGTGTTGTAAAAATTGATCAAAATCGGGTTGCATGGCATTGTCGAGCGTATGCTGCTTTAAATGTGACGCGCTCGCATTATCAATAAACGTTTGACGCGTCGTGTTATCGAGTGGTTGTGTTGCAAAAAAACTCGCGTGCTCAGCGGATTGATCGACAGCAAAACAGGCAAAAGGTTTATTGTATTCGCGCATTTTTGCTAACATTTTCGCAGAAGGGGTGAGCTGTGTATTCTCAACTAATTTGTATTGTAATGCGAGAGTATCGCAGTAGGGTTGCTCGACTTCATTTTCATCTAAGGCAGCGCAGATAGGTTGCATTTGCTGCAAAATATCTTTTGCCCATGTTTTAAGTGGAATATTTTTGCCATTTCTCACTAATTCTACATTTGGTTTTCGTCCGTGATTGGCAACCGTGAGTTGATTACTATTATTTATGCGTAATTCTTCAGGGGTAATCTCAGGGCTGTCAGTGAGTAAACACGTTAATAGTAAGGCTTCAATAAATCGTGCGGTGGGTTCATCGATGCCAATAGGCTGAAATGGATTTAAATCCAGCGCGCGCATTTCAACGTATTCGACGCCAGCGCGACGCAGGGCTGCTGTGGGTTTTTCACACGACTGCGCGATTTGTTTAGGTCGCATGATGCTGTAGAACTCATTTTCAATTTGCAATATATTGGCATTTAACTGTTTATATTCACCATCCACGCACACGCCAATTTTTTCATATTCGCTATAAGGGGTACTAATTGCGGCACTTAAACTTTGGACATAACCATCGAGTGTATTGTAATCAATGGCTAAGTTGGCTTGATTTTTACTTTTATAACCAATGTCACTCATACGAAGTGACGTGGCGTAAGGATGATAAAGTGTGCCGTTATCAAATTCTTCAAATTGTGCCATGAGCGATGGGCGACTTTTGAAAAAGTTTTTACAAATGGCGGGCGATGCGCCAAATAAATATAAAATTAACCAGCCAATTCGTTGAAAATTACGGATTAAGCCAAAATAAGACGCATTTTTAAACGCTTCTAATGATTGATTGCCGCCTTGTTTTTCATGCAAAAAATCCCATAAATGTTGCGGCACAGAATAGTTGAAATGGATGCCAGCAATCGCTTGCATAGTGCGACCATAACGGTGCCAAAGACCGTGACGATAAACATGTTTCATGCGTCCAATATTTGAGGTGCCATATTCTGCAATGCGAATACTTTCATCACCATCAATACCGCAGGGCATGCTGGCACACAATAACTGTTCCTGCCCCAGGTTTTCATAAACAAATTGGTGAATTTTTTGCAATTCATCAAGCGTATTTTTTATATCAGCATAAGGCGACGTAATCAGCTCAATTAACGCTTCGGAATAATCAGTTGTGATTTGCGAATGCGTTAATGCAGATCCTAAGGCGTGAGGATGTGTTGCTTGTGAAATGAGTCCTTGTGCATTAATACGCAGACTTTCTTTTTCGATGCCTTTAAAGCCGCCGCTGAGTAGATGAGGATGATTTGTTAGCCAATGGGTCATGAAAAGTGAAAAAAGAGAATAGGATGAATTTAGTTATTATACGTTAGAAATCTTGACGGACGGTATTGCGTGACACACTAAACTTTTCCATTTGCGGTGTATCTATGCGTAAAGCGGATAATTCACGTCCCCAAATACAACCTGTATCAATACAATAACAATTATTTTTTGTGTAATACCCTAAAGCCGCCCAATGTCCGAAAATAAGTGTCGTTGGAGCGATTTTGCGATTTGGTGCGTCAAACCACGGCATTAAATGCGCGGGTTGTGAGCCTAATTCACCGCTGTATTGAAAATCAAGTTGACCTTTTTTTGTGCAATATCGCATGCGAGTGAATGCACTGATAATAAAACGCAACTGCTCAATGCCTTTTAAGTCTTTAGACCACCTATCGGGCTGATCGCTGTAAAGTTGCGCGAGTGTATCGCGGTAGTTGTCAGCACGAAGTGCCTTTTGCGCAATCGTTGCCAATGTTTGTGTTTTTGTTAAATCCCATTGAGGTGGTATGCCCGCATGCATCATGCCTATGTCATGCTTGTAATGAAAGAGGGGTTGCTTGCGGAGCCAATCGAGTAATTCATCGCAATCTGGCGCGGTGATGATGCTTTGTAGCGTGTCTTTTTTCTTGATACGCTCAGGGAAATTTGCGCTCACGAGTAAATGAATATCGTGATTACCTAGTACAGTCACCGCACTTGTCCCTAATTGTTTAACAAAACGCAGTGTTTCGAGTGATTTTTCACCGCGATTGACTAAATCACCTGTAAACCATAATTGATCATTTGTGGGATTAAAATTAATTAAATTAAGCAATGCTTGCAGTTCATCAAAGCACCCTTGTACATCCCCGATTGCATAAATAGCCATAGAGTAGCGTTAATGCAGTGTGCGCGGAATGGAGAGCGTGAAACGCTCAATAGGTGCATCAAAGGTTTGGCCATCGTGGTCGATAAACGTGTAGTAACCTTGCATGGTCCCGACTGAACTTTCAATTAATGCGCTGCTTGTGTAGCGAAAAGTTTCATCAGGTTGAAGGATTGGGGTTTGCCCAACAACGCCCTCTCCATGGACTTCTTGGACTTTGCCATTTGCGGCAGTTAATACCCAATGGCGTTGTAATAATTGCACCACTCTTTTACCCTTATTAGTGATAGTGATAGTATAGGCAAAGATATAGCGATTTTTCTGTACATCAGACTCTTTTTCAATAAAAGAGGCACTGGCGGTAATGTTAATAATTGGACTTTCGTTCATGTAATCGCAAAATACGTTAGGTTAGCTACTATTTTTGCATTTTATCTTAATTTTCTTATAAACGCAGGCAACGATTCTTTATGAAGTATAAAAATTATCTCCTTATGTTGTTACTCGCTTCTTCACCACACCTTCACGCAGAAGAGGGGAAAGATTTATTTTTAGCCGCAATGAATGGCAAAGAAGATCGCCTAATCACATTACTCAATCAAGGTATTGATGTAAATAGTAAAAACGCGAGCGGTCGCACAGCGCTCATGGCAGCGTGTTTTAGCGGTAATATCCACAGTGTTAAAACGTTACTTGCCTATGGCGCAAATGTGAATACCACAGACAACGTGGGTAACGTTGCGCTTATGGATGCGTTAATTTTTGGTGATGTCGACATTATTGATTTGCTCATTAAAGCGGGCGCTGACGTGAATGCCCAAGATGCGCAAAAAGTGCCTATTTTGGAGCGTGCGAAGAAAATTAGCGGTGAAAATATAATTAAAATGCTCGAAACGGCCGGCGCAAAAGGCGCAGAGCCACCACCACCAGCTGAGCCTACCGCAGAAGAGCTTGCCGCTAAAGCAGCCGCAGAGAAAGCCGAAGCGGAAAAAAACGAGAAGCCTAAGAAAAAACACTAAATTTTTACAGCGAGGGTTAGCCGGTGCGTATGCACTTTGTTGGCGTAGCGACCCCGTTTATGGCTGATATTGCTCAGCTTGCTAAACGTGGTGGACATGATGTGACAGCTTCTGATAGTTACATCCCCCCTAAAATGCGATGCGACTTAGAAATTGCAGGCATTATCACTATGGAGGGATTTTCTATTGATAATATGTCATATCGTCCTGAACTGGTGATTTTAGGGGATGCTATCGCGGCAAGTAACGTTGAAGTGCGTGAAGCAAATAAACGATTATTACCGTGCATCACAGGTGCGCAGTGGCTTGAAGAACATATTGTGCGTGATAGATGGTCGAGAATGCGTCCAGCGCAACCTAGTTCACGATCACCACAAAAAGCCGCCATAAAACACGCGCCCAGACCTTCGTTAGCGCATCCTATTAAACCTAGGCGAATTCGTTAGGAGTCCTTATTTATGCATATCCATATTTTAGGTGTTTGTGGAACATTTATGGCAGGGATTGCCGTTTTAGCGAAGCAATTAGGTCATGATGTGAGTGGCAGTGATGAAAATGTTTATCCGCCAATGAGTGATCAATTAATTGAACAAGGCATTGTACTTAAAAACGGCTACAGTCCCGAAAACTTACTACCTAGACCGGATTTAGTCATTATTGGTAATGCGCTGTCGCGTGGGAACAGCGAAGTGGAAGCGGTCTTAAATTTAGGCCTTCCCTATAATAGTGGCGCGCAATGGCTAGCAGAAAATGTGCTGCGCGATAAATGGGTGTTAGGCGTTGCCGGTACCCACGGAAAAACGACGACAAGCAGTATGCTGGCGTGGATTTTAGAAAAACAAGGATTTAATCCCAGTTTTTTAATTGGTGGGATTCCGTTAAATTTTGGCATTTCAGCAAAATTAACCGATTCAGATTTTTTCGTGATTGAAGCGGATGAATACGATGCAGCATTTTTTGATAAACGCTCAAAATTTGTGCATTACCGCCCCCGTACAACCATTTTAAATAATTTGGAGTACGATCACGCCGATATTTTTCCCGATTTAGCTGCGATTCAAAAACAATTTCATCATTTTATTCGCACTGTGCCAAGCGAGGGATTAGTTATCGTTCCTGAAGGTGATATTGCGTTAGATGAAACACTTGCTTTAGGTTGCTGGACACCG
>Ga0208856_1000584_pt1 | contig 13445 bp, 12 predicted proteins | sample LakMenEpi13Jul12_FD_150690 | JGI IMG/M metagenome (GOLD analysis project Ga0208856, IMG submission 150690) | Freshwater microbial communities from Lake Mendota, WI - 13JUL2012 deep hole epilimnion (SPAdes) | ecosystem: Environmental > Aquatic > Freshwater > Lentic | place: Lake Mendota, Madison...
TAAAAACCCTCCATGTTGACGTACACGCCGCGGTCCACGGGGGTGTCGGTTCGGGCGAGGACGCCGGTAACGGTGAACGGGTCGTGGACGAGGCCGTCGTCGGCGCCGTGCGTGGGCGCGAAGGGGTCGCCCGCCTTCAGGCCGAGTTTTGCGGCCACCTCGCTGCCGAGCACGCCGCCGAAGAACTCGTCGTCACGGAAGTTTCGGCCCTCGGCGAAGGCGAAGGCCCGGGGCGGTGCTGCGGCGGTGGAGCGGCCGAGCAGCCTGCCGAGCCAGCGGGGCAGGCCCGACGGCGCACCGCCGCCGTAGGTGAGCCGGTCGAAGTAGGAGGCGCTGGTGCCGATCACGCGGTAGCCGCTGAAATAGTCCCCCATGCAGATCGGCACGGCGGTCTGCACGCTGCCCGCGAACGTGCCGGCGACGCCGTCGGGGCGGGACGCTGCGGGGAGAAACTCCTCGTAGAACGCCCAGGAAATGTTCTCGATCGGCTTGCTGACCAAGTAGACGCTGTTGAGCACCAGCTGCAGCGGGCTGCCCTTCGCCCCCACGATCATGTTGTAGCCCAGGCCCGAGCCGGATTTGAACGCCTGCGTGACGATGTTGCCGATCACCAGCGTGGCGACGACGAGCGCCACGCCGAGCGCGAGCGACAGGGCCGTCAGACCGCTCGTCAGGAGCCGCTGCCGGATGGTGCGCCAGGCGATGCCGAAGAGTGACATGGATTAGAGTGACATGGGTCGTGATGAGGCGGGTCGTGGTGGGACGGCTTAGCCGTGATGGACGGCCGCACGGTTGAAGTCCTCGAGGCGGAGGCGCTTCGGGAACCTGGCGGCGACTTCAGGGGAGTGGGTGACGACGAGCAGGGCGACGTCGTGCTCGGCGCAGGTGCTCGTGAGCAGATCGATCACCTGATCCTGGTGGGCGGTGTCGATGCTCGCCGTGGGCTCATCGGCGAGGACCACCCGCGGCCGGTTGGCGAGCGCCCGGGCCACGGCCACCCGCTGCTGCTGGCCGATCGAGAGCTCGGCCGGCTTGTGGTCGAGCCGATGGGCCAGGCCGACGGCCCCCAGGAGGTCGGCCGCCCGTTTGCGATCGGGCCGCGCCGACCCGAACGACATCGCCACGAGCACGTTTTCCAGCGCCGTGAATCCCGGTAGCAGGTTGAACTGCTGAAACACGAGGCCGAGCGTGTCGGCCCGCACGCGATCGCGGCTGGCCTCGTCGAACCGGGCAATGTCGCGGCCGCCGACGAGTACGCTCCCCGTGTCAGGCCGCATGATGCCGCAGATCACGTTCAGGAGCGTCGACTTCCCGGAGCCGCTCTGCCCTTCGAGGGCGCACTGGTCGCCAGGCATGAGGGCGAATTCTTCGATGTCGAGCACGGGCACGATTTCGCCACCGGGGGCGACGAACGCCTTCCGCACATTTCGCAGTTCGATCACCGAGGATGTCATACGACACAATCTACGCGAACTCAGCCGAGCGCGGTAAATCACCGGCAAATTCAAGGCCCGATTGAGGCCGGAGCGCGGCGCGGTGTATATTCCGCGGCCCTCGCTGGCATTCGGTTTCCTCAAGACGTCCCGCCCCCTCTCCCCGCAGGAGCAGTCACGTGTCTATTCGCGTCGGCATCAACGGATTCGGTCGCATCGGTCGCCTCACGTTTCGCGCCATCTACGAGAAGTACGGCCTCAATGGCGACGTGCAGGTGGTGGCCTTGAACGACCTGACCGACGCCAAGACCAACGCCCACCTGCTCGAGTTCGACTCCAACTACGGCCCCTTCAAGGGGAAGGTCGGTTACGAAGGCAACGACCTCATCGTGGACGGCCGGAAGATCAAGGTGTTCGCCGAGAAGGATCCCGGCGCGATCGCGTGGGGCTCGCAGGACGTGCAGATCGTCGTGGAAAGCACCGGCTTCTTCACCGACGCCACGAAGGCCGTGGCCCACAAGCGCGATAGCGTGAAGAAGGTCGTGATCTCGGCCCCGGCCAAGAACGAAGACCTGACGATCGTGCTCGGCGTGAACAACGAGATGTACGACCCGAAGAAGCACCACGTGATCTCGAACGCCTCCTGCACCACCAACGGCCTGGCGCCCGTGGCCAAGGTGCTCCACGAGACGTGGGGCATAGAACGCGGCCTGCTGACCACGGTGCACGCCTACACCAACTCGCAGAAGACGGTCGACACGGCCGCCAAGGATCTCCGCGACGCCCGGGCCGCGGCCCTCAACATCGTGCCCTCGAGCACGGGCGCCGCGAAGGCGGTGGGCCTCGTGATTCCGGCCCTCCAAGGCAAGTTCACGGGCATGGCCTTCCGCGTGCCGGTGGCGACGGTGAGCGTGGTCGACTTCACGGCCCTGTTGGGCAAGGACGCGGCGCCGGCCGACATCAACGCCGCCATGAAGAAGGCCGCCGACGGCCCGCTCAAGGGCATCCTGCGGTACACCGACAAGGAGCTCGTCTCGACCGACATGAAGGGCGACCCGCACAGCTCGATCTTCTCGGCCGTCGACACGATCGGCCTCGGCAACCTCGTGAAGGTGGTGAGCTGGTACGACAACGAGTGGGGCTACTCCAACCGCGTCGCCGACCTGCTCAACTTCCTCGAAGACCGCGGGCTGTAGGCCGGGCGTAGGACAGGCTGCAGCCTGTCTTCGTGACTGGTTCGCGCTGAAGCCGCCTCGGGGCAGCCCCTCGCCGGATTGGGTGTTTCGGGCAAAGTCCATGCGGGGGATATCCGGTACACTGACGTCATGCGTAGGCCACGAAGATTCTCGGTGTTCGTGCTCCTCCTCGCCCTCCTCGTGCAGGCGGGGCGGGTGGAGGCGTGTCCGTTCTGCTCGGCCGTGTCGCTCACGTTTGCGCAGGAGATCGCGCAGAGTCAGGCGGCGGTGATCGCGCGGCTCGTCGAGGGGCCGGCGGCGGCGGCGCTGTCGCCGCGGGCCGAGGGGCCGCTGCCCAAGGGGAAGTTCGCGGTCGTCGAGGTGCTCAAGGGCTCGGGGCTCGTCGAGGAGGCCGGGCTGCTCGGTGGCGAGGCCAAGCCCATCGAGACGATCCTGCTCGAAGAGAAGCCGGTCGGATCGCTGTTTCTGCTCATGGGAATCGAGCCGCCGAATCTCGTGTGGTCGAGCCCGATCGGGGTGAGCGACCGGGCGGTCGAATATCTGCGAAAACTCGGCGACCTGCCCGAGAAGGGGGCAGACCGGCTCGCCTTCTTCCAGAAGCATCTCGAGGATCCCGACGAGACGCTCGCCCGCGATGCCTACGACGAGTTCGCCGTCGCACCCTACGAAGACGTCCGGGCGCTCGAAAGCCGGATGGATCCGACGCAGTTGCTCGCGTGGATCGAGAATCCGAAGGTCCAGGCGAATCGACGCCGGCTTTACGCCACGATGCTCGGTGTCTGCGGCACGAAGTCCGATGCAGAACGGATCGCCGAGATCCTCAAGGGGGAGAATCTGCCACCCGAGCAGGCCGACGTGCGGTCCGGGCTCGATGCGCTCATTGCCTGCTACGTCACGCTCCGCGGCCCCGAAGGCCTCGACCTCGTCGACCGGCTGTTCCTCGACCGCAAGGGCCGCGACGTGCCGTTCACCGAAACGTATGCTGCGGTGATGGCCCTGCGGTTCCTCGGCGAAGAGTCTGACATCGTGCCGCGCGATCGCGTGCTCCAGTCACTCCGCATCCTCCTCGACGAGCCAAAACTGGCCGACCTCGTGATCGCCGACCTCGCCCGCTGGGAAGACTGGTCGGTCGTGGACCGACTGGCCGAGTTGTTCGAAAAGGCGGAGGCAGACAACATCTTCGTGCGCGAGCCGGTGGTGAACTACCTGCGGGCCTGCCCGCTGCCGGAAGCCGCCGCGGCGATCACGCGACTGGAAAAGATCGACCCTGAGGCCGTGCGTCGGGCTGCGACGCTCGCCGGCTTCGCCGGGGCGCTCGCACCGACAAAGCCGGCGGACGACCCCGAGGGCGATCCGGGTGAAGGAGTGCCCGTCACGCTCTCTCCCGCTGGTCCTTCGCCGGACGATGCGGCCCTGGCAGCTCGGATCGCGCCCGTGATCGGCGACGAGGGCATCGATGACGCAAGCGACCAATCCCAAGCCGAACCATCGGCTGCGGCGGATGCCAGCGAACGCATCAAACTCGTGAAGTGGGCGGCGTGGGCGGCGTTCGTCGTCGTCGTAGCCGTCGCAGCGCGGTCGGCCTTCCGGTCGCGGCCATAAGGAAGCCATGGCAAGTGGTCTATTCGAATCGCCGGGCTCGCTTTCGCACGCTGCCGTCGTAGACGGTGACGACCGGTATCGCGCCATCGGCAGTTCGGCGATCGCGGCGGCGGTGCTCGGCCTCCTGTCGCCGCTCGCCTTCCTCGATTGGTGGCTCGCGGTCGTGCCCGTGCTCGGCATCGTGCTGGGCGTCGTGGCCTGGCGCGACATCGCGGCCAGGCCGACAGAGCTCATCGGCCGGCCCCTTGCGGTGGCCGCGATCGTCGTCTCCGCGTGCGCGCTCGTGGGTGGGCTCACCTACAACGCTGTCGTCTACGCCGCCGAACTGCCGCCGGGATTCGAGCGGCTGAGTTATGCGGCGCTCCAGCCGCTGGAGGGCGATCCGCCGACGGCGATTCCCGACACCGCGCGGGCGCTCGACGGCCGCGACGTGCTGCTCAAGGGCTACATGTATCCGGGAAAACAGCAGCGCGGGATCGTGCAGTTTTTGCTCGTGCGCGATCAAGGCGATTGCTGCTTCGGGGGCAACCCCAAGATCACCGACCGCGTGCTCGTGCAGCTTCGCGATGCCCAGGGCATCGAGTTCTCGCCACGGCTGCGCAAGATCGCCGGGCGGTTTGCCGTGCGGCCTGCCGGCACGGCGACGCTCGATGGCGGCGTGCTCTACCATCTCGAGGATGCCGTTGTTCGCTGACCGGCGACTGATTCCGTTGTGGGCTGCCGTGCTCGCGGCCGGATGTGGCAGTCCTGCCCCGCCTGCCACGCGCACCACCGGCGCGTCCGACCAGGCCAAGGTCGCCGCACCGGGTCCGAGGTCGCCGGGCAACGCCGGCGCAATCCGCGACATCTCGTTCGACGACATCAAGTTCGACATGGAGAAGGGGGCCCCCTTCACCAGCGACCTGCTCCCTGAGCGGGTGACGTCGCTCCAGCGGTCGCGGATCCGCATTCGGGGCTACATCCTGCCGAGCTTCCAGCAGGCGGGCCTCGCGCAGTTTGTCCTCGTCCGCGACAACATGGAGTGCTGCTTCGGACCGGGCGCCGCCCTCTACGACTGCGTCGTGGTGCGGATGCAGCCGGGGAAGACCGCGAATTTCTCGATCCGCCCGGTCGCGGTGGCGGGCACGTTTCGGCTCGAGGAACTGCGGGGCCCTGACGGAAAGCACCTCGCGATCTATGCCCTCGAGGGCGAAGAGGTGCGGTAGGCCCGGGCCGTTGGTACCATCGTGCCCATGAACACCCGCTGGTTTGATCCTGAAAGCTGGTATTGGCTCTACGACGTCCCGCCAACGCGGCTGTCGCTGCTCTTTATCGCCACTTTCGTCGGCTTTTACTGGCTCGGCTCGATCCTGCTCCGACCGGTCCTGCGGCAGTTCGTCAAGAACACCGCCGGATCGAACGACATCGTCGGCTACGTGCTCTCCTGCTTCTGCGTGTTCTACGGCCTGCTCCTCGGCCTGATCGCGGTCACGGCCTACCAGAACGTGTCGGACGCCGCGGCCAACGTCACCCGCGAGGCGGCGGCTCTCTCGGCCCTCTACGAAGACGTGTCGCAGTATCCCGAGCCGCACGGCCAGAATCTGCGCTGGCTGCTTCGCGACTACACCCGCTACGTGATCAAATATGCCTGGCCGCTCCAGCGCCGCGGAATCGTGCCGGAAGAAGGCACCATCCGGGCGGAGGCGTTCCACGAACGGCTCCTCGATTTCCAGCCGCAGACTCCGTCGCAGGAGATCATCCATGCCGAGGCGTTGCGGCAGTTCAACAACTTTCTCGAGTGGCGGCGGATGCGACTGTTCTCGGTCAACTCGTCGCTGCCGGCGTCGATGTGGTTCGTGATGATCCTGGGGGCGATCCTCAATATCGCGATCTGCTGGCTGTTCGACATGCGGTTCATCGCGCAGCTCGTGCTGGGCGGCATCCTCGCCGCCTACCTCGGCACGATGATGCATCTCATTTTCGACATGAACCAGCCGTTTCGGGGCGACGTGAGCATCTCGGCCGAGCCGTTCGAGGTCATCTACCGGCGGATGGACGACGCATGACGCCACACTCCGACATGCCGCAGCAGGCGGCCAGCCGGGCGACGCGCCGAGCCGCGCTCGCTCAGGGCACGGCCGCCACCCTGGCTGCGGCGCGGGCGCTGGCCCCGGCGCTGTTCGCGGGCTGCTCCCTCGGCATCCCGCCCCGGGCACGCACCGTGCCGCTCGGGCTCCTCCATTCGCAGACCGGGCCGCTCGCGATCAGCGCCAGGTCGCTGCGCGACGTGCAACTCTTCGCCTGCGAACAGATCAATGCGGCCGGCGGCGTGCTCGGCTGTCAGCTCGACGTCCAGGCCCCCGACCCGAAGTCGCGGCTCGATCTGTTCGAACGGCGGGCTCGGGCCCTGCTCGACCTGGGCTCTGTGGCCGTGTTCGGCTGCTGGACGAGCTCGAGCCGGAAGGTCGTGCTGCCGTTGTTCGAAGAGCGCGACAAGCTGCTGTTCTACGCAGTGCAGTACGAAGGAAACGAGTCGTCGAAAAACGTCGTCTACGGCGGGATGGTGCCAAACCAGCAGATCCTTCCGGCGCTCGACTGGCTGCTCGGGCCGGACGGTGGGAATCGCAAAAAGATCTATCTTCTCGGTTCCGACTATGTCTACCCGCGGACGGCCAACTACGTCACCAGGAAGTATCTCGAGACCAAGGGCCTGAAGCCGGTCGGCGAGGCCTACTATCCGCTGAATCACGCCGATTTCACTGCCGAAGTGACGAAGATCGTCGCGTCGGGCGCCGACTGCATTCTCAACACGATCAACGGCGATTCGAACCTCGGCTTCTTCGCGGCGCTCGCCGCGAAGAAGGTCGATCCTGCGAAGCTGCCGGTCGTCTCCACGAGTGTTGCCGAGGACGAGCTCCGCAGCCTCTTGCCGGAGCAGGTGAAGGGCCACTATGGGACCTCGTGCTACTTCCAGTCGCTGCCGACCGAGGCCAACCGTCGCTGGATCGCCGACTTCCGCAAGGAGTTCGGCTTCGATCGGGTGACGGACGATCCGATGGAGCCCGGCTACTGCCTCGTGCATCTCTGGAAGCAGGCGGTGGAGAAAGCGGGATCGTTCGAGACCGGTGCCGTGCGGCAGGCGTTCGCCGACGGGCTCGAGTTCGCCGGCCCCGGTGGCCCGGTACGGCTCGACCCCAAGACGCAGCACTGCACGCGGTTTTTTAGGCTCGGACGAATCCGGGGCGACCGGCAGTTCGACATCGTGGCGGAATCACCGGCCCCGATCGATCCTGATCCCTATCCGCAGTTTGCGTTTCCCGGCTGGAAGTGCGACTGGACGAAGGGGGGCCTCGAGCGCGGCCCGGAGGTGAAGATCGATGGCCCAGTTTGAGATCGAGCACACCGAAGGCATGCGGTGGGTCCGCGTGGATCTCGTAGACGACGACGTTCGCGCCGAGCGCGGGGCGCTCAACCACATGAAGGGCAAGGTCCAGATGGACGTGCCCTGGCCGTCGCTGAAATCTTGGTGGGTGTCGCTCTTTTCCGACGAGTCGCTGTTGCGGCCGAGGTACTTCGGCACGGGCAGCGTGTATCTCGACTCTTCACTCGGCGGGTATCACGTGATGCAGGTCGTGCCAGGCGAGCGTTGGATCCTCGACACGAAGTGCTTCTGGGCCAGCGACGGCGAGGTGCAGCTCACGGTGCACCGCGAGCGGGTGTGGACGTCGTATTGGGCCGATCAGGGGCTCTTCTGGTACAAGACCGCGCTCAAAGGGGACGGCCAAGTAGTGCTCGCTGTCGATGGCCCCGTCGAGGAGGTGGAGCTGGTCGACGACCGCCTCGTGGCCGACGGCCCGTTCGTGATCGGCCGCACCGGCGGCATCTCGCTGTCCGTGAAGCGGCCTGCGAAGTCGTGGCTCAGCTACTGGCTCTCGGGGCAGAAGCTGTCGTACGTCTACCAGGGCACCGGCAAACTGCTCTTGTGCACGACTCCCTACTGGCGGCAGCGGATGCAGAAGGAAAAGCAGCCGGCAGCCGCCTCCGCGTGATGCCATGCGTTCCTCGGCCTCCCGCTCCGTCGCAGTCGCGTTGCTGCTCGGGCTCGGCCTGTTGTGCCACACGGCGGTCGGCTGCCCATTCTGCAACGTCGTGGGGGAATCGCTCGCCATGCGCCGCGACGCCGCCGACATCGTCGCGGTCGGTGAAGCACGGGAGGGCATGAAGCCGAGTCCCGACGGGTTTTCGTGCCAGTCCTTCACACTCGGCCAGACGCTGCGCGGAACGCTCCCTCCCGAGAGCCGGGAGGTGACTGCCAGCGTCCCCGGTCTCATGGAAGGCACCGCGCTCGTGTTCGGGGTCACGTCCAACGGCGGCCTTCGCTGGTCGGCGATCGCGGCGAACGAAGCAGTGCTCGGCTACGCGGCAGCCGCCCCGGCGTCGTCGCTTCCAACGGCCGAACGGCTTCGCTGGTTTGCCCCGCGACTCGAGCACCCAGATCCAGCCATCGCCGCCGACGCCTTCACGGAGTTTGGCCTCGCCCCATTCGAGGCGGTTCGTGAGGCGGCCGATGCGTTCGATCCGGTCCGGCTCGCCGCATGGGTCGGCGAGCCGGGCATCGACGCCCGCCGCCGCGGGTTCTACGGCCTCGCCGTGGGAATCGTCGCGGCCCAGACGCCGGATGCCCGCGTGCGCCACGACCTCCTCACGGCCCTCCACGCGGCCGTCGCCGCTCCGGCCGATGACTTCCGCGCCGGCTTCGACGGCCTGCTCGGCGGCCTGCTCGTCGCCGAGCGATCGCCAAGCCTCGACGAGTTCGAGCGGCTCGGTCTCTTTGCGCCGACGACCCGACCGGTCGATCAGCGTCATCTGCTCGCTGCACTCAGATTCGCCTGGGAGAGCCTCGGCGACACGATCCCCCGCGACCGCGTGGCCGCGGCGACAGCCCGGCTGCTCGATGCTCCCGTGGTCGCCGCCGATGCCACCATCGATCTGGCCCGCTACGGAGCGTGGGATCCCGTCGAGAAGGTCGCCGGCCTGTGGGAAACGCTCGGCCGCGACGATCCGCTCGTCCGCCGGGCCGTGGCGGGCTACCTCGATGCCTGCCCGCTCCCCGCGGCACGCATGCATCTGGATCGGCTGCGGGCTGCCGATCCAGATCGCTTCGCAGCCGCCCTCGAAGCCGCCCGCGCGCCACTCGCCCGCCCGTAGATCAGGTTATGCCGCGGGCGGCGTGGGCAGCAGCTCGGGCGCCCCCGTGCCCTTGTCGGCGGGAGTGCCGGGGAAGGTCGGCGCGGGATCGGCCTGCATCGGCTCTTCGCGAGTCGCCGGGTCACGGGGCGGCAGCTGGAACGGGCGGGCATCGGCACCCACCGACTCGAAGTTTTGGGTGATCGGTCCCCGGCCAAACACCTCCGGCCGTGAGTGTCCATAGTCGAGATAGAGGCTCGCATCCCGCTGGCGGGCGCGGCGATGGGCGTCGAAGTAGGCCTTGCCCGGCCACGGCCCTTCGGCGAGGAACACACCGTTGTATTCGAGCAGCGAGCCTTTGCGGAAATGGAGCTGGGCGATCGAGCGATTGTAATCGACGAGCGAACGAGCGTAGGAGCTCTCGGCCTCGGCCCGGCGACGCTGGGCGTCGAGGAGTTGATCGAGCGTCACGGTGCCGGCATCGTAGGCCGCCTGCACCGCCTCCACCTGCCGTTCGGCGGCGACCCGCCGATTGAAGTTCGTCTGAGCAAGCGCGAAGTTTGTATCGACGTTTCGCACCGCCTCCACGAGCGCGTGCGAGGCCTCGAGCTCTTCGTCTTGGAGCCGAGCCCGCTCGCGTGCCAGCTGCAGCTGCTGGTTGCGGACGGTCGCAAGCTCACGCCGGAAGCCGATCGGCATGAGGAACTGGGCCTGGGCCTGCCATTCCTGGAACTGTCCGCTCATGAGTGTCGAGTAGGCATTCGTGTCTTGGAACGTGACGGCGTTGGGGTTCACCGCCGTCGGCGTGCTCGTGGGATACGCGCCACCGCCGAACAGATCCTCACCGACGCCGAGGAACCGCCACCGGCCGCCCACGTCGAGCCGCGGCAGAAGCAGGTTCTTGGCGGCCGTGAGTTCGAGCTCCTTCTGCTTGATGATCCACTTCTGGCGGCGGAGCTCCGCCGACCGCGACAGCGCCTCCACGAGCGACTGCTGCCAGTCGAAGGCGATGCGGGCCGTCGTCGGCTCGTCGGACGGCCGGATGAGCCGCCCGTCGCTCGCCGAGATGCCCATCATGTAGCGGAGGCGATTTTCGCAGCGGTACACGTCGGTGAGGGCCTGCTCCACTTCGCTGCGGAAAAAGAAATACTGCTCGCGGGCCTGGGCCTCCTTGTCGGCCTCACCGCCCCGCGACTGTTCCACGTAGAGCGCGTGAACTTTCCGCCACGCTTCGAGCGCGCTGTCGCGGCCCACCTTACGGGCTTCGAGATTGCGGTAGGCGAAGTACAGCTCCCAGTAGGACTGCTCGGTGTCGCTGACGAGATTTCGCACGCCGGCCTCGAAATCGGCGAGCGAGATGTCGGCGTTGATGCGGGCCAGGAGCACACCGCGGAAGTTCGGCCGGCCGAACGTGTTCTCGAAGGTGTCGGGGCCGGCGATTCGGTTGTACGTCACGCCGGCACCCTGCAAGAGTGGCTGGCTAAACGTGAAGTCGTAGCTCGTGGTCCAGAGCGACGGCACGTCACGAAACAAATTATTCGTCGCGTCGAGCTGGGCGGTATTCGAGAAGCCGAACTGGGCACCGGTGGCGGTCCGCTTCGAGACCCCGGCCGTCGTGATGCCCTGATTCGTACGCAAGACCGGCACGAAGAGCAGCGTCTGGAAGAGCGGGTCGACGTTCTGGGGGCGGTTGCCGTTCTGCCAGGTCGAGCTCGCCGAGAGCTGGGCGTCAAACGCGGCAAGCGCGCTCTCCACGCCGCGGAAGGGATCGGTCTCGGTGATCGCGGGGTCGTAGATGCTCGGCGTGCCCGCCGGCGCCGTGAGCAGCGACACGGGTGGTTCGCCCGTCTGGGGCCGTGGGCCTCCGAAGCTTCCGAACCGACCGCCGAGGTTTCGGAGCACCTTGCCGTTTTCGAGCGCCGTGCGGATCGCCTCTTCGAGCGAGAGTTCCCAAATCTGGTCGAACTTCGCGTTCGAGAGCATCATCGGCTCGTGCGTGCCGGCCGCCTCGTCGAGCGGCTGCTGCTCGGTGTCGGGGTATTCGAGCTTCTGAATCGCCCCGACGTAGTGCGAGAGGTCGCCGTCTTCGAAGAAGTAAAACGGCTGCCGCGGCGCACACCCACCCGCGAGGAGCGAGACGCTCGTCAGGATCGCCCAGATTGTGCGGGCCGGCTTGTTCACGGGGGGCTCGTTCAAGGTGCGGTCAAAATGCCGCCGCTGCGCCCGGAGGGATAACGCCGCCGAATGACAGCGTCTCCCGGCATGGGGCCCCCCGACTCCATGTCCGCTTCGTGCACCCAGGCGCAGCGACAGCGAAGGTGGTATCGGCTGCTCCAGGCCGCAAACTTGGGGCAATCGTTACAGTCGGTCGCTCAGCGACGAGACTGGGCAGTCTGGGAAGGCCAGCGACTCGAGCGAGTCTCACGGAATTCACCAGCCGTCGACGTCACGAACCGTGCCGCGGCACCGGGCACCGATTCGACGAACGCCAGCCCCGCCTCGGGCCCGAGCACGCTGGCCGCGGTGGCCACGGCATCGGCCGTCGTGCAATCGGTGGCGATCACGGTCACGGCCGCCGGCCCTGTCACTCCGAGGCCGGTTCGGGGATCGACCACATGGCTATACCGCACGCCGTCGATCTCGACGGCCTGAAACGCGTCGCCCGACGTGGTCACGGCTGCATCCACGAGTTCGAGCGTCATCGGGCGTCGCCCGTCTCCACCACCGGTGAGTGCAGCCACCTCGATCGTCCACGCAGCGGCTCCTGGCGGTGGCCCCGACACCGCGATGTCGCCCGAGGCATCGATCATCGCCGACCCGATCCCACGCTCGGCCAACACCTCCATCCCCCGATCGATCGCATAGCCCATGCCGATGCCGCCGAGGTCGAGCCGCATCGCCGGCGCGACGAGCATCGCCGTCCTACGATCCTCGTCGAGCACGAGCATGTCGGGGCCGACAGCCTGCCGAGCGGCAGCGAGTTTGTCGGCCCGTGGCATCACGCCTGATCGTCGGGCCTGTCGCCAGAGCGTCGTCAGTGGTCCGACGGTCGGATCGAACGCACCGCCGCTGCGATCGCGCCAGGCAACCGCCGTCGACAGCACCCGCCAGAGGTCGTCTCCGACCGCCACCGGTGCGCTGGTGGGGGCTGCGGCGGAGAGCTGCGACAGTTCGCTGTCTGGATCGTAGTCGGACAGAATCCCTTCGAGCCGCGAGATCTCCGCAAACGCTGCGGCGATCGCCGCATGCGCCGCCGCCTCGCTGGCGTACACGGTGATCGTCCACGGCACACCCATCAACCGCCGGGTCTCACGAATTCTCGCCCGGGGCCCTGCGCCTGCCGGCTCCCGACGCCCACAGCCTCCCACGACCAGCAGCATGCAGGCTGCCAGCACCGCGACGGTCGGATACACTGTGCGGATCATGTCGGAACAGCCTGCTCAGCCCGCCGTGACGATCACCTTCGATTGCACGCCCTTGCGCGGCGTGCCCCGGTTCGACGTGCCGCTCGACGCCTCGCCGGCGTTTCGGATGCGGCTCGAACGGATGCAACGGGCTGTCGCCCGCCACGGTACGCGCAACACCTATTATCTCACGAATTCGACCTGCACGTTTCGATTCACGAACGACCCGGCCAGTGGCTGGGTGCAGTTCGCGATCGAGGGCACGGTGATCACCGACGAGCTCGACCGCAAGACGGTGGGCAGCGACCTCGAGATCCGTCTCGAAAAAGAGACCTGCGACTGGCTCACGCAGCCGGCCGTCCAGTGGCTCACCCTCTCGGCAAAGCACGCCGTCGAAGTCGAATTCGACCGCTACATCGCGGCCGGCGACCTCTCCCGGGCCCTCGAACGCCTCGCCCGCGAGCAGGCCGCCAGCGACGCCGCCGGCGGCTTCGTGGGCATGAACTTGTAACGACTCCGTGGGGCAAGCGTCCCGCTTGCCGTGCACAGAGGCGCCGGCTCGGGGTTACCCCGTACCGTCTCGCCGGACGTTCGCCTCCGCCCTCCAGGATCTCGCCTCTCCCTCTGGGAGAGGCCGGCTGCAG
>Ga0208856_1000586_pt1 | contig 13416 bp, 10 predicted proteins | sample LakMenEpi13Jul12_FD_150690 | JGI IMG/M metagenome (GOLD analysis project Ga0208856, IMG submission 150690) | Freshwater microbial communities from Lake Mendota, WI - 13JUL2012 deep hole epilimnion (SPAdes) | ecosystem: Environmental > Aquatic > Freshwater > Lentic | place: Lake Mendota, Madison...
CTCGAATCCGAACCGCGCGCACACCGTGGCCGTGGCGACGCCGTGCTGCCCCGCGCCCGTCTCGGCGATGATGCGCTTCTTGCCCATGCGCCGCGCGAGGAGGATCTGCCCGAGGGCGTTGTTGATTTTGTGCGCGCCGGTGTGGAGCAGGTCCTCGCGCTTCAGGTAAATCTTCGCGCCGCCGAGCTGCTGTGTGAGGCGCTCGGCAAAGTAGAGCGGCGTGGGGCGGCCGCAGTAGTCGTGCAGCAGACCGTTCAGCTCGGTGTGAAAAGCGGGATCGGCCTTCGCCTTCTCGTATTCCGCGGTGAGGTCGAGCAGCGCCGTCATGAGCGTCTCGGGCACGAACATTCCGCCGAAGCGGCCAAAGTGACCCTTGGCGTCAGGAAGATTGGTAGTGGAAATCATGGGGCGGACGCTACGCAGCGTGCGGGATGGCGGCAAAGGGAAAGGTTTTGGCCTGGAAGTTTAGTGCGCTTTCCGTCGCAGCAACACCACGCACGCGAGAGCCAAGCCGACAGGGAGCGAAACGTCCGTGCCGGTGTCGTGTGCAGCAGCCCATCGCGTGATCGCTTCCTGGGATTTTGCGGGCGCGAAGTAGAGGTCGCCGGGTGCGATCCCGTAGGGCCATTGATCCTCGAATTCAGTGAGCCACCATTGCGCCGAGCCGGAGTTCGCAGGCAGACGCAATTCACGGAGCAGCGAATCCTTTTCAGCCTGGGGCAGCGCCTGGCTCCACACCGCCTTGCCGGACCAGCGCGCCCCATCGAGCGTGCCGGCGTAGCGCGCGTCGCCGATGAAATAGAGGCGCAGCAGACGCGAGGATGCGCCGACTTTTTTCGCGTCCCTGCGGCTGTCGGGCTCGCGGTAGGGAAAGAGCGGGCGCTCCGTCGTGAAGCTGATGCGCAGTGCGCCGGCCTGCACGGAGGTCTCGCCGGTCGAGCGCTTCGCGACCTTCAATGCGGTGAACATCCAGCCATCCCGCACATACGGTGCGGCCCACGCCTCGACCTCCGGTGAAAAATAGTAGCCGTTCGTCTTTAGCCAGTCAGTTAGCGCGCTCGCCGAGGTGGCGGAGAGGACTGCTGCGTTGAAGCCGGCGACGTCCTTACGCTCGATGACCGTCACTGCCGACCGTGGAGCGGCGTAGGCGACTTGCGACGCGGAGCAGCCGAAGCTTGCGTGCGGTTTGACGCGCGGCCTTGTGATGTTGGCGAGGTGTGGAAATGCCTCGTTGCCAGATTCCGAAAGCTGCGGACGCGAAGGCGTGGGGACGAGGAAGCCAAAGTCGTCGCCCTCCGCCTTGAACGACGCCTTGCGGATGAAGTGTTCCGTCTTCGTCTGCGGATCCCAGATGATAAGGACGGTCTGATCGGCATTCACGACGGGCTCACCGAGGCGGCCGAGCGCGCAGCAGGCATGAACGGCGCTCGCATGGAGCAAACTCAGCGCAAAGAGGGCGAAGGCGAAGGTCGGTCTCATTTCGTGCTAAGTTTCCAGCACTTCACGGGATCCTTGCTTTGCAGTCAAGCCGGTGACTGGAACATTTCAGCCCGCCTCGTTCCCTTGGCGGCTACACTTTGAGGAGTTCGCGCTGCCAGGGGAGGAGCTTGGGGAGTGCTTCGTCGGGGCGGAAGGCGAGGGATTCGAGGACGGCTTTCGCGGCGATGAGCGAGGGGTCGAGCTGGACTTCGGTCGCGATTTGGTCGCGGTGTTTCTTCAGTTCGAGGAAGCGGTCGTATTGCGCCTGCGAGGGGCGGTTGCGCGGGGTGCGGACCACTTTCGGCCATTGCGATTCGTCCATGGCGAGGCCCCGATCCGCGGCTTCGAAAAATCGTTGCGCGCGTGAGCCGCGGAGGTGGCGGATTTCCGGCTGGCGGCCGGCTTCGATGTCCACGGCGGCTTCGACGAGTTTTTCGCTGTGCAAAATGTGGAAGGTGGGTTTGTCGAGGCGGCGCGCCTCGTCGTCGCGCCAGCGCCAGAGCTCGCGGAAGATGGCGGCGGCGCGGCCGCGCAGGTGGCCGCTGCCGGCGATGCGCCAGAGCTGGTCGGGATCGATCTCCTTGTCCACTTCGGCGGAGCGGATGGCGCGTTCGCACGACTGGCGGAACCATTCCATCCGGCCAAGGCGGACGAGGTCGGCTTCGAGGATGCGCGCGATTTCTCCGAGGTGGCGCGTGTCGTTCACGGCGTATTCGAGCATCTGCGGCGGGAGCGGGCGCATGGCCCAGTTGGCCTTCTGCGAGGCCTTCGCGATTTTCACGCCGAAGTATTTTTCCGCGAGCGCGGCGTAGCTGAATCCGGTGACTCCGCTGAGGCGTGCGGCGAGCATGGTGTCGAAGACGCGCGCGGGCGTGGGGCAGCCGGAGCGGCGGAGCAGACGAAGGTCGTAGTCGGCGCCGTGCAGGAGGATTTCCTTGCCGGCCCACGCGGTCCAGAGCGGCGTGAGATCCATCGGAGCGAGTGGATCGATCAGCATGTCCACGCCGCCGACGGTGATTTGGATCAGGCAGAGTTTTTCAAAATAGCAGTGCAGCGAGTCGGCCTCGGTGTCCACGGCGATGCGGTCGTGCGGTGCGAGATGCGGCAGCACGGCTGCGAGCGCTTCGGGAGTGTCGGTCATCGGGGTCATCGAATAGTGCAAAAGTGTGTGAAAAGTGTGTTTGGAAAGCGTGGCGTGTTCGTTGCCCTTGGTCTTATTCTTATTCGTAATCTTACTCTTAATCCGCCGCCTGCACTAAGTGCGGTGCAGACAGCGGTTTTGGATGGTAGCCGGGACTTGGAAGGGGATTAAGATTAGGATTAGGATTAGGATTAAGAATAAGAGTAAGACTTAGCCGCGCAGGCCGCCCATGAGCAGTTCGGCGTTGGACTTTGTGCTCCTGAGTGCGTGCAGCAGGACTTCGGTTGCCTCAGCGGGCGGGAGGGCGGCTAGCTGTTTGCGCAGGACGGCGATGCGGTCGTATTCCTGCGGGTGGTAGAGGAGTTCGTCGCGGCGCGTGGCGCTCTGGAGCAGGTCGATCGCGGGGAAGATGCGGCGCTCGGCGATGTAGCGGTCCAGCTTTACCTCCATGTTGCCGGTGCCCTTGTATTCCTCGAAGATGACCTCGTCCATGCGGCTGTGGGTCTCGACGAGCGCGGTGGCGAGGATGGTGAGGCTGCCCGCTTCGTCGGTGTTGCGTGCGCTGCCGAAGAATTTTTTCGGCTTGATGAATGCCTTCGTGTCCACGCCGCCGGACATGGTGCGTCCGCGGCCCGGCTGTGCGTTGTTATATCCGCGCGAGAGGCGCGTGATGGAGTCGAGGAAGATGAGGACGTGCTTGCCGAGTTCGACGAGGCGGCGCGCGCGGTCGGCGACGATCTCGGCGACTTGGATGTGGCGCGAGCTGGGCTCGTCGAAGGTGGAGGAATAGATCTCCGCGCCCTTCACGCTGCGGACGAGGTCGGTGACTTCCTCGGGGCGCTCGTCCACGAGGAGGAGGATGACGTGAAGGCCGGGATTGCAGCGGACTGCCGCCTGCGCGAGTTCCGCCATGAGGATCGTTTTTCCCGCGCGCGGAGGGGCGACGAGGAGGCCGCGCTGGCCGCGGCCGATGGGGGCGATGAGGTCCACGGCGCGCGCGGTGAGCGAACTGCCGGAGCCGTTGTCGAGCGTGACGCGTGCGTCGGGGAAGCGTGCGGTGAGCGTGTCGAAATCCTTCGGCTCCTTCCATTCCGCGATGGGCGTGCCCTCGATGGTGAGGATCTCGTCGGCCGACATGTTCTTCTCGCGATGGTTCGGCGGTCGGAAGCGTACGGTGACGAGGTGGCCGCCCTTGAGCTTGAGCCGCTTCGCGAGCTGGAAGCTGATGAACGGATCCTGCGGGCCGGGGCGGAAGCTGTGACGCGGGAATCGCACGAAGCCGCAGCCGTCGCTGGTGATGAATTCCGTGATGCCTTCCGCGAGGAGCGTGAAGCCGAGCGCATGGTAGGCGCGCAGCAGATCGAACACGAGGTAGTGGCGGTTTTTTTCCGCATTCACGCGGAGGCGGAGAAGGTCGGCGCGCTTGAGAAGCTCACGGTGCGTGAGCGCGTGGAGTTCGTCCACCCACAGATCGCGCGGGCGCAGTTCCGGCGGTCTTTCGTACTGCACGGGCGGCGGCGGCTCGGATGCGGAAGCCGGGGCTTCACCCTGCGGCGAAGGGCTCCAGTCAGCCGGCGGTGCGGGTGCGGGTGCGGGTTCTGCGGGCGTGGTCTCCGAGGGCGCGGCCAGCGGCTCAGGCGAAATGTCGCCGGAGGCTGGCTGCGAGGATTCGGGATTGTCCGTCGAGGTTTTGGACAGTGCTGTCATTCCAAATTACGTAATCTGCTTTCTGTGTCTTCTCACCTAAGTCGAGTTGGGCTGCCATTATCGCCATCGCGGTCCCGGGTGCAAGCCCGCGCTCCCGGGTGAGGCGGGAGAGCTGCGTGTCGCGGTGGCAGGCCACGACGATGACCCGATCCATCTGCGCCTCGGCACCCGTCTCGTAGAGGAGCGGGATGTCGCTGAGCAGCCATCCTCCCGTGGTGCGCGCGGTTTCTGCGAGGGCGGTCCACCGGGCGCGGACGATGGGATGGAGGATGGATTCGAGGGTCTTGCGCCGGCTTTCGTCGGCGAAGACTAGCGCGCGCAATTTCACACGGTCGGGGCGGCCGGTGCCGTCGCAGGCTGCGTCTCCGAATGCCGCGACGATGGCATCGCGGACTTTGTCGTCCGCCGCGAGCAGGTCGTGCACGCAGCGGTCGGAATCGAAATGTTCCACCGGCAATTGCTCGCGCAGCAGCCGGGTGAATGTGCTTTTCCCAGTGGCAATGCCGCCGGTGATGCCGATGACAGGCACGGGAGAAGCGGGGGAAAGGTGCGGCGAAAAAATCAGCGCCGGGCAGCCGGGTTCAGAACGCCGCTGAAAGGCGCGGATGTCTGACTGGCGCGGTAGTTGCGGGGTATTTCGACCGGGCGGTAGGTCTTACCCCCACCGATGTTTGGCAACAAGGGCGGCGCGATCTCAGGCAGCGGCATCGCGTCCACGGATTCTTCCTTTTCTTCGTCGGAAGTGATCGGCGCGCCTTCGGGGTTCACGAGGCGTGCCGTCACGAAAATGACGAGGTTGCGCTTGATGTGCTGATCCGCATTGGAGCGGAAGAGGCGACCGATGAGTGGGATGTCGCCGAGGATGGGAGTCTTGTCCTCGACCTTCTGCACGTCCTCGCGGATGAGGCCGCCGAGCACGATCGTCGCTCCGTCGAAAACGGTCACATTCGTTGTGACTTTCCGGGTGCTGAAGATTGGCTGGTTGATGATGTTCGGCGTGAGGACATTCGTCGTCGTGACGCCGGTGAACGGGTTCGTGCTCGTCGTCTGGATCGGGCTTCCGTAGTTGATGAAGCCTTCGAATTCCACGACCTGCGGCGAGAGATGCATATCAATCGAGTAGCCGTCCGGAAGGATGGTCGGCTCGACCTCGAGGGTGACGCCGACGTCGCGCTTATCAAACGCGGTCGGCGTGGTGGGCGTGACGGGGAAATTGCCGCCGGCACCGCCGCCGCCGCCGAGTAGGCCGCCGCCGCCGATGCCGCCGCCGACGCCGCCGACGCCGCCGAAGGTCTGCGGGATCTGCGGCGGGGAGAATTCTGTCGGATATCTGAACTCGCGGATGATCTCGATTTTCGCGATCTGGGCGCTCTTGGTGGTCACGCGGGGAGCCGAGAGGAGGTCAATTCCCTTCTTCTGGTTCAGTCCGCGCATGATGAGCTGGAATGTCGGATCGGTGCCGGCTCCGATGAGCGATGCGATGCCGGGCGCGAGCAGGCCGCCGGCTCCGGTGCCGGCGAGCAGGGCGTCAATGACACCTCCGGAGATGGCGGTGCTGCCGCTTCGGTTTCCAGCAGTCACAGGAGCATCTCCGATATTCTGCGGGAAGGCGAAGTTCTGCGCGTTGAACGCATTTCCGGTTCCGGCTGTTCCGCCGCCGGTGAATACACTGAGGTTCCGCGGGATGTTTGACTGGCCGAGCATCCAGTCGAAGCTCAGTTCCTTGAGGTTGTTCTGCGAGATTTCGACGAATTTCGCCTGAATCTCGATCTGCTTCGCACCGCCTTCGGTCTGGCCGATTTCGATGATTTTTTCGATGAGGTCGAGGTTGTCCTGGGTGTTCTTGACGATGAGCGTGCTGCTCGCCTTGCTGTACATCGCCACCGAGCCTGGAGGGAAGGCGACGCCATTCGCGATGAGCCAGTCCCTTGCACTGGACGGAACGCCTGCCGCTGGGTCCGCAGGCGGTGCTCCGAGGCCGCCTCCCGGTGCGGGAGCTGCTCCACCACCACCGACGCCAGGCGCTTGCGAGATCATGCTCGGCGAAACCCTCCACTGCTTCGTGAAGAGCTCCTCGGTCTGCGCACCGAGCGGGACGATGTTCACCGCGAACGGCTCGATCTTGTACTTCAGGTTCGCGAGGTTGGTGATGTATTTGATGACCTCGATGAGCGGGACATTGTTCAGCGTGAGCGTGATTCGCGTGCCGCCTCCGCCTCCGCCTTCGCCGGGAACGGCGGGTATGCCGGGGACGCCGCCGGGAGCGGGAGCTTCGAGTCCGGGGATGCCGGGGGCCGGGGCCGGGGCCGGGGCCGCGGGAGCCGCACCACCGCCGCCTTCATCGCCGAGGCGCAGGACGATGTTCACGCCCTCGCCTTTCTCATCAAGCTTCTTCGACTTGTCCACGAGGAATTCGATCGCCTCGCGCACGGTGGTGTCGCGGAAATCAATTTTTGGGAACCGGATGTTGTTCAGCTTCGAGCTGATGGCGACCGTGCTCGGGGCCGTGGAAGGCCCGGACGTGATGACGTCCTTGATCTTGCGATCGAAGCGCTTGGCCGGGCGGTCCCATTCCTTTTCGACTTCCCACAGCGCGATGGCGCGCGAGGCGTTGTAGCCGGCGCGCGAGGAACGCATCTTCATGTTCGCGATTTCCTGCCGACCATCGCGCGCGGCCTGATTGTAGGGATCGCGGGTGATGATTTCCTGGTATTTCCGATCGGCGAGATCGTAACGCCCCAGGTCGGTGTAGCCTTTTGCCTCGATGAAGAGCTGCTTGACATCCTCGACCTTTGTCCGGTGCTGGGGCGTCATCTGCTTGTTGAAATAATCCGGCGCCTCGATGTTCTTGAGCAGCCGCGCAGTGGCGTGGACGCCGTATGGGCCGGACGCGCGATCCGAGGGATTCTGCCGCAGTACTTCCTGCAAGACCTGCACGGCGAACGCGTAGTAGCCTTCCGTCACGCGTTGCTCGGCGAATTTGATGCCCGCGAGCTTGATGCCGTCCTCGGCCGCCTTGCGGCTCTGCGCCGTCGCCGGCGCGCCGGGTGTGATGCTGTCGCACGCGTTCTTGAAGTGCGCGAAGGCCGCCTCGTAATCCTTTTTGCGAAGCGCCTCATTGCCCTTCTCCATCGAATCGCGGGCGCTGTTTTCGCGCGCGATGCGGCGGACCATCTCGCGGTTTGCAGCGGCATCCACGGATTCGCCGGCGAGATTTTGCGCCCACATCGCTGCGGGCTGGATGAGCATGCTTCCGATGAGCAGAGGTGCGATGCTTGCGGTGAGCGGGGTGCGATTCATGTTGGATGGGGTCTCGGTCTGGATTTGCTGGGATTCCTGCTGGAAAAAAGTGCTGCGGCGTGTCGGGGGAAAAGGGCTCGTTCGTGTCGCCTGCTACGGGGTCAGGGTCAAGGTTTTCTTGGTTCCGTCGGGCAGTTCGATGTCCGCCTCATTCGCCCGGATTTTCAGAACCTTGTAGGTCTTATCCTTCTCGGGTTCGAGCGTGAACGTGTACCCCCGGCGCTTGGTGAAGCCCGCGGTCTTCGCACCGCCCGGCTTGACCCATTTGTAACGGAACGTGGCGTAGGAGTCCGGCGAGTTCACTTCCTTATTGAGCGGGAGCACGATCTTGTCTTGGGTTTCCTTGTCCAGGAGCGTGGCCTCGGAGACGTCCACCGTGGTTCCGTCGGCACCGGGAACTTCCTTGTGCCGGAATGACTCCACCTTGAATTTCGTTCCAAGGATGTCATTGCCCACCGTCACATACTGGCTCCGATCCTTGAGAGCCTTGGTGTTGATCTGCACGGTGATGTCCGCCGGCTTCGCAGGTTTCGCCGGCCCGTCCCAAGACTTCATGATGAGCCGGAAGGGGACGAAGTCCACCTTCGAGAGTTCGAGTTTTATGTGATACGGCGGGTGCTGGTTCGGATCCTTCGGATCGGTCGAATCATCGGGCAGCGGCTTGCCGTCCGGCCCGATGATGGGCTGGCCGTTCATGTCAAGATGCGCGCGCGCATCGAGACCGAGCCAATCCTCCAAGACCGTGAAACCTTTCTGGCTCGGGTCGTCGTTCAGCACGTTCGCGCTCATCACGTTCAGGCCGTGTTTTTCGAGCCAGTCATTCGGGACGGGCGGATGAAAGGTCTTTCCGCGTAACTGCTCCAGCTTGCCGTCAATCGCCACGTAGGGCTTGCTGATGAACAGCCGCGGGTCGTCCTTCTTCACCGCGGGCCATGCGAGCGTCGCATCGAGAGACGTGCGCGCGGCGTCGAGCGTTTGCGTGTTGAGCTTCTCCACCTTCGCGCTGGAGACGGATCCGCCGCGGCTGGCGCTGAAATTGGAATCGAAGTCCGAGACTTTCATCCACAGCATCGCGGTCGCGGAAATGCCGAGAAACGCCGCGATGGCGAGCGTGAGCTGGGCGGGGTTTTTCTTGATCCAGTCCATCGTCATTTGTCCTTCGATTTTCCCTTCTCGGGTTTCTCGGAGCCCGCCTTGGGTTCCGAGAAGTTCAGGATTTCGAGTTCGATGGTGCTCGTGATTTTCTCGGTGCCGAAGATGTAGGAGAGCGGCCCATCATGCGGCACCGGTGCCGAAGCGGGCGCGGGCGCGGGAGCGGGTGTCGGCGCGGGCGTGGGTGTCGGCGCGGGCGTGGGCGCATTCTGCGGGAGAATTGGAGCAGCGCCCGCGGGGGCGGTGCGCGGCGGGGATTCCGTCGCCTTGTTTTGCACGGCGACGGTGCGGATGACGAAGAGCTGCTGCTTGTGATTCGCGAGGCCGGTGAGCACGCCGCGCAGTGCGTCGTCCTTGGAAGCAAATTTGAGCCTGAGAGTGTTGCGCTCGATCCCGTGGGCGCCGGAACTCCGCTGCTTCCCGGCTTTCGCGCCGCCCTCCTCGGGCAGCGGCTCGCGCTGGAATTCCTGCAGGTCAATGTTGCCCGTCTTGATGAGCACATTCATCACCGCCTCGATCGCGCGAAGCTCTTGGGCGAGCGCCGTGGTGGCCTTGTCATCCGGCGGCTGCGACTGGTACCGGTCGAAGCCGAGGTAAAAGTCCTTCGGCCGCTCGACATTTGCGGCCGCGGCCTTTGTCGCGAGCATCCCGACGGTCTCCTTGAGCAAATTCTGGAAGGCCACTTTTGTGATCGTCTCGGTCGGCAGCACGCGATCCTTCAGCTCCTTTTTGAACTTCGTGATTTTGTCCGCGAGTTCCGTCTTCTGCGCGATGAGTTCCTTCAGGTTTGCCGTCATCAGGCCCGGCTTCGTCTCGTTGAGTTTCTTCAGTTGCGCAGTCGCCGATTTGTATTCCGAAGTGGCGGCGTCGGCCTTGTCCATCGCCGAATACGTGAAGTAGCCGAGGGTGCCGACGCCCGCGAGCATCACCGCGCCAAACCCGGTCAGGAATTTATTTTCGGAAACCCAGTTCATTGGAAGGAAATCGGGTTTGTGAGTTTCAATGGGAGCACAAATCGGAAGGCCCACACGTCCACGGTGTCGTCGTTCTGGCGGATGTAGCCCGCGCGAGCGTCCTCGATGGGTTCGACGAGCTTGGAAGTCTTCAGATTGGCGATGAACTCATCCACGACGGCAGGGCCCGCATTGTTGCCCGCGGAGGTGCTCAGGTAGAGACCCTTCGCCATGAGGATCACGGCCGGAGCCTTGGGGGTCTTGGGCTTGTTCTGGCCCGGCTTTGCGGGAGCCTCGGGTTCCTCCTTTTTCCCGGCATTGGACGCGAGTTCGAGGCCCGTGATCCAGATGAAGTCCTTCGGGATTTTTGAATTAAGCTCGGCCAGGACGTTCACCCAGTATTCGCGTTCCTGCGCGACCTGCGCGAGCGGCTGGACGGACTTGATAAGCGCGTCCACCTCGCTCTGTGCGGCCTTGATGTCCTTGTCGAGTGCCACGAGCGGCGCGGCCTTCTGCTTCAGCTTCTCGGTGACCTCGTCCGTCCTGCTGGCGGCATTTTCGTAATACTGCCACCACGCGCCGAGCGCCGAGAGGATGCAGACTCCCGCGGCGATGAGATACGGCCGCTGTGCTGCGCGCTTGCCTGCCTTCACGACGCTGGCCGGGCGCAGGTTCAGCTCCATCGGGCAGTTGCCGAGGGCGCGCAACGCGAGGCCCACGAGTTCGCCGAGCGTGTGCGTGGCATGCGCGACTTCGTCCGTGTTGGCAGTGTCCGCCACGGTCACATTGCGCAGCGGATTGAAATAATCCACCTCCATGCTGGGAAACTTCTCCTGGAAAAATTCGCGGATGTACGGCAGCGACGCGGTGCCGCCCGCGATGAGCACGCGCACGGGCTGCGAGCCGCCGTGTTCGCTGCGGTAAAACGTGATGCTGCGCGCGATTTCCTGATGCAGCCGCGTCATCTGGTTGCGCGTGATTTTCGAGATGCGCGCGATCCCCGCGTCGTCCGGCTCCGCATACGTGCCGCCGAGGCTCACGAAGCCGTCCTGCACCTTGCGCGTCTCCGCCTCGGGAAACGAGATGCCGAAGTCCTTCGCGATCGCCGTGGTGATCGAGCTGCCGCCGATGTTCAGCCGGCGCGGGAAAATCTTGCCCGGCTCGCAGAAGAGCAGGTTCGTCGTGCGCGATCCGATGTCCAGCAGGATGGTGCAGCCTTCCGCGTCCGGGTAATTGTAGCGGAGCGCATTGTAGAGAGCCATCGGCGCGATCTCCACGACCGCCGGCTTCAGGCCGCCTGCCTGTGCGGAGGTGTTGATCTCGTCGAGGAGGTCGGACTTGATCGCCGCGAGGATCACCTCCACCTGCCCGCCGTCGCCCGCATCGAGAAGCTGCCAGTCCCACACCACTTCATCAATCGGGTAAGGGACATTCTGCTGCGCCTCGAACGCCACGAGCTGCTCGACCTGCGTTGCATCGCCCACACTTGGCAGCGTGACCGGGCGCGTGAAAATGACGTGCGATGCGATCGCGTAGTTCACACTGCGGCCCTTCACTCCGAGTTCGCCCACGATCTGCTCGACTTGGAGCTTCGTCTGCGCCGCCCGCGTGGGATCGGCGGAAGGGTCGCCGAGGATCTCGCCCTGCTTCAGCCGGGACAGGGTGAGGCCCCCGTCCTCATTTCTCTCAAACTCGGCCAGACTGATCGTCTGCGTGCCGAGGTTCAGCGCGAGAATTCCTTTGGGTGCGGCCATTCGTGTCGGTAAAAGTGCGGGCCTAGCGGTTGGTTGGCTTCACCGCCTCGTAGCGGTCCGACCAGAGCGGCGCGAACGGTGTGTCGGCCTTCGGCGAGAGCATCCCCGGAGTGAGCGCCATGTTCGGCAAGGGCACGGTTTTGCCCTTCATCGAGGAAAGTGCGAGCACCTGTCCCTGCCGCAGGATCGTCACCCATGCATTCTGAATCATCGCCGGGTTCAGGGGATGCCCGTCGGTGATGCGTTCGAGATTGCGTGGCGACACATACATGATCGTGTAGCGATCCTTGCCCTTCGGAAGGTTGATGTGCGTAATTTCGCCGGGGCACAGCTTGCCATTCAGCAGCACGTCGAATTTGAACGTCAGCTCATCCACGATCTCCACGCCTTCCACCGCGAATTCCACCTCGATCTCCAGCCATTTCTGCGGCTGCGAGCGCTTGACCGTCGTCCCCGTCACGACGAACTCCGGCGTCCCGATCACGGCAGGCTGGATTTTTTCAATCTTCACATTCTTCGACGTGATGGGCGCAGCCGGGATGGTCGGCGCGCCGAATGCCGCGCCGCTGGCGGCGAGGCTGAGGGCTGCAAAAGCAAACGCTGGAATCTTCATGGGCGATACTAGGGGCGGAGTTGATGTCCTTTCCGGCAGAGCGGAGTGGGTTCGCCTTTCTTCCGCATGTCCCCGGCGATTGAAAGTAAAAATTGCGAAACTCACTAAGATTTTATCTTTCCTTCTGCCCCGAATGTCGCCGCGACCCGCAGCGCAGCGCCGCCCGCGAGCGTGATCTCCGCAGGCTGCATCCCGGCGGGCAGGAAAGTGCGGAGCGCAAATGTGCGCGCCTGAAGTTCCGCGAGCCGCGGGCGGAGTTGCGACGCAGCGAGATTCGCGATCATCCCGTCGCCCGTGCAAGTCGCATCGCGCAGGCACAGGTTGAATTCCTCATCCATCACGATGTCCCCGCGGATCGTCAGCGTCGCCTTGAAAAACATCGCCTTCGCCACCGCCACCGCAGTCACCCCGATCCGGTGCGGCCCTTCCGACTCCAGCGTGAGCTGCACACTTTCCACCTCCGCACCGTGCTTCGACGCCGCATCGCGCGCGAGGCCGAGCAGCGCCGCATCGAGATCCGCCGTCGCCGCCGACGCGTCGAACGTCCCGTTCGTGCAACTTTGCAGCGACATCGTCCGCGCACCATCCGCCGTCGTCCCGAAAGCAAACACGCAATCCTCGGCCCCCACGCGCACCTGCACCTGCACCGGGCCGAGCAGCGCAGGCTCCGCCGCGATCTCCAGCGTGCGGGAAAAAAATCCGCCTGCCGCATTTTCCAAAGCCGCCGGGTGACGCGCACTCCCGTCCAGCCGGACGCCCGTGAGATTCATCCGCAGCGCGCTGAGCGAGGGAAACTCCCCCTCCGTCGTCACCGCATCCTCGCGCGCCCCCAGCGGCATCGCGCCGCGCGTGAGCGCCGCGCAGAGGCTCACTGTGTCATGTGGAAACGCATCACCGCCGAGTGCAAACATGCGCGACTTGTGCGGAGTGTGCGCCGTTCGCGCAATGCGAAAAGGACACATTCCCAGCCGCCGACGGAATGAGGCGGGCTGGCTGGAAAAATGAGGGCTGACGAATGACGGAATCACGAAGACGCCCGGCCCGTTCTTCGTCTGCTTTGCATTCCACGCGATCCTGATTTCCCTCCCCGCCGACACCGACCGCCTCCCACACGCTGGAGCCAGAGAAGGGGATTGAACCCTTGACCTGCGGTTTACGAAACCGCTGCTCTACCACTGAGCTACTCTGGCGTTGCGCAAATTGCGGGCGCGGAATATCGGGAGCCCCCCGCGCCTTGGCAAGCGCTTTTACGCGGCTTTCACGCGACTTTCACGCGACCATCGCCGTTCGCGCGGCGGCGGGAAGGTCCGCTGCCGC
>Ga0208856_1000587_pt1 | contig 13381 bp, 8 predicted proteins | sample LakMenEpi13Jul12_FD_150690 | JGI IMG/M metagenome (GOLD analysis project Ga0208856, IMG submission 150690) | Freshwater microbial communities from Lake Mendota, WI - 13JUL2012 deep hole epilimnion (SPAdes) | ecosystem: Environmental > Aquatic > Freshwater > Lentic | place: Lake Mendota, Madison...
GACATGACGCGGCGGCTGTGGCTCGGTGTGCTCTGCACGCTGCCCGTTTTCGTGCTCGCGATGGGGCACGCGTTTCCCGGCGCGCCGCACTGGTTCATGGGCACTGCATCGCGCTGGACGCAGTTTTTGCTCACCACTCCGGTCGTGCTGTGGGCGGGCTGGCCGTTCTTTTTGCGCGGAGCGCGATCGCTGCGCACGGGGCACTTCAACATGTTCACGCTCATCGCACTCGGCGTCGGCGCGGCGTTTGCATACAGCGCGGTGGCGATGCTTGCGCCCCAGGTGTTTCCCGAGGCGATGCGGATGGGCGGCGTCGGAATCTACTTCGAGGCCGCGGCGGTCATCATCGTCCTCGTGCTCGCGGGGCAGGTGCTTGAATTGCGCGCACGCGCCCGCACCGGCAGCGCGATCCGCGCGCTGCTCGATCTCGCGCCCGCTACAGCCCGGCTCGTGAACGCGGACGGCGAACGCGAAGTCCCGCTCGATCGCGTCGCCGTCGGCGCGATGCTGCGAGTGCGGCCCGGCGAAAAAATTCCCGTGGATGGCAAGGTCGCCGAGGGCAGTTCGAGTGTGGATGAATCCATGCTCACCGGCGAACCCATCCCCGTCGCGAAAGCCGCAGGCGATGCCGTGACCGGCGGCACCATGAATGGCACCGGCGGATTCCTCATGCGCGCCGAACGCGTCGGCAGCGGGACGATGCTCGCGCGCATCGTGCAGATGGTCGCCGAAGCGCAGCGCAGCCGCGCGCCGATTCAGGCGCTCGCCGATCGCGTGGCCGGATGGTTTGTGCCCACCGTGCTCGCCGCCGCGGTGCTCACCTTTGCGCTGTGGCTGTGGCTCGGGCCGGAGCCGCGCCTCGCACACGCGCTGGTGAATGCCGTCGCCGTGCTCATCATCGCGTGCCCGTGCGCGCTCGGCCTCGCCACGCCGATGAGCATCATGGTCGGCGTCGGACGCGGCGCGCAGGCCGGCGTGCTCGTGAAAAATGCCGAGGCACTCGAACGTCTCGGACACGTGACCGTGCTCGTCGTGGACAAGACTGGAACGCTCACCGAGGGCCGCCCGAGACTCGCCGCGCTCGTGGCAACGGACGGCTTCACCGAAGACGAACTCCTCGGCGCCGTCGCAGCCGTCGAGTTATCGAGCGAACATCCGCTCGCCGCCGCCATCGTCTCCGCTGCGAAGGAACGCGGCATCGCATTCGAGTCCGCGCGTGATTTTCAATCCATCACCGGCGGTGGTGTGATCGCAAACTTCGCCACGCGCGAAGTCGCTGTCGGCAGCGCGGCATTCCTCGCAGCGCGGGGCGTGCGCGTTCTTGCGTCGCTGGAGCAAAAGGCCGTCGCCCTGCAGGACGATGGGCACACCGTCGTCTTCGCCGCAATCGCCGGGCGCGCAGCCGGGCTGCTCGCCGCGGCCGATCCCATCAAGTCCTCCGCCGCGGAGTCCGTACGCGAACTTCACGCGCTCGGGATCAAGCTGCACATGCTCACCGGCGACAATGCACGCACGGCGGGCGTCGTCGCGAAACGGCTCGGCATTGATTCCGTCGAGGCAGAGGCATCGCCTGCATCAAAAATCGCGCGCATCAAATCGCTGCGCGCCGCGGGCGAGGATGTCGCGATGGCCGGCGATGGCGTGAACGACGCACCCGCGCTCGCCGCCGCCAGCGTCGGCATCGCGATGGGAACCGGCACCGATGTCGCAATGCAGAGCGCAGGCATCACTCTTTTGAAAGGCGACCTTCGCGGCATCGCCCGCGCCGTGCGCCTCAGCCGCGCGACGACGCGAAACATCCGGCAGAATCTCGTCTTCGCATTCCTCTACAACGCCCTTGGAATCCCGCTTGCCGCAGGCGCGCTCTACCCGTTCTTTGGCGTGCTGCTGAGCCCGATGATCGCAGGCGCGGCGATGAGCCTGAGTTCCGTCTCGGTGATCACGAATGCCCTGCGCCTGCGCCACACGCGGCTCGACGTGTGAGCGGAACGCTGTCGGTGGAGCGCACCCGTCCCCGGCGGCCACAGCCAAAGCGCGCAGCGCCACTTCCGATGCGCTTGCTCCGTGATGGCACGAACGCCCGGGAGAGAAAATGGACGCTGCGCGTGGAGCGAGATGGCCGGCGGGGACGCCAGCGCTCCATCACCTCCGCGCGCGCGGGTCGAGGGCATCGCGCAGGGCGTCGCCTAGGAAATTCAGCGCGACGAGCGTCAGCGACATCGCGGCGGCGGGGAAGAGCAGCAGCCACCAGTAGCTGTGGATCGGATTGATCACATTTTTCCCGTCGCTGAGCAGGCTGCCCCAGCTTGCCTGCGGGTCATTGATGCCGAGGCCGAGGAAGCTCAGGAATGATTCGTCGAGGATGACCGCGGGGATCGTGAGCGTGAGATAGACGACGATGACGCCGATCAGATTCGGCAGCAGGTGCCGCAGCAGGATGCGCGTGTGCGACTGCCCGAGCGCGCGCGCGGCAAGCACGAACTGCTGCTCCTTCAGCGCGAGCACCTGCCCGCGGACGATGCGCGCCATCGCGAGCCATTCGATGAGGCCGAGGCATAGGATGAGGATCATGATTTTCGCATAGCCCTCCACACTCGGCATCGCGCGGTGCAGGAAGCCTTCGAGCCACGGGGCGAAGGTGAAGATCGCGACGATGACGATGATGAGGCGCGGTACGCTGTGCAGCATTTCGATGAAGCGCATCATCACGTTATCCGTACGCCCGCCGACGTAGCCGGCGATGAGCCCGTATGTCGTGCCGATGAAAAAACTCACAAGCGCGCCGCACAGCCCGACGATGAGCGAGACGCGCGCACCTTGGATCACGCGGGAAAAAACGTCGCGCCCGTTCATGTCCGTGCCGAAGGGATGCTGCCATCTGCCGACTGCGCCGCCGCGCTCGATGTCCATCTTCACATGCGCAGCATCCCGCGGCAGCCATGAGGGCGGGTGCAGCGAGTGCGGAGTCACCTTCTCCGGGCTGTACGGAAAAATGCTCGGGCCGAAGATCGCGACGAACGCGATGCCTGCGAGGATGAGCATCGCGGCGACGGCGACGCGATTACGCGTGAGCCGCCGCCATGCGCCGGGCGGCTGGGCTGTGGGAATGGAAATCGGCTCGCTCATGCGCGACGATTGCGGGATGCGGATTGCGGATTGCGGATTGGAAAAAGATCCACGCCAGACCGCTGGCGGCGCGGGCCTGCGGCGTAAACGCCCAACGCCCAACGCCCAACGCCCAACGCCAAAGGGCGGAATCTCTTTCTTGGGCGTTGGGCGTTGAATCGGCGACGCACGGAGTCGGCTACCAGCAATCCGCAATCCGCAATCTGCAATGTGCAATCGGTCTTCATTCGAGTCGGATGCGCGGGTCGAGCCACTTGTAGGCGATGTCCACGAAGAGGTTCATGCCCACGAGCAGCGTGCAGTACACGGCGACGCTGCCGCAGCAGAGGAACACGTCGCGGTTCAGCACCGAGTTCACGAAAAATCCGCCCATGCCCGGCAGGCTGAAGACCGACTCGATGACGAGCGATCCTGTGAGCAGATTCGCAGAGAGAGGGCCGAGGAAGCTCACGACAGGCAGGATGCCGACCTTCAGCACATGCTTGTAGAGGACACGCTGTTCGCTGAGTCCCTTCGCGTGCGCGGTGCGGACGAAATCCTGATTGAGCACTTCGAGCATGCTCGTGCGCGTGAGCCGCGCAATATAGGCGACGAACGGCCCCGCGAGCGTGATCGCCGGGAGGATGAGGCTCGATATTCCCGTCCATCCGCCGACGGGCAGCCAGCCGAGCCAGAGCGAAAAAATCAACACCAGCGCAGGGCCGGTGACGAATGTCGGCACGGAGATGGCCGCGAGCGCGCCGAGCATCGTCGCGGAATCCACCCACGTATTTTTCCGCACCGCCGCGACGCTGCCTAGCCACACGCCGACCGCCGTGGAGAGCAGCAGCGCGAGCGCGCCGATGGTGAGCGAAGTCGGCAGCGCCGCGCGCAGCAGTTCACCGATGTTGCGGTCCTTCAGCTTCGTGCTCTTCCCGAAATCGCCCTGCAACAGACCGCTGAATTCCGCGGGACGCCCGTGCTCGGCGTCGGGATTTTTTCTCATCACCCCGAGGTAGCGCAGGCATTGCGACTGGAGCGAACCATCGAGGTTGTATTTCTTTTCCTCGAGCGCGATGGCCTCCTTCGTCCGCTGTTTCTCGCCGAGATTGAACGGATCGCCGGGGGCCTTTCGCAGCAGGCAGAATGTCACCGTCACTGCGAGGAGCAGCACGGCGATCAGCGAGAGGATTCTGCGGAGGATGAAGGTGGGCATTCAGTCTGCGCGCTCCGGCTTCGGGGCCGGCACGCCGAGGCGCTTACACGCCTCGCCGAGGTAGCCTGCGTCAATCTCGAATCCGATGAACTTCTCCACGCCGCACGCGCGCGCGCCCTCCGCTGCGTGGCCGATGCCGAGGAAGGGATCCATCACGACGAGACCGTCGCGCATTCCGTGGACACGGATGCACCACTCGGCGAGCTGCGCGGGAAATGTCGCGGGATGCGGCCGTTCCCCTTCCCTGCTCACGATCGTTTTGTACGGGATGAACCAGTTATTTCCCCGGCATCGCTTGTCCTTCCCGCCGGTGTGGCCCCATCGCGCGATGTTGCTCTTGTCCATGTAGGCGACCCCGACGCCGAGGCGATCCAGCGGCGTGTCGCCGTTGCGCGTGAGGTGGAAGATGTATTCGTGACAGTCGTTGATGTAGCGCTTGCTGTTCAGCGGCTTGAAATGCCCGGCGGAAATTTCCGCGGCGTTCTTCGGCTGGATGGTGATGGATTTCACCCAGTGCAGCGTGTTTTGCAGGACGAAGAGTTTGCGCAGCCGCAGCACGACCTCATGCGGGAACCACGGGTTCGCGGGCGCGGCTCCGACGTTCAGGAAAAATGAGCCGTCCGGTTTCAACACGCGCCGGACCTCGGCGCACCACTGCTCGCACCAGTCGAGAAATGCCTCGCGCGGCGCATCGTCGCGGAAGCTGCTGTATGCGATGTCGAGATTGTAGGGCGGCGAGGTGACAACGACGTCCACGGAATCCGCCGCGAGTGTCTTCATCCCCGCGATGCAGTCGCCGTGGTGAAATTCAAACGCGGTGCGCGATGACGACGGCGCTGCTGTCGCCGACGCTTGCGGTGGCGTTTCCTCCACAGTCAGCGCGACGGGAAAAAGATCCTGCGAGAACATCGCAGTTGCGGCGGAGTTTTTGCTCCGGGGTTTGCGGGTGGTGGGTTTCATTTTTTCTGGCGGAACAGAATCCTAAAAGAGGGATGGTGTCATTCGAATGGAGGAAAACGTCGCACGGGATCGAACACGGCGCAGACATTTTCCGCGACGGCAGACTCGTGCGAAATGCCGAGCCGCGCATGTGCGCCGATTCCGCGGAGGACAAGAGCCGAGAGGCCGAGCGTGCGCAGTTCGGTGTCGAGCGGTGCGGCTTGTTCAGCGGTGGGGAGCGAGACGAATGCGACGTTGGCTGCGGCACTGAAATGCCCCCGCGCGCCGGGGAGCCTTGCGACCACAGCCGTCAACGGGGCAAGCGCCGCGAGCGCGATCGGAATTTTCGCGAGCACGCCATCCGCGTGCGCCCACGCAAACTCGCGCGGGCCCGACCACACGCTATCCGCATCGGCATCGGCGAGGATCGTCGCACCGGGCCATGTGTTCTTGATCTCCTCCGCGAGCGCCGCATTTGCATCAGCAGGCCCGCTGAGTCCCGCGGCCACTGTGCCGCCGATGGTCGCGCCCGATTCCACGAGCGGCGGATCGAATGGCAGATACTGCCCGCGCTCCGCGAGCGCCGCGCGGATTTCGCACAGCGGCGTGCCCGCGAGGGCGGTGAAGGTGAATTCGCCGGGATCGTAGGCGATGATGCCGCTGAGCCCGAGCGTGGAAATCAGCGCGACATCCCCCTGCGCTGCCGAGACTGCCGAGAGCCGCGGCTTCGTCCGCGCGGCGATGGCGAGCACGCGCGGATGCGCGCGAATCGCATCGCAGAGTTCGTTCGCGGTGGTGGGAGTGAGCACGGGTGATTCAAATTCCGATCCGGGATTGAATATAGGCGGTATTCCGCCGCAGGTCGTTCACAGCGGCCACCATGATGCGGCGTCCCTCCACCGTCTAGCTCTTGGAATGCACGACCCTGTCCCCGGTCGGCGGCGGCACGGCGGCAGGGCGAGCAGATCCTCCATCTCCGATTGGAAAAACGCCTTCTGCAGCACTCCCATCGCCCGCGCCGTCGGCGCATTCATCGAGCGCCGCAAAGACTCCATCCTCTCCGGCCTCGAAGAGCGATGGCTCACGCGCCGCGCCAATCCGCCCCGCGAACCGCCCGAACCGCCCGGCGCTGAAGGAACAGAACGGAACAGGATTGCATCGGCAATCGATCGTCAGTCGTTCCGACAATTTTGCCGGTGCGCGTGTCGTCAGAGGTAACGCGCCCAACTGACAACCAACTCCCGTCTGGAAGTGGCGGATGGGGAGGGATTCGAACCCTCGTAGGTTTGCACCTAACACGCTTTCCAAGCGTGCGCATTCGACCACTCTGCCACCCATCCTGGATGCGGCGCACATCCTGCGCGGATTCTGCGGCGGCGCAAGAAAGTTGTTCGGCAGATTCTCAGGGCGCGCATTTTTCCGATGCAGCACGACACTGCGCTCGACACGGCGCGCGTTGCGCCGAAAAATTCGCACCAATGTTTTACGTCACCATCCTCGGCAGCGGCAGCGCGGGAAATTGCGCGCTCATCGAGTCGGCGACGGCGCGCGTGCTGCTCGACGGCGGGCTGAGCGCAAAGCAGATGCGCGAACGGCTCGCGCTGTGCGGCGTGAACCCGGTCGGGATTGATGCCATCCTGCTCACTCACGAGCACAGCGACCACGCGGGCGGCGTCGAGGTGTGGTGCAAGCAATTCGGCACGCCCGTCTATGCGAACGGCCTCACCGCCGAGGCGCTGCGCCGTGCGTCGAAGGAAACGAAGGCCGACTGGCGGGTGTTCACCACGGGCGCAGATTTTGAAATCAAGGACATCGCGGTGCAGAACTTCAGCGTGCCGCACGATGCGATGGATCCGGTGGGATTTATGCTGCACCACGGCGGCGAATCGCTTGGCTTTCTCACCGACCTCGGCTTCGCCACGAAGCTCGCGTGCGAGCGCGTGCGGCAGGCGCACACGCTGTTCATCGAGGCGAATCACGACGAGAAACTGCTCCAGCTCGACACGCGCCGCCCGTGGGCGACGAAGCAGCGCATCATGTCGCGCCACGGCCATCTCTCAAATGCCGCCGCCGGCAACGTCCTCGCGGAAATGCTCGGCGCAAATCTCCGCCGCGCCGTGCTCGGGCACCTGAGCCGCGACTGCAATTCGCCGGACCTCGCGGCGAATACGGCGCGGGAGAAAATCACCGCAGCGGGCGGAGCGCCGGGGAGTGTGGAGGTGTTCGTCGCGACGCAGCGCGAGGTGAGCCCGAGGTTTGCGGTGGGGTGCAGCGCCGTCGTGTAGCTGTCCTGAGCTGCGCGTTGCCCGGCTGCGACGCCCTCGTCTCGATAGGTAAAAACAGCCCGGCACTTCAGTGCTGGGATTATGGGGTGAGTCGGAAACCAGTCCCGGAGGGACTGGAAGAATGCTACTGTCGTCCCTCCGGGACTTGCTTCGCATTTCTTCATCGTAACCCAGCACTGAAGTGCCGGGCTATTTTCGGGAGCACGCAATGCGTGCCACGGTCATCATGCGACGATTGGCGCGACCTGCGCGGGATCCTTCAGCACCGCCTCCGCACCGGGATGAAAGTAGATCTCCGTCAGCCGCGTGCGTGCGCACTCGGCAGCGCGGCGCACCTCATCGAGATCCATGCGTCCGCTCTTGCTGAGGCCGAAGACGGCGTCGGCAAAACCGATCCCCGCCGCGCGCAGTTTCGGAGCGGCGCGCGCGCTCAGAATCGAAAAGACGCGCGGCAGAAATCCGCCCGAACCTTCTCCATCGCGCGGCTCGCGCACGAGGCGCATGAACCGGAAGTTGTGTTCGACCGCGATCGGGATCGTGATCGCGAGCACAAGCGGATGCAGGTGCAGATGCGTGTGTCCGTCCCAATACGTCGGTGCAAGACCGAGCTGCGCGAATTTCGCAAACTGCGCGCCGATTTCCCTGCGCAGCCACGCGCGCGCGCCGGGGAAAAATGCAAACCGCAATCCGGCGAGCGCAGGCGACGCACCCATCGCCGAGCCATCCGATGCGCGCCCGTCGCAGAGCGTGAGATGCAGGCCGACGCGCAGATTTGGATTCCGTCGTGCGATTTCCACGGCTTCCCCGACGCCCGGTTCGTTGACCATCAGCCCCGCGTGCGTGAGCGCGCCCGCGCGGTGCCATTGCTCGATGGCCACGTTGATCGCCGCGCTCCGGCCAAAGTCATCGCCCGTCAGCAGCAGGCGGCGCGTGTTGTCTTCCATGCACGGTTCACAGCATGATGCCCGCGCACCGGCAACGCCAAATCTCCATGCCTCCCAATCTAAATCATATTCTTAATCCCTCCGCGGCACGCTGACTCGGGCCACCGCACTGGGGAGGATTAAGAATAAGATTAGGAATACGAGAAGAAGGCGCTCCGCTCCAAATGCCTGATTCACCGTCCACAATTTTAGCCATCGTCGCGCTCGGCATCGCCGCGCTCGGTGTCGTGCTGCATACGGTCGCGGCGTTCCGGCTGCGGCGGCATCTGCGCGCTCCAGATGCACCGGAAAGCGCGGACACTCCGCCGCTCACGCTCTGGCGCGCGCTGAAAGGCGGCGTGCCGGACCTCGACGGAAAACTCGATGCGCTCGTGCGCGGCAGCCGCGCGGAGGATCAGATTCTCCTCGGTGTGGATGAGGGCTCCGCGGAATTTTCCGTGTGCGAAAATCTGCGCGCGAGGCATCCGGAGCGGGCGATTGATGTCGTCGCGTGCGAGCGTGAGCGCGTGCCGAATCCGAAGATCTCAAAGTTCATCCAGATGGTCCCGCATGCGCGGCACGCGCACTGGCTGCTCACCGACAGCGAGGCGATGCCGGATGCGGACTTCATCGAGAACTTCCGCCGCGAGTGGAACGCAAGCGGCGCGGACGTGCAGACCGCCGGCTACCGCTTCACAAACCACCGGAATTTCCCGCAGACGTTCGACGCCGCGCCCGCACTCCTCACGCTCTGGCCCGGACTCATGCTCGCGGGACGCATCACGTTCACCCTCGGCGCATGCACCGGCGTGAAGGCCGAGGACATCCGCGCGCTCGGCGGCTGGGAGACGCTCGGGAGCGATCTCGCCGAGGATCACCAGCTCGGCGCAAAGCTCGCGGCGAAGGGCGGGACGATTCGCCTGAGCCGCAGCGTCCTCACGCTCGACAGCGATCCGATGACCTGGCGCGAATATCTCCGCCACCAGCATCGCGTCGCCGTGACCTACCGCGCCGCGACGCCTGCCGGTGCGCTCGGGCTGCCGGTGCTGCACACGCTCGGCTTTGCCGCACTCGCGGTCGCGCTGCATCTGCCATTTTGGAAATGGGCTACGCTCATCGCCATCGCGCGCATCGCGACCGCTGCGGCGTTTTCGTGGCTGCTGCGATTCCGGCTTCCCGCTCTGCCGATCGCGGTTGTGAAAAGCGCGATTATCGAAAGTGCGATGTGGCTGCTCGCATGGTTCCCGTCGCGCGTTTGGTGGGCAGGGCGCTGGCGTCGCGTCGGCTGGCGCGGGCGGCTGGCGTAACCTCGTGCGTGTCGGCGCGCTCGGCCTGCGCACTTTCACGGGACGGAACGGATTCGCGGTGACGCAAAAAACGCGCGGCAGCGCAAAGTAATCCGACCCTTCAACGTTCAAAAACGCGCGCACCAAACTGAGCGCGCGAATGCTGATTCGCCCGCAAGCTACCATCGCACATCACTGCACGCTGAAGCGTGGGACTGCTTTACGGCAGGTCCGTCGCTCCCATGAGGAAGCGGTCGCACTCCCGGGCGGCACCGCGGCCTTCGTTGAAGGCCCACACGACGAGGCTCTGTCCGCGGCGGCAGTCGCCGGCGGCGAAGACCTTCGGGATGCTGGTGCCGTATTTGCCGTAGTCGGCCTTCACGTTCGAGCGCGGGTCGCGTTCGACGCCGAGCGAATCGAGCAGCGGCTGCTCCGGCCCGAGGAATCCCATCGCAAGCAGCACGAGCTGCGCGGGGAGCACCTTCTCGGTGCCGGGCACGGGCACGGGGCCGAACTGTCCCTTGTCGTTCTTTTTCCACTCTACGTTCACGACATGGACGGCCTTCACATGACCCTTTTCGTCGCTCTCGAATTTCGTCGCCGTGGTGAGATACACGCGGGGGTCGTCGCCAAATTTCGCGGCGGCTTCCTCCTGGCCGTAGTCGAGCTTGTAGGTTTTCGGCCACTCGGGCCACGGGTTGTCCTTCGCTCGTTCGAGCGGAGGCTTCCCCATGATTTCGAGCTGCACGAGCGAATTGCAGCCGTGGCGCATCGAGGTGCCGACGCAGTCCGTGCCGGTGTCGCCGCCGCCGATGACGACGACATCCTTCGCGGTCGCGTCAATGAAGTCGCCGTTCTTGTGCTGGTCCAAAAGTGAGCGCGTATTCGCAGTGAGGAAGTCCATCGCGAAGTGGATGCCCTTGAGCTGGCGGCCCTCGATGGGAAGGTCGCGCGGCTTCGTCGCGCCGGTCGCGAGGATCACGGCGTCGGACTCCGCCATCAATTTCTCCGCGGGGAAATTTTTTCCGACCTCGGTGTTGCAGACAAAGGTGACGCCCTCTTTTTCGAGGAGCTGGATGCGGCGCATCACGACATCGTTCTTGTCGAGCTTCATGTTCGGGATGCCATACATGAGCAGCCCGCCCGGACGATCCGCGCGCTCGTAAACGGTGACGGTGTGCCCGGCCTTGTTGAGTTGCGCGGCAGCGGAAATTCCCGCGGGCCCGGAGCCGATGATCGCGACTTTCTTTCCTGTGCGCTTCGTCGGCGGCTCGGCGACGACCCAGCCTTCTTCCCAGCCCCGGTCAATGATTGCGACCTCGATGTTCTTGATGGTCACCGCCGGCTCGTTGATGCCGAGCACACACGATCCTTCGCACGGCGCGGGGCAGACGCGGCCGGTGAACTCGGGGAAATTGTTCGTCTTGTGCAGGCGCTCGAGCGCTTCCTTCCACAGCCCGCGATAGACGAGATCGTTCCACTCGGGGATGAGGTTGTTGATCGGGCAGCCGCTCGCCATGCCGCTGATGAGCGTGCCGGTGTGGCAGAATGGAACGCCGCAATCCATGCAGCGCGCACCCTGCGTCTTGAGCGCGGGCTCGGGCATGTGGAGGTGAAACTCACTCCAGTCACGGACGCGCTCGAGTGGTGCGCGATCCGCGGGAATCTCGCGTTTGAAGTCAATGAAGCCAGTTGGTTTTCCCATGGTCGTTTCGAAGTTGTTGTTGAGCCCTAGCTGCCGCCGATACGCGCCACGTCGCGCGCGTTCGCCTCGAAGGCCGCGTTCAGTGCGTCGTCTCCGCTGAGACCGTCGGCCTCGGCTTTCTTCAGCGCCTGCAGGACGCGCTTGTAGTCCTTCGGCATCACCTTCACGAACTTCGGCAGCGTCTCCTCCCAGAGCGCGATCACCTTGAATGCCTTCTGGCTCTTCGTGTAGTCCGCGTGCTTCTTGATCAGCGCGTAAAGGGCGTCAATTTCCGCACGGTCCTCGACTTTTTCGAGTGCGACCATCTGCGTGTTGCAGCGCGTGGCAAAGTCGCCGGCTTCGTCGAGCACGTAGGCCACGCCGCCGCTCATGCCTGCCGCAAAGTTGCGGCCCGTGAGTCCGAGGATGACGACGCGACCGCCGGTCATGTATTCGCAACCGTGATCGCCGACGCCTTCGACGACGGTGTCCACACCGGAGTTCCGCACAGCGAAACGCTCGCCCGCCATTCCGCGCAGGAACAGCTCGCCAGCGGTGGCGCCGTAGAGCGCGACATTGCCGGCGATGATGTTCTCGTCCGCGTTGAACGTGGAACCCGCGGGCGGATAGACGATGATCTTTCCACCGCTCATTCCCTTGCCGACGTAGTCGTTCGCGTCGCCTTCGAGTTCGAGCGTCACGCCTTTCGGGATGAATGCGCCGAGACTCTGACCCGCGCTGCCGTTGAATTTCAGATGCACCGTGTCCTCCGGCAATCCGTACCAGTGCTTCTTGGTGATTTCGTGTCCGAGGATCGTGCCGACCACGCGGTTGACGTTGCGGATGGAAAGCGTCGCCTTCACCTTTTCACCGCGCTCGATGGCGGGTTTGCAAATGTCGAGGAGCTGCGTGAGGTCGAGTGATTTTTCGAGGCCGTGATCCTGCGTCTCGGTGCAAAAGCGCCCGACTTCGGGGCCGACCGGCGGCGAGTAGAGGATCTTTGAGAAGTCGAGGCCCTTCGCCTTCCAGTGCTCCACGGCCTTGCGCGCTTCGAGCATATCGGTGCGGCCGACCATGTCGGTGAGCTTGCGGAAGCCAAGCTGTGCCATGAGTTCGCGCACTTCCTGTGCGATGAACCGCATGAAGTTCGCGGCGTGTTCCGGATCGCCGGTGAACTTCGCACGAAGCTGCGGGTCCTGCGTGGCGACGCCGACGGGGCATGTGTTCAGATGGCAGACGCGCATCATGATGCAGCCCAGCGAAACGAGCGGTGCGGTAGCGAAACCGAACTCCTCGGCACCGAGCAGCGCGGCGACGATGACGTCGCGGCCGGTCTTCATCTGGCCGTCCGCCTCGACGACGATGCGCGAGCGGAGATTGTTCAGCACGAGCGTCTGGTGCGTCTCGGCGAGGCCGAGTTCCCACGGGATGCCCGCGTGCTTGATCGAGGTCTGCGGCGAAGCGCCTGTGCCGCCATCGAAGCCCGAGATGAGCACCACGTCAGCGTGTGCTTTTGAAACGCCCGCGGCGATCGTGCCGACGCCGACTTCCGAGACGAGCTTCACGCTGATGCGCGCGTGGCGGTTCGCATTTTTCAGATCGTGAATCAGCTCGGCGAGATCCTCGATCGAGTAGATGTCGTGATGCGGCGGCGGCGAGATGAGTCCCACGCCCGGCGTCGAGCCGCGCACCTTTGCGATCCACGGATACACCTTCGTGCCGGGAAGCTGGCCGCCTTCGCCGGGCTTCGCGCCCTGCGCCATTTTGATCTGCAGTTCCTTCGCCTGCGAGAGGTAGAGGCTCGTGACTCCGAAGCGGCCCGAAGCGACCTGCTTGATCGCGCTGCTCTTCGAATCACCGCGCTCATTCGTCCAAGTGTAGCGCGCGGAATCCTCGCCGCCTTCGCCGGTGTTCGACTTGCCGCCGATGCGGTTCATCGCGAT
>Ga0208856_1000588_pt1 | contig 13346 bp, 2 predicted proteins | sample LakMenEpi13Jul12_FD_150690 | JGI IMG/M metagenome (GOLD analysis project Ga0208856, IMG submission 150690) | Freshwater microbial communities from Lake Mendota, WI - 13JUL2012 deep hole epilimnion (SPAdes) | ecosystem: Environmental > Aquatic > Freshwater > Lentic | place: Lake Mendota, Madison...
CGACAAAACAACGTGGGGTAATGCCAGCACAAATAGTTCCTACTGGTTCACCTTTGTCACCTGGTGCATTGCAAATGCAAATGGGTAATCTAGGATATACAACTCAAGAAATGGCTGGTATTTACGGTTTCGGTTTCTCTTCTCTAAGAGAAAAATTTGGCTTTGGTCAAGGTGATTACCAGCCAGACAGAGCAACTTTGCAGTCTGCTTCAAAAGCATATGGAACAACAAGAGCATTCTGGGATTTAAATCTTGGTGGTGCTGGCGACCTTCCACTCCCAGCGCAAGGTGCTTTGGGCAACTTAGAATTTTCCGAAATAGTAAGAAGATTTATTCCCAAGGAAAGATCAGGAGTAGATTATTTAAACCCAATAAAAAATACTATGGGTGAGCAATACCCCTTCCTGCCGGGCGCAGAGTATTTTACTGACTTCACAAGAGGTGACCCTTTTACGCGAATCGCAGAAGGCGAGCTAAGGTTGCCTGGCAGAGGTTATGAGAGATTTAATACACTAAACTCTGATGAAACAGGAAGATATGGTTTAGTCGATCAACTGAGTATATTGGCTGATGTTGCCCCGTACTCAAATCAATTTAAACAACTAAATGCCGCTATAGATTCAAAAAATCTTTCTCCAGATCAAAAGATAAAAGTTCAAGAAATAAGAAATAGAGTAGAACAAACAACTAAAAAATATAATTTTAGTAGATATGAATACAAAGACAAAACAGCTTCTGAATTAGGTATATCAGATAGAAGATATAAATTTGAAAGAACAAAAGAATATTTAGCGCATAGAGATACAATTTTTAATACTAAATTTTGGCAAGATAGGACAGCCCAAGAAGATTGGGAAAGAAGAAATGTTTATGGTTCTACTTTTCCTGAATGGCAGAGGCCTTTCGAAAGCTTTATTAAACCAATGGCATACAAAGCTACACAGAGAGACCCACTAACTGCCTCTGCAACTTTACTGGCTGTTGGAACAGCTTTTGGTAGGACTCCTAAAGGAAAAGCTTTTGGTGGTTTTGTTGGGGCAGCAACTGGCTTGTTTGCGTCTACATATGACAATGCTAGAGAAGTAATAACTGGAGAAAGATTTATTCCTAAGGTAAGAAAAAAAGAATTAGCGCTTGAAGAATATACTGACATGTTAAACTATGTTAAATATTCTAGGTTGGCTTCTATGGCGCAACAATCTGGTAGTGGGTTTGAAGCAAATCAATATAGACAAGCCGCAAAAAGAACTATGTATGGAGCTGATATATATGGTGCTCCAGTAGAAACTCTTTCTTTGGCAATACCAAAAAGAAAAAGAGAACACTTTGCAGAAATGATTAATGCTCCAGAATCTGAACGCAAAGCTATATTGTCTACTTCTGGCAGATTAGAAAGAAGAATATATCAAGCAGCATGGGGGATGCCAGTCGAAGATAAGCCTGATTTGGCAGAGTACTTTAGTAGGCACGAATTGCCAGATTTGAATTGGGAAGGTTGGCATCCGAATACTAATCTAGATCATGTAAAAGTTAAGATAGGTCAAAACATGGGTCTTGAAATGTCGCAGATGGGTTACTATCCACAACAGATAAAAGAAGCAAATTTAGCAAATCCAGCTTTCCCTCAATTTAATAGGCAAGAAAACAAAGATGATATACTTGGAAAGTTAAGAAGACTTCTTAGTGGCTCCGGTGTATCTGGGACAATTACTCCAGTAGCAAATACTTTTGGATCAAGCAGTATTGATATTTCAGCAGGTGTTAGGTAATGATACCAATAAACGAACTATTTACTAATCCTAGAAAAGCTGAGTATGCTGCTAAAGCCGGCATGGCTAGAACTGAGCTTGGCAGAACAGGCGCAGCAAGAGTTGAAAAAAACGAAACTACTGGAAGATTTAGTTATGTATCATCAGTTAGTGGAAAAAAATTTGACACTCCTGGTGAAGCTTTCTTGGAATCTAAAAAATTTTTATTAACAGATTATACAGAACTAAGATATGGGGCATCAAAACTTGGTTCTGAATTTTATGATACTAGATTTTCTCAAGCGGGTTCTGTATTAGAAAATCTTCAAACAAGATTAACTTCTGCAACCGATCTTCAAAGATCACAATTGGCAAGAATCGGGCTTGGAGATATTGACCCGAGTACATTGATGATGCAAATTCTAACTAGCAAAAGCGAAAAAGGAAAAGGTGCAACTTTAGCGGCAAAAGAGTTAGAGAAACTTAGCATAGGCTTTATCCCTATTGTTGATGGAGAGGGTGGAGCTTTTCTTACCATGCAGGCTTTAGTTGGCGGAGAACAAAGGGCCCTATCATCTGCTCAGATGCACATGATGAGCACAATATTGGGGTCTGGTTTATTAAACCAAGAAAGATTGCAATCAGCATTAGGCGAAGCATCAATGCCAGGGTTTGTTAATAAACTACCAAAACGTCTAAGGGCATTCTTTTCTGAAAGAGATATTTTTATGCCGCAAGAAGACATAACGAGAGCTATAGGTAGTATTGATGTCGGTACCGCAATTGAGGATAGAGCTCTAAGGGTTGATTCTGGGATTGACTATCTCAGAAGATATATGGGATTTGCTGGTAGGTCTACAGATTTAGTTTATGATGCTGACGGTAAGGTTATTTCTGGTCTTGGACAAAATTTTATAGTGAAAGAGGGTGGCGTTGAATACAATTTAATAGATGAACTTTTAGACACAAATTTAGTAAAAGCTACCATAGATAATTTGTCAACAGAAAGTTTAGACAAAGGAATTCTTTCAACTGAAAAAATTAAGGGCTTAGTTGGACGATCAAACAGCTCAAAAGAATTATTGGGTAATGTTGAAAAAACTTTTGGCAAAAATAGCGAAGAATATAAGTCAATAGAAAGAATAATGAAAGGCGTAAAAAGAGAGTTTGATGGTATATCCGTAGTTAATGATAGGCTAAGAACTTATAAGATGGATGAATTGCAAGGGCGTATAGGCACCATGCAAGACCAGATAAAAGAAATACACGCAGATTTAAGAGCAGGCATACCAGGTAGGAGTAGGCAAGAAGCAGAAGCTTTAGAGCAGCAATTATATGAGATACAAAGGCAATACGACATAGTTTCAAAGGCAAACAATCTGTATCAAGTAACCATGAGAGGAGGTACTGGCGAAGAGCAAATAAAGTCCGCTGCTAATTTTGCAGACTTCGATTTGATAGGAAATAAAAGAGGTTTATTTTCTGGTTTTGCAGCCATCTTAGATGAAGAGGCAATTAAGGGTGAGTTAGGTTTTAATTTTAAAGGATTTGTTTTTAGCGGTCTAGGAAGTAGTAGCGACAAAGTGTATTCTGATCCAGTTTCTACCTCATTCCTTGGTGAACTTTTTGCTTCAGATTATGATATAGAAAATATGAAAAGATACTCTGGAGAAATAATGCAAGAATTTAATACTGCTATTGATCAAAATATTTTGCCACCAAGAATAAAAGAAATGCTGCAAAGAACAGTTTTTAATGATGAGCTGGATTATCTGCCAGAGTACATGACTGAAACAAGAATACGAAATAAAGAATTTGCAAGACAGCTGCTCGAGATGCATCAATCTGGAATATCCCCAAAAGATTCTCCAAGAATGATGAACATGCTAGCCAGTCTTCACGCTTCGGAAATGTTTAGAATACAGACAAAGGGTAACGTTGCAACTTACCTACCAGCTTTGCCTGACGTTAGAAGATTTGCATTGAGCACTGAGAACGCAGCGTTCCAGAGTGGTACGGCACCAAGTGAAAATCTTTCTGGCATGACTAGTGCAAGAATCAAAGGAGTTGATAGAGAAATAGCGACACAGCTTTTAGAGTTCAGAGTAGATGATAATAGGGTTTTATTCGGTCCTGGAATGACAAATAGATTCTATGAGTCTTTGGGTGGTTTCGACTTGGACGACAAAGTCTTAACTAAGATGATGACATATAAAGATAATGGTAATAAGAAAAGACTTTTGTTTGGCATGTACAGACAACCTTCTGGCCCAGAAGAATCAATATATGCAAAAGCAAATTTAGACGAAGGAACACTAAGGTCATATTTCCAGAATGAAAGATTTAGAGGGCTGTTAGAAGATTATAGATTATCGGCTGGCGGCGTAAGGGCTTCATCATTAGACGATCTCTACTCTGTTCTTTGGAATGATAAAAAATATAAAACTATAAATGCAGATGAAGCAGAACAACTTGTTATAAGCATTTTTGATTTTGCTGAGTCCAGAGGTAAAGCTGGACTAAGAATGCTTGATGGTTCCATGGAAGGTGTAGCTGGCGCTCACAATAGAAGAATACTTAGGGCAATAGAAAGACAAGGTTCTTCATCGCTAGCGAATAGTCAACAATATACAAGGCCTGGAATTTTTAAAATATTTGAAGAAGAGAATCAAAAGTATAATTCGCAACAAGGTTATTTGATAAAAGACCAAATTAAAGAACTTCTTGAAAATGATTCATACAAAAACGCTTTGGACTCTTCAGTTTACAATCAATTAAAAACAGCTTTAGAATCATCTCAATTCGATGAAGTGAACAGAGTATTCGAAAAAAATCTAGATAATCCAATTTTAAGTGCGTTAAAAGAACAATCTGTATTTAATAAAATGTTTAGTGTGGCTACCTCAGAAGAATCAGCAGTACTTGGAACGTATGTTAATAGAACAATGTTGGTTGGGTCTAAGTTGAATCAAACGCAAGATTTAATAGAGCATTTAATAAAAATGGGCGGGCAAGACGGAAGAATTAGAAAAATTCTTGAACATCAAATAGGTTTAGTTTCTCAGGAACTTGCAATTGACTTTTCCAAGAGTGCTTCTGGAGTTATGCCATCTTTACTTAGTGATATGGATGTATTGAGGGAAAGTTTGACCAGTGTCACTATGGCCATAGATAATTCAAAAGATGTAAACGCAGCCTTAAGAGCTGTAGAAAGAATACGTAAAGCTGGTGGATCGATAGATGATATTGGTGCACAAGCGATAGAAAACCTTGGCAAACGCGTGGGCACAGAGTACGCACAAGTAATGGAGTTGGCAACTGAGATGGCAGTTAGAGACGCTGCAGCTGCTGAAAAATTTAAAGAAAGATTTTTACCAAAAATTGATCAACAATTATTAAAGGGAAGAGCTCAGTTAGTTGACCTTGAATCTATGATCAGAGGTATATCTAGTGGGATACAAACAGGTGCTTCTGACGTTGGTATGTTTAAAGATATAATAGGACAATTGTCCGAAGAACAAATGCCGATAAGTTCAGAAGCAAGAAGAGATGCGCTTATAAGACTTTTTGGTGCGAATGAGCAACACGCTTATGCTACTGTTTCCAGGTTGCATGGCGCAGGCACAGTTGCCGCTGCAAATTTAGAAGCAATGAATAATATCAGGTACAGGAGCAGGACAATAAATCCTGCTTTAGCTTCGTTTGAATACACAGAAGAAGCCAGAAGAGCAGCAGACTTTCTTTTAGAAAAACATACAGAAGAAGCTTCTAGAATATTAAATTTTAGAACAGATATGGCTGAGCTAAACAATGAAGCAACAAAAGAATTATATTTAAGAAAACTTAAAATGGGCGATACGGTGACAGATGACATAAGAGAAGCAGCTCGTAGATCTGGTGTGTCTGTAGAAGAAATGATAAATACTTTAAGGAAAAGAAGCGATCAAATTGGTAAAGAATTTATTTATGATGATTTAAATTATTTTCCAAAATCAGTGCTAGAAGACGTAGCTGGATCTAGTGGAACAATTTCTAGTAATTTAAGAGAATTATTTTCAGCAGCAGAGATAAAAAGAAATTATAATTACCTAGAGAGTTTAAGAGCAAGCGATGATGTAGTTAAAACTTTAAATATTTTAGGATCAACAACAAGCGAGAATCTCTCTTCAAGGGCAGGGCAAACAGCAAAGGAAATCTTAGAAGCTTCAGCATATGGCGTACTGCATGATCCTTCATCAGCTCAATTAGACATACTGGCTCTATTGTCTGATAATAAAGAAATACAAAACCAAGTATTTAATAACAGAAACATGAATGAAGTTAGAACGACAATGTCCAATAGGCTTGATGCAGTTATGGCTGACATTAGGTACTCAGAATTGGCAGATGAATTTAAAACAGATTTAGATTTTATTGGAAGACCAACAACTGCAGCTCCTGCGCCAACTACTACGGTTGGAAAAGATTTGGAAAGAGTAATATCGGGCGAAGAAGTATCTATAGCTAAAGCACAATTTAAACGAATTGGTGAATTCATAAAAGACGGAAGTTTAAAAAACTTATTCCAAGAAAATAAACTATTTAAAAATTCAGTTGTAGCGATAGGAGCTTTGGTCGTTGGCAGCTTTGCTTATCAGGCCGTAAAGGATAGAAGCCAAGAAGACATACAAGGTCCACCACTCCTGCCTGGTGGATCAGCTTACGAAGACAATTACCCCAAGAGGATGTCTGAAATCCCGCAAATAGGAAACGCAGTTTACAACCCAGGTGTAGATTATAAAGTTAACTTATATGGGAATACAAAAGACGTTTCCAACTTTAGGCAAGAAGCTATGGGGTTAGGAAAATTCAATATGAACACTACTATGTATCGTAGAGCTCCTCAGGCTGGGAACAACCCGTATAATGAAGTAGCTAGCTCTTTCTAAAGGTGACTTATGATTTTTGGTGCTGACAGACAAAACAAAAACTTAAAAGATGCTGCTGCTAAAACTAAAGATACATCGGCTAGAACCCAAACATCTAATGCGTACGCGGCAAGGATAGCTTCTGATAAAGGTAATAAATCTGCATCAAACGCAGCTAACTCTAAAAATACAGTTTACAAATCTAAAAAGAATTTAAAGACTTCGGATACAATTAAATATTCGAAGGAAGGTTTAATAGATGGCAAATCAACGTATTTGCAGATGAATAACTCTGGATACATGAATCAAAAACTCCAGCAAGCTAGGTATACAAAGAATTTTGAAACACATAAAAGCCCGTTCATGCAGAGAAACTTTACAAACATACAACAAACTGGTATAATTAATAATTATAGTGGGGTTACCCAAGATGGATCTTCATCCAGTAGGATTAATGCTATGTCTAAATTGAATATAATTTGATGGTAAAACATGGCTAATCCAAAGATTAATATCTTCTTAGAAGATCACGAGATAGACTCTAAGGCTTATGATTATTTAAAGTATCTTGTTGGTCTATCTTATGTGGATAAATTAATTGATTTTCTTAACCCAGATAATGTTGGCAAAACAGTAAGTTACGCACAGCTAAACGATTTTTTTAATAGTCAAACTATACCTTCTGGCATAACAGAAGATTCATTAAAGTACACTCCAAAAGATTCTTTAAATTTATCAGAAAAAGATAAGTTCAGCGTATTTGCCGCAAACGTAGGAATAAGATATTGGTTGACTGGAACAAGACAACCTATACTGGAATTAACTAGCGAACTTTTAGCTAGGTACAGACCAGGAATAAGTGCAGAAAAAGCAAGAGACGATTTCTTCTATTACAAAGCTTTTCAGCGGAAACCCTTTTCTTACAGAGTACGCAACAGTTATACCTGCAGCAGAGTCTTTATATAATAGATTAAAAATTTGGAAGAAAACGTATAATCCATCAAGAGATAAAAGCGAAAACATAAAAGCTTTAGTTTCACAGGAGTCAACTTGGTTAAACGATCAATTGACTATTGGTTCGAATGATCCTACTGGAGATTCTGTCGAGGCTTTAAACTATTTTGAAGAAGTTTTTGAAAAAGTTTATGAATCTAATTGGAAAGTAAAACTTGATCAATTAAAACTCTATGCTTCTCCGAATCAAGACCCATCAACAGTTGACTGGACCGGTTTCTACAGAGTATTCAAGCCTCTTAGAGATGACAATGTTCTTGACCCACTAAAAGGCGCAGTAGATGCAGACCAATTAAATAGAATTTTTTTAAAGATACAAAATTCAGGGCTGTTAAATTTAGCTGGGTATGCTAGTGACATAGCAGCTTTTGGCAAAAAAAGATTATCTAATTCTGCTACTGTAAAAAGATCTGCATTTGATTTCATAAATCCAACAGAAGATCAAGCATGGTTGGATCAGTTAATATTCACCGTTAAAAACGTATCTAGAGATCCGTTAACACTGTCCACCATTAATATGTATTTCCCATCTTTAGTCACATTCTTTTTTGATGCGTTGGCAGTGACGGCAGATTATTCAGCTGGCGGCACAGGCGGTGGAGAAGAAGACACTGTAAATAATTTAAAAGATTTTTTAAAGTCTTTGCAAACAGCACTAGGAGCAAAAGAAGGTCAAGATGTATTCACTCTTGTTTTTAATGGACCTAATGATCCAAATAACTTCAAGAACACAGCAGAACGAATTAAAGAAGTTTTAAAAAAATCTCCTTATAGAGCAAACATTTCTCCGCAGTCACCGGACATCTTTCACCTTAGGTTGGGTGCCGCAAACTTCTACGTACCGCCGTTATCAATCAATATAAATACCGCATTTAAGACTGGAAGCTTAACAGGTGGTGCTCTTAGACAAAAGAATACTCCAAAATTTAATTCTGGTTATAAAGAAACTTCTATAACAATGAGATTGTTCTTCCCTAACTACGAAGAAATTTGGGGTATATCAGTTGAAGACGCATCTAGGATACAGCTAAAAGATAATTTTATAATTGATTTTGCCGCTACTGGAGATTCTGATAAAAAAATAGATAAGTTTCTTTCTTCACTAAGGGGTATTGTGGCGGCATTTAAATACTCGCCATTCCTTCCTATAAAGAGCGCCTACTTGAATAGTGTTCATGGCATAACTGCAGTTGCTCTTTCTAATATCCAAATACAGACCATACCTAATTTCCCATTTGCTTTGGCGGTTGATATAGAATTATTAAACTTTAATCATAAACCACTTATGCCGATGATAACCGATTTTAACCAAGCAATACATTGGGGTAAGTATAGACAGTACATGGGCAAGGCAGCTGTATCTTTAAACAAATATGTTAATGGAGAATTTCTTCAAAAGCAAAGTGATGTTAAAGCTTCAGACAGAACAGAAAGCCCTATCACGATGCAGCCAAATGTCACTGATGCATTGGACAGAAGGTACGGCGCAGATTCAATAGAGAAATCTTACGGTATATCTGCAGTCAATCTATCGGAAAGCCAATTGGTTACAAGCGTAATCAATGAGTGGACAGATGGAAATAATATATCTTTCTATATTCCTATAGAATCTCAAACAAAAATATTCTTGCCAGACATGAGTTCTTTTAGGGCTAATAATGAAGAATTATTATCAGATCAAAACGAAGATTTTTGGTCAAGAATATTAAACTATTTTGGAATTAATGTAAATAATTCATCTGACTATGGCGTTAAGTTAGCCAACGCATATGATTTGTCAATGAGCGGACAATACAGTAGGAATATCAGAACTATACTTAAAGATTCTTTAGACGTTTTAACAGCTGGTTCTTCAGATGGAGAAGTAAAAGAAAAAGTATACGCCTATTTAGTTAAAGTATTTAAAATACAAAACAAGAGTTTATCTCAAAATGAAAAAAAATATATAGAAGATATTAATAGCGATAATGTCCCAGCTGGCATTGGCAATGGAAACTACATAGTAAACGGCGAAACACTTTCCAATGTAAGTATAGTTGCAGCAAAAGAGTACATGAAAAAAATAGCTTTAAGCTCAAAAGCTTATCTTGATCAGACAACAAATACTTTGGTCAACAAGAAAGCTAAAGAGCAACTTATACCAATACCAGCAGATGGAGAATTGGGAAGTGAAGCCTATCAAAATCTACAAAAGGAAACTAAGTCTCAAGTAAGTGACGCATTTAGCGTTCTTGTTTATGAAAGATTTTATTCAAGTGGACCAATTCAGGCTTTGATGGAAGCAGTGAGGGCAAGGTCCGGCTCATTCCAGTTTAGAGAGTGGGAAGTACCGATGCTTAAGGTGGACCTAGATCCAACCGCAGTTACAGTTACTGGGGTAAGCGTTTCTATGGGCAATAATTTAGCCAAGCTTCAACTCCAGATGCAAGATGAACCAACCTACCAACACATTGGCGGTAAAGATTCGTTTATAAATATATCTATGACAGTAGTCGGAGAAAAAGAATTAGCTAAAATAAAAAGAGTTTTTGATCATGTAAACGCTTTGGCAAGACTAGAGCATGCAAGCGGCGTTCTTGGGTTTATGGGGATAAAGAATATAATTACTGCATTGTGTGGTATTAAATATGTTATGCCATCAAACTACACAGTGTCGACAGTCCCAGATTACCCTCATGTTTATCAAGTTAACTTAAGTTTAATGGACTTTGATGTTTTCCAACAGACTAGAGAAAAATTAAGTTCTGTACAACAAAAAGATTTTATAGATAATTTTTCTTCAAAAAGAAATCCATTCTTAAGAATCAAACAACTTTGGGGGTCTTTTAACGCCTACCCCGATTTACCTCTTGAGGTAAAAGATACTAACAACGAAACAGTTGGAACTCTTGATCCAGATTTCTATTTCAGATCTTTTGACATGTTTGATAAAGACATTATATACAATATAACACAACAAACTAAACCAATTACTTTCGGTCCAACCGACAAGGATACCATTGAATCACAACAGGTTTTTAAAGCGTATCAATATCTCCCTACGTTTGTTAGAGAATATTCTAGTTTATTAAACAGTGAAGATAAAAAAGCAAAATTAAAAGATTTAAGTATTTGGTTGAGAAGTAATAGTATAGATTTTAATATCTTCTTAAGAGCATTTGAAACCTGGAACAAAAACCCTTATGATTCTGCGGGTGGATCTCCAATACCATCAAATTCAGGCGTTGTTGTTTTAACAGATTATATAGAATTTATTGAAGAACAAGATCCAGAAATTATTAACAAAATATCTTCCGCACCCTATCAGGTTGGAGATATATCATCTTCAAGCCTAGAAGCGTATAAAGAAATAGAATTGGCTTTAGCTGGAGAGTTTAGCCTTCCAGATGAGAATGAAATAAGTTTTTTGCCAGAAGAATTAAATGCGCACGTTAATATATATATGATGCCGATCAAGGACCCAAGCGATCCAGGTAAGGTCCCAGCCATGCTGGTGTCGGCGTTTGGACAGAACTTTGGTTATATAGACACAGAAAAAGGTTCGAGATTTTATCTTACAATAGATGGGGTAAAAGTTCAAAAGGGTTCAAAGGTCTTTGAATTAGCACCAATACCCATAGAAGAATATTCAAACCCAGCTCTTGGCACTAAGAATTCCGCAGTTGCAGGGCTAACTCCTCTCTCTGATTATGGAAGTCCAATTTCTCATGGAGATGGTCAAGTTCCAGAATGGTCTACTGGCAAGGGACAACCACCTGTATCGGTAAACATGCACTGGGAAAAAATGTTGGTTGACACTCAATATCGAGATGTATCAGGAAGAATGATCAGGGCATTCCCAACCTATATGCTTTGGCTAATAGATGAAGGTGGTTACTTTGCCGGAGTAAAACTGTTTGATAATTTTTATGGCCTACAATCTATTGTTGATTTTTCTGTGGTTTCATCAGAAGATCTTTTGGGTGACACTTTAATATTCAGGGTATCTAATCTATATTCCAAATTAACAAAAGCAGCATCGTCAGATATATTTAGCGCAGACTCTCCGCTTGGTGGAATGGCTTCTTCTGGAATAGGTTCTATATTGGATAATACTTTAAATAAAGCTAGAAATATTCTATCTCATATGAAGAATGATTATGTTGTCAATGTAGAAAACATAATTTTAAAACCAGGAGTAAGAGTTCACCTAAGAGGTGGATACGGTTCAAATCCAAACAGCTTGCAAACGTTATTTAATGGAACTATAACCCAAGTTGAGTACGGGGAAATTGTTACTGTTACAGCTCAGTCAGACGCTATAGAACTTGGCGCAGTTGTTAACTCTACAAATAAAAAAGGTGACAGCGGAAAAATAGATGGAGGAATAAATACTGGGCTTTGGATGTCAGAGCCTAGAGACTTAATGGTCAGACTATTATCTATGGGCACTTCTAGGTTTAGAGAAGGAATAGCTAACGCAAATAGGGGATTAGTATTTTCTGAAAATAAATTTGGCATTAGACATTTTGGCGCAATGATATATGCACCAATGAGTGAAGCAGAAGCGTCAAGACAGTACGCCCTAGTTGATGCAGTGGCAGATTCTCACAGGGCTGCTAATGAATTAAGCGGTTCTGCAATAGGTAAGTCCGCGTTAAATATGGTCGGCATAGGTGTGCAAGAATTTAGGTATCCAGTAGCTTCTTTGATGGGTCAACTTTGGTCAAATTTCTCAGCTCAAAGAGATATGGAAATATTTAAAAGAAATATATATCCAGGAAATGGAACTGGAATAGCACAATTTTTAGGCGGAGATTTAGGCGATGGCTGGACAAGCGTAGCTTCAATAACACCAGAAGATCAACCTAATCCAAGATTAGAATATTTATCAAAGTTATCAGACAGATCTTGGAACAGTTTAATGTCCAAGTATGATTCCGCTGACCCAAACGCAACCGCAGTAATTGATTCAACAACACAAGACGGTCAGATAAGAGATAGTCAAGGAAGTGCAAATCTATTTAGAAGTCTTTCTTTGGGTGGAATCGGCGGAACATTAGCTTTAGCTGGTGGGCCAGTAACTGCCACCATTGGTGTTGGCGTAGGTCTTCTTGGTGTTTTAAGTGGAAGAGGCGGAAACAATATCTTCAGAACACTTGGTTTAATTAGTGCAAACAGTGATGACGACATGCCTGGTTTTGATGAGGTTTCTTTTAGAGCTCAAACATATATGAGAACTGTTTGGGATCTTTTCCAAACATGCGCCAGATTACTCCCTAATTACATAGTTGCAGTGAGACCATTCGAAGATAGATCAACTGTTTTCTACGGCAAACCACACTGGCTTTACACTTCAGGCGTAGTACCAATCACAACTGGATATCCTGGCGATGAAAAAGCAGCTGAATTAGGAATAATACCTCCGCAAATAAATGATCCAGATTTTGATTTGATGACAATTATAACGGACATAAACAAAAATATAAATCCTTACGCAGATGCCGAAGCCTTTTTGAGGGGCACTGAACCATTGGAGGCATTAAACGCTCTTGCAACATCACAAAAAAATGCAGAAGGAATTTTTAATGCGGCTGGTTATTTGAGGGAACAAGGAATATTAATTAATTTTAATGATAAAGATTTTCAAGAAATAGCAGACGCAAAAGGAAATATAATTGCAAAACTTCCTACATCA
>Ga0208856_1000589_pt1 | contig 13343 bp, 10 predicted proteins | sample LakMenEpi13Jul12_FD_150690 | JGI IMG/M metagenome (GOLD analysis project Ga0208856, IMG submission 150690) | Freshwater microbial communities from Lake Mendota, WI - 13JUL2012 deep hole epilimnion (SPAdes) | ecosystem: Environmental > Aquatic > Freshwater > Lentic | place: Lake Mendota, Madison...
GTTGGAGGTTTTTTTGGTTATCGAAAAGTGAACCCTTCTGCGGATTTAGATGAGAAGATGCTCCTAAAAATCGCTGAAAGTACGGGAGGTTACTACTATCGAGCTAAAAACGTAGACGAGCTAAATAATATTTATATGCGCCTTGATGAGCTCGAGCCAGTCGAAAAAGAAAAACACTATTTTCGCCCACGCAAAGAACTCTATTCATATCCTTTAGGCGTGGCATTATTACTCACCGGTTTATTATGCTGGAGAAAACTGCAATGATGTCACTTTTGGCGGAATTTCATTTTTTGAATCCAACTGCTTTTTTTGCTTTGTTGCCACTACTTTTTTTAAGTGTTAAGGCATATCGACAAAATACAACGAGTACAACTTATTGGGAAAAAATTTGCGATCGTGAATTGTTGCCGTTTTTGCTGGAAAATACAGCAAATAAAAATACACGCTGGACGTTTTGGCTTGCTAATGTCTTCGCATTGATCGCAATTACAGCACTTGCCGCGCCAACGTGGCAACGTTTACCCACCCCTGCTTTTCGAAATAATGCCGCGTTAGTTATTGCACTAAATTTATCGCAAACAATGAATGCTGAGGATGTAAAACCGAGTCGTTTAGTGCTTGCGAGATATAAAATTTCTGATTTACTTTCTCAACGCAAAGACGGACAGACAGCGCTATTAGTCTACTCTGGCAATGCATTTACAGTCACGCCGCTCACTAATGATATTGAAACCATTCGCAGTCAACTTGAAGCACTCACTAGCGATATTATGCCAAGTGAAGGCAATAATACCGTAGCAGCAATTGACAAAGGAGTGGATTTACTTAAACAAGCTGGATTACCGAAAGGACATATACTCCTTGTGACTGACGGTGTGGAATCTTCAAAATCACTCCCTGTTGCTACAAAATTAACGAGTTATCAATTATCCATTTTAGGGGTAGGAACAAGTGATGGAGCCCCTATCGCATTACCTGAAGGTGGATTTGCTAAAGATGAATATGGCGAAATTCAAGTACCTAAGTTAAATGTCTCGCAACTAAAAGAATTAGCCAAAGCGGGAAAAGGATATTATCAATCCATGACAGCGGATGATAGCGATATATCACAACTTTTGAAAATATTTGATACACCAATGGATAGTGCAACATTAGCAGATAAAACAAATTTATGGCTTGAGCAATGGGACGATAAAGGTGCTTGGCTTTTGTTTCTTATTATTCCATGGGCGGCATGGCAATTTCGCAAAGGTGCCATTTACTTAGCATTATTATTTGTACTCCCCTTTCCCCAAAACAGTTACGCTTTAGAATGGTCAGATTTATGGCAGACAAAAGATCAGCAGGCACAAAAAGCCTATCAACAAAAAAATTATGATCAGGCGGCTAAAACATTCAATAATGCGCAATGGCAAGCTGCCTCAACCTACAAAGCTGGCGACTTAGATAAAGCCACAACACAGTTTCAAAATTTGCAGAACAATTATAATTTGGGAAATGCATTAGCTAAAAAAGGACAACTAAAAGAAGCGCTAGCCGCTTATGAGCAAGCGGTTAAAGAAAATCCATACGATGAAGACGCTAAATTTAATAAAGACATCGTCAAAACAGAATTAGAAAAACAGCAACAGCAGCAGAATGCTTCTTCCCAATCTCAATCTCAAGAAAAAGAAAAAGAAAAAAACGAAAAATCGGCTGAAAATTCATCAAAATCTAAAGATGAAAAAAATTCTGATAACAAAGATTCGTCAGATGAATCAAAAGATCAGCCTGAACACAAAGCTGGCGACAATCCGCCATCCAAAAAAGAAACCGCTCAACCAGAAGATAAACATCAGAATAATTCACAGCAAGCAAACAAAGATGAGTCTAAATCTTCACAAAAAGAGAATAATACAAAACAACAAACGCAAGAAGTTGAATTAACTGCTGAACAACAACAAGCCAATGAGCAATGGTTAAAACGCATTCCAGACGATCCAGCAAGTTTACTCAAAAAGAAATTTAAATATCAATATAGTCAACAACAAGAATAATCATTATTTACGTTTATATTCATTTTAACCTGTTTCCAATAAGGCAAATTTATGTCATTAATAAAAAACGCGTTTTACGCACAATCGGGTGGTGTGACCTCTGTCATTAACGCAAGTGCTTGTGGTTTAATTCAAACTGCACGGGCACATTCAGATAAAATTGGAACTGTTTATGCCGGACTTAATGGCATCATTGGAGCACTACAAGAAGATCTGATCGATACTTCCTTTGAAAGTGATGAGGCAATAGCTGCGTTGCGTTATACCCCAGCAGGTGCTTTTGGTTCCTGTCGCTATAAATTAAAAAGTTTAGAAGCCAATCGCGCTGAATATGAACGCCTTATTGCCGTGTTCAAAGCGCATAATATTGGCTATTTTTTCTATAACGGTGGTGGCGACTCACAAGACACAGCACATAAAGTATCGCAAATGGGTGAGCAAATGGGTTATCCCCTCACCTGTATTGGCGTACCTAAAACGGTAGATAATGACTTACCTGTCACCGATACCTGCGCGGGATTTGGTTCGGTGGCGAAATATGTCGCCGTTTCCATGCGAGAAGCGAGTTTTGACGTTGCGTCCATGTGTGCCACATCCACAAAAGTGTTTGTTATGGAAGTCATGGGGCGTCATGCAGGATGGATTGCAGCGGCAGGCGCATTAGCAGCAGATGAAAAACACGATATTCCAATTGTGATTTTATTTCCAGAAGTTCAATTTGATTTAGAAAAATTCTTAGCGACAGTGGATTCTAAAGTAAAAAGTTATGGGTACTGCTGTGTTGTTGTGTCTGAAGGCGTAAAAAATAGTGATGGTCAATTTCTAGCTGAAGCAGGTGGCAGGGACGCATTTGGTCATGCTCAACTCGGTGGTGCAGCGCCTGTCATTGCAAATTTAATTAAAGAAAATTTAGGCTATAAATATCACTGGGCTGTGGCGGATTATTTGCAACGTGCTGCGCGGCATATCGCCTCAAAAACGGATGTTGAACAAGCGTATGCCGTTGGAAAAGCGGCTATTGAATTTGCCATTGAAGGTAAAAATGCGATTATGCCAACTATTGTAAGACTTGCAGATGCGCCTTATCGCTGGGAAATTGGCAGTGTTGCATTAAAAGACGTGGCGAATGTGGAAAAAATGATGCCACCAGAATTTATTAGCGACGATGGTTTTAGTATCACCCCTGCCTGCCGCGCCTATTTGCAACCGCTCATCGCTGGCGAAGATTACCCTCCATTTCATAATGGCTTACCTGACTATAAGGTCTTGAAAAAACAGTTAGTTGAGAAAAAGTTACCGAAATTTATTGTTTAAAAACAAAATAAATACATCTATTTTTTAACAAAAGTTCGCAGAGCTCAAAAAAAGTTGTAATATTACTGTCATCTTTGCTTCGCATAATATGAGCTGAATTTTTTACTTTTCTTTGAGATAAATTGGCATGAAAACTATTTTTAAACATAAATTATTACTCGCAGCAATGGGTTTGTCTGCAGGTTTGCTTAGCTTTAACGCAAGCGCAGTTCAGAGCGTTGAAGCTGGTATTCCAGACTACCAAAAAGCAAGCGGTATTTCAGGTAATTTATCTAGCGTTGGTTCAGATACGTTAGCCAACTTAATGACACTTTGGGCTGAAGAATTCAATCGTGCCTACCCCAACGTGAACATTCAAATTCAAGCTGCAGGCTCGTCTACTGCGCCACCAGCATTAACTGAAGGCACATCAAACTTGGGACCTATGAGTCGTGAAATGAAAGACGACGAATTGGAAGCATTTGAAAGTAAATATGGCTATAAACCAACTGCTATCCCTGTTGCTATCGATGCTTTAGCTGTCATGGTAAACAAAGATAACCCAGTCAAAGGGTTAACGATGGAACAAGTGGACGCGATTTTCTCCACTACATTAAAATGTGGCGGCGCAAAAGAAATTGAAACCTGGGGTGATGCTGGCGTGAGCGCATGGGCAAGCAAAAGCATTCAGCTTTACGGACGTAACTCAGTTTCAGGCACTTACGGTTATTTCAAAGAACACGCGCTTTGTAAAGGCGACTTCAAAAATAATGTTAACGAACAACCTGGTTCAGCTTCAGTAGTTCAGTCTGTAACGTCTTCAGCTAACGGTATTGGCTACTCTGGTATGGGTTACACCACGTCAGGTATTAAAATGGTGTCTTTAGCAAAAAAAGGCTCAACAAATTATGTTGAAGCAACCCCAGCTAACGCAATTAACGGTACGTATCCATTAACACGTTATTTGTTTATTTATGTAAACAAAAAACCAAACCAACCGCTTGCCCCTTTAGATGGCGAATTCATCAAAATGGTCCTATCTAAAACGGGTCAACAAGTTGTTATCAAAGATGGCTATATACCATTGCCTGCAAAAGTTGTTGAAAAAGAATTAGCGAAATTGAAATAAACAACTCGCGCAGTTTCTCACAAAAGCGCAACGTGCAAAGACTTCATGTTCTTTTGCTGTTGCGCTTTTTTGCATTAAATTATTCATGAAAAAAATATATGTCAGAAACAACGAACTCAACGTCGCAATCTTCGCTCAATACAGCGATGACATCACATCATGAAAAATGGCGATTGCTCAAAGATGCAATAATGCGCAGAGCAATTACTTTCGGTGGCTTAAGTGTAATTTTTGCCATCGTTGTCATTTTTTTCTATTTACTCTATGTTGTATATCCACTATTTTTATCCGCTTCAACGCAGTCTGTTGCGCACTATGCTATTCCAGAGCAAAACGCAGGGAATACCCTGTTTTTAAATATCGAAGAGCAAAATGAACTTGCAGCCCGATTTACCGACACTGGAAAAGTGATTTTTTTTGAAGCGAAAACGGGTCGTGTAATTACTGAAAAAACCATTCTTATTCCTGAAGGTGTAAAAGTGGTTAGTGTTGCTCAAGGCACACCTGTTGGTGATGGCGCTTTGATATATGGCCTTTCAAATGGCCAAGCGGTTATTGTAAAACAGCAATATAAAGTCACTTTTGCAAATAATAAACGCGTGATCACCCCTTCACTCAAATATCCTTTAGGTGAAAAACCTTTAGTCATTGATGACAGTGGCGCTGCATTAGAAAAAATAGCCTTTAAAGTCGGCGATGGCACTGCGACCATCGTAGCTAAGACAGCACATAAAATTCAAATTGCCAGCCTCGAAAAAGAACAATCGCTTTTTGCAGATGAAGCGAGTTTGACACGCACTGATTCGTCACTCGACATTCCAGTAGATAACATCAAAGACTTACTTATTGATAAAGAAGACCGTAATTTATTCTTGGTGCATGATGATGGTCAACTCAGTCTCATTGATATCAGCAAAAAAGATACCCCAGAAATCAAGCAGCATATCAATATGGTGCAATCGGGCGAAAAAATTACGAGCATCAGCTTTTTAACCGGTGATTTATCACTGATGGTTGGGGATTCTAGTGGACTTGTCTCACAGTGGAGTCTTGTCAAAGATTCGCTTGGGCATCCTGGATTTCAAAAAATTCGTGCTTTTAAAGTATCCGATAAAGCAGTAGCCAAAATCAACACTGAGCAGCGTCGTAAAGGTTTTATGACCATTGATGTTGCAGGCAATATGGGCATTTATCACACTACGGCAGAACGTGAATTAATTAAAGAAAATATGGCAAATGTCGCCCCTATCGCTGCCATTTTATCCCCGCGTGCGAATGCAATGCTTATTCAAAACCATGATGGGCAAATTCATTTTTGGACAGTGGATAATGAGCACCCAGAAGTGTCAATTAAGTCTATGTGGCAAAAAGTGTGGTACGAAAGCTATCCTAAACCTGCATACATTTGGCAATCTTCTTCAGCGAGTAATGATTTTGAGCCTAAATACAGCTTAACACCCTTAGTATTTGGCACACTGAAAGCAGCGTTTTATGCCATGTTAATTGCGGTGCCATTGTCATTAATGGGTGCAATTTATACAGCTTATTTCATGTCACCCAAAATGCGTATTTATGCGAAACCTGCTATTGAAATCATGGGCGCGTTACCTACTGTGATTTTAGGTTTCCTTGCTGGTTTATGGCTTGCCCCCTTTATTGAAGAACATCTAGCGGGGTTATTTGCTTTATTTATGATTGTGCCGCTTGGCGTGATGCTATTTGCCTTTAGCTTACAATTTTTACCTGAAAATATACGTCAACAAATCCCAGAAGGTTGGGATGCTGCGCTACTCATTCCAGTTATTTTACTGAGTGGATGGTTTGCCTTTACCGTCAGCATTCCCTTTGAGGAAATGGTTTTTCATGGCACCTTGCGTGATTGGTTTAAAAATGAATTGGGCATTGGATACGATCAACGTAATGCATTAGTTGTCGGTATCGCTATGGGATTTGCCGTTATTCCAACTATTTTCTCAATTACGGAAGATGCCATTTTCAGCGTGCCAAAACACTTAACAACGGGTTCGCTCGCGTTGGGCGCAACCCCTTGGCAAACCATGTCACGCGTTGTTTTATTAACAGCAAGTCCGGGTATTTTCTCTGCCGTGATGATCGGTTTTGGTCGCGCAGTGGGTGAAACAATGATTGTGTTGATGGCAACGGGTAATACACCAGTGATGGACATGAGTGTCTTTCAAGGACTACGCACATTAGCAGCCAATATTGCTGTCGAGATGCCTGAGTCGGAAGTAGACAGTACACATTATCGGGTACTCTTTTTGGCCGCTTTAGTGCTCTTTATGTTCACGTTTGTATTTAATACGCTCGCTGAAGTGGTACGTCAGCGTCTTCGTGAAAAATACAGCTCGTTATAAATAAAATAGGACTTAAAATGATTAAATCTTGGTTTAAAAGCGGTAGTCCGTGGATTTGGCTGAATGCTGCAGCGGTGAGTACTTGCTTAATAATGGTAGTGGGTGTTTTAGGACTGATTGTGGCAAGAGGTGTCGGCCATTTTTGGGCCTCACCGATCGTCCAACTGAGCTATCAAGAGGATAGTGGGGAAATTAAAACCATTATTGGTGAGCATGTTGACAGCACAGTGACGCCCGCTGCGATGGCGAAATCAACAGGTTTCAAACTTAGTGATGATGAAGATGTGCTAATTCAGTATTTAATTAAAACCGGTAACCGTGACTTAACGGGGACCGATTTTCGTTGGATTCAAGAACGTAATATTAAAGCGCAATCTCAACCAGCGGAAATGATGGTGATTGAGCGTCGTGAATGGGGTAATTTTTACGGCACACTCACTGCTATCAAAGAGAATGGTCAAGTCATTGCTACTGGGGAACAAGCTTGGGAAGTGTTAGACGAGCGTTTAAAACACGCACTCGCACTGCATGAGAAAATTGCGCATTTAGAGAAAAAAGAAATTGGTGCCATTAACTATGCATTAGAGAAATTACGTTTAAAACAACGCAGTTTAGAACTCAAAAATGCGTGGAATGAGCAAAGTGCTAAGGAATTAGCTGATAAAAAACTCGCTTATGATATGGATTATAAAAATCATCAAGTGGAGCTTGCAGGGCTTTATCAAGAAATTCGTCGCGATAGTTTAGTTGCCACAACAGAAAGTGGAGCAGAACTTGCGATACCATTATCAAAAATTGTGGACGTTTATCAACCCAATAAAATGGGGTTCTTCACTAAAATAACGCATTACTTTGTAAAACTTGGCGAATTCCTCAGTGAAGACCCACGCGAAGCCAATACGGAAGGTGGTATTTTTCCAGCGATTTTTGGCACGATTATGATGGTGATGATGATGTCTGTTATCGTGACACCCTTTGGTGTCATCGCGGCAGTGTATTTGCGTGAATATGCAAAGCAAGGCTTTGTCACGCAACTCATTCGTATTGCCGTGAATAACTTAGCGGGTGTGCCGTCTATTGTTTATGGTGTATTTGGTTTGGGCTTTTTTGTTTATATTTTAGGTGGAAATATTGACGCCCTCTTTTTCCCTGAAGCCTCACCTGCACCCGTATTTGGCACACCCGGTCTGCTTTGGGCGTCTATTACGCTTGCGCTACTTACATTGCCTGTTGTGATTGTGTCTACCGAAGAAGGTTTAGCACGTGTACCACGCGCGATTCGTGAAGGAAGCTTAGCCCTTGGCGCGACGAAAATTGAAACACTTTGGCGCACCGTGTTACCAATGGCAAGTCCTGCGATGATGACAGGATTAATTTTGGCTGTGGCGCGCGCCGCAGGTGAAGTGGCGCCACTGATGCTCGTGGGCGTGGTAAAACTGGCACCTACTCTGCCCCTTGACGGCAATTATCCCTTTTTGCATTTAGATCGCAAATTTATGCACTTAGGGTTTCACATTTACGACGTGGGATTTCAAAGTCCTAATGTTGAAGCAGCGCGTCCGCTCGTTTATGCGACCGCCTTACTACTCGTATTAGTTATTATTGGCTTAAATTTAGCCGCTATTATTATTCGTAATCATTTACGCGAAAAATATCGCGCCTTAGAAGGATAAATTGCAATGGCAACACAAGATAATCGATCGCACAGCTTGGATGTAAGTTCTATTTTGCGCGGGCAAAGTAAATATGACGAAATCCTTGAGCCTTGCCTCAAAGTTGAAAATCTCAACTTGTTTTACGGTAAAAAACAAGCGTTACATGGCATTAACATGGAAATGCCAAAGAAAAAAGTGACCGCATTTATTGGTCCATCGGGTTGCGGTAAATCAACGTTACTTCGCTGTATTAATCGCATGAATGATTTGGTTGACAATGTCACCATTGAAGGCAAAATTTTATTGCACGATGATAATATTTACGACAAATCAGTGAATGTTGCCGCCCTGCGTCGCCGTGTGGGCATGGTTTTCCAAAAACCAAATCCATTTCCAAAATCAATTTTTGAAAATGTAACCTATGGCCTGCGTATCCAAGGCATAAACGACAAACGTATTTTAGAAGAAACCGTTGAAACCTCTTTACGGGGTGCGGCGCTTTGGGATGAAGTCAAAGATCGCTTAAATGATAATGCACTTGGCTTATCAGGTGGTCAACAACAACGTCTTGTTATTGCACGAGCGATTGCAATTGCCCCCGAAGTGTTGTTGCTTGATGAACCCGCTTCAGCGTTAGACCCTATTTCTACGCTTAAAATTGAAGAATTAATTAATGAGCTTAAAGAAAAATATACAATCGTCATTGTTACGCATAATATGCAACAAGCTGCACGTGTGTCAGATTATACTGCGTTCATGTATATGGGGGATTTGATCGAAATTGGTGCAACGACACAGATTTTTACAAAACCTGCGAAAAAACAGACTGAAGACTACATCACTGGTCGTTACGGCTAATTAATCGGAGAACATATAATGAATAGATTTAATACTGGGCATCACGTATCTGAACCCTTTGATAAAGATTTAGAATCAATACGACAAAAAGTAGCATTGATGGGCAAGTTAGTCGAAGAACAGCTTTCGCTTGCTGTTGAAGCGTTTACCAATGGTGATACCTATTTAGCTGAAAAAGTATTAACGCAAGACGACGAAGTGGATTTATTAGAAGCTAGCATCGACAACGAATGTGCATGTGTTATCGCTCTGCGTCAACCTGTTGGCCACGATCTTGCTTTATTAATTGATGTCATTAAAGTGACCAATGAATTAGAGAATATTGCGGCAAAAGCGGAAGGTATTGCAGATATTACCATTGAATTAAACAAATCATTACTCGTGAGTGACAGCGATGGATAACAGTAAAATAGCGCACCATATATCAGAAAATTTCAACAAAGAACTTGAAGATATTCGCAATAAAGTATTAACGATGGGCGGTCTTGTTGAACAGCAAATTGAGCAAGCTATAATTGCATTAACGTCTGGTGATATCGAACTCGCCGAATTAGTTATCCGTCAAGATAATGATATTGATGAATTCGAGATGATTATTGATGCAGAATGCACACAGATTATTGCGTTGCGTCAACCTGCTGCGTTTGATTTACGCTTATTGCTTGTGGTACTGCGTATTATTAACGAATTAGAGCGCATTGGTGATTTAGCGGAGCGTATTGCTAAAGTGGCAATTCAGCTATCAACCACCAATGAGGGCCGAACTGACGAATATCATGAACTAAAACACATGGCCGGTTTAGTGAAAGAAATGCTACACGCATCACTCGATAACTTTGCACGAATGAGTGTGGATGGAATTACCCAAATTACGGGTAGCGATGCGGCTGTAGATCGTGAATATGCGAGTATTATTCGTCAATTAATTACGCAAATGATGGAAGATCCACGCAATATTACCCGTATGCTTGATATGCTGTGGACAGTGAGAGCATTAGAGCGTATTGGCGACCATTCACGTTATATTTGTGAACATTTAATATACATGGTAAAAGGGGAAGATGTGCGTCATCTTAGTCAAGCCCAGTTAGAACAAATCATGTCACAGTGATGATTGAATTTGTCAATTAGGATTGAAAGGCGCGATATTTCGCGCCTTTTTTTATGGCGTAATTTTTTTAATTAAGGTATCAAAAATATGATAAAAGCTGGAATTGTGGGTGGCACAGGCTATACGGGGGTTGAATTGTTGCGTATTTTAGCGCTACATTCACAGGTGACTATTCATGCTGTGACCTCACGCACAGATTCGCAAATGCGCGTTGATGCACTTTATCCAAGTCTACGTGGCTATCTGGGTGATTTAACATTTTGTCTGCCCACAGTAGATGCTTTAAGTGAATGTGATGTCGTCTTTTTTGCAACGCCAAATGGCACCGCCATGCTGATGGCAGAAGAGCTACTCGATAAAGGGATTAAAATCATTGATTTATCCGCTGACTTTCGATTAAAAGACGTTGCAGAGTGGGAGAAATGGTATGGCATGACCCATTCATCCCCACGTTTAGTTTCTCAAGCGGTTTATGGTTTACCTGAATTGCACCGCGAGGCGCTTCAAAATGCAGATTTAATTGCCTGCGCTGGATGTTATCCAACTTCGGTGCAACTAGGCTTCGCGCCTTTACTTGAAGCGGGCGTTATCGATGCAACGCATTTAATTGCCGATGTGAAATCAGGCGTAAGTGGGGCTGGTCGTAAAGCCGAAATCGCAACATTGATGAGTGAAACAGGTGAAAGTTTTAAATCTTATGGTGTGAGTGGTCATCGACATTTACCTGAAATTACTCAAGGCTTAAAAGCAATGACAAATCAACACGTCAATTTAACATTTGTACCGCACTTAACGCCGATGATTCGAGGAATACATGCCACACTTTATGCATCGTTAACACACGAAATTACGCAATCTCAGCTACAAGCATTATTTGAAAAACATTACGCAGATGAATTTTTTGTAGATATATTACCACAAGGTTCACACCCCGATACCCGCAATGTACGGGGGAGTAACCGCTGTCAAATTGCTGTTCATCTCCCACAAAATGGGAAAACGGTTGTCGTTTTATCTGTGATTGATAATTTGGTAAAAGGCGCAGCGGGGCAAGCAGTACAGGCGATGAATCTTCGTTTTGGATTCCACGAAAATCACGGTTTATCAACAGTCGCGCTCTATCCATAATTGTTGACTATCTCACTGCGAATAAGCCATAATTTAACAAATTTAACCTAAGCAATACATTTAAACTATGACAAATCCAATAATTTTTACCGACAGCGCAGCAACAAAAGTACATACATTAATTGAAGAAGAAGGTAATACACAATTAAAATTACGTGTTTATGTATCTGGTGGTGGTTGCTCAGGCTTTCAATATGGTTTCACTTTTGACGAAGAAGTGAATGAAGATGACACGCAAGTAGAGAAAAATGGCGTCACTGTATTGATTGATTCTATGAGTATTTCTTATTTAAATGGCGCTGAAATCGACTATAAAGAAGATATTTCAGGTGCACAATTTGTTATCCGCAATCCAAATGCGACAACAACTTGCGGTTGTGGTTCGTCTTTTTCTGCATAACTATTTCTTCATATCATTTTCGTGACCAACGTAGGATATAAATTCCTGCGTTGATAACCATCATAAAAACGCATTTTTACACCTATCATTAAAGTTTTCTAAAGAGCAATAAATCATAGTCTCTGCTATGCTGTGGCACTGATAAAGTAGCCAAGGAAATTTTCATGAATCATAAACACACCATTTCTTGTCCAAATTGCACCCACCAATTTAATGCCGATGAATTACTGTACCGTCAAATTGAAGATAATTTACGTCAATCTTTTAGCGTAGAATTAGCCGATAAACAAAAACAGTTTGATCAACTCACCGCAACGCTCAACGCACAAAAGTTGCAACTTGATTATGAAAAACAAACCCTGCAAACAAAAATCGCACAAACAGTTGACGAACAAGTTAGAACTGAAAAAGTGCGCTTAGAGCAAACACTGCGCAGTGACATCAAAATAACGTTAGAAGCACAACTGTCGGCGCAAATGGATGCTATGCGCACAGAACTCAATTCGCAATCCGAAAAACTACAAGAATTTAACAAAGCTAAAGCAGATATAGAACGTTTAACACGTGAGAAATCAGCGTTAAAAGGGGATATTGAGGCGCAAGCAGAAGCGAAATTAAATCAATTACTACGCGAAGAAAAACAAAAAATTGAAAGCAATCTTGAACTCAAAATGCGTGATAAAGAGCATGAAATTGAACGTTTAAAAAATCAGATTCAAGAAGCACAGCGTGTTGCAGAGCAAGGTTCTATGCAGGCACAAGGCGAAGTTCAAGAGCTTGCAATTGAAGAATGGTTGCGCGATCAATTCCCCTTTGACGAGATTGCCGAAATCAAAAAAGGACAGCGCGGAGCAGATTGTATTCAAATTGTCCATACGCGTACACGTCAAAATTGCGGAAAAATTTGTTACGAAAGTAAGCGAACAGAAAATTTCAATAAAGACTGGATTGAAAAATTTAAAGGTGATTTACGGGCTGAAAACGCCACCATTGGCGTATTAGTAACAAAGACCATGCCTAAAGATTTTGAACGCATGGGGCTTTATGACGGTATTTGGGTGTGCAGCTTCGAAGAATTTAAGGGGTTGAGTGCTGTGCTGCGTGAATCAGTCATTCAAATTAGCAGTTTAGTGGCAACACAAGAAAACAAAGGTGAGAAAAAAGAAATGCTCTACCATTTTGTCACCAGTAATGCGTTCAAATCTCAAATTGATGCAATTAACGATACTTTTTTACAAATGCGAGAAGATTTACACAAAGAACGCACGCACATGCAACGAACTTGGGCGCAACGCGAAAAACAACTCGAAAAACTAACGCTTAATACGTCTCATAATTTAGGTGCTATTGAAGGC
>Ga0208856_1000594_pt1 | contig 13280 bp, 11 predicted proteins | sample LakMenEpi13Jul12_FD_150690 | JGI IMG/M metagenome (GOLD analysis project Ga0208856, IMG submission 150690) | Freshwater microbial communities from Lake Mendota, WI - 13JUL2012 deep hole epilimnion (SPAdes) | ecosystem: Environmental > Aquatic > Freshwater > Lentic | place: Lake Mendota, Madison...
GGCCGCCGATGTCGATGAGCTCGATCGCCTCCGCCGGCTGGCAGCCCGGCTTCGCGATCGCTGTTTCAAAGGCGTAGAGATTCACGATCACGGCGTCGAATCGCTCGATTCCGTGTTCCTCGAGCACGGCCAGATCGTCCGGGCGATCGCCGCGGGCCAGGATGCCGGCGAAGATGTGTGGGTGCAGCGTCTTCACCCGGCCGTCGAGCACCTCGGGAAAGCCAGTGATGGAGGAGACGTCTTCCACGGCGACACCGTGGCTCGCGAGTGCCGTGCTCGTGCCGCCCGTGCTCGCCACGTGCACGCCGGCGGCCTTGAGGGCCTTGGCGAGGCGATCGAGGCCGGTTTTATCGAACACGCTGACGAGCACGCGGCGGATCGGCACGATGTCGACGGCTGGGCCGGCGGAAGCGGGGGCTGTGGTGTGCATGCGGCGGATTATCGAGCTTTGGTCGCGCGATACAAGGAAGCCCGTGGCATCGGCGATCGCAGCGAGTTCACGCGGCGGGGAGCTCCACCTCGAACACGGTGCCGGGCGGCGGCATGCGGCCGCGCACCCCGACCTTGCCCCGCATCTGCCCCACGAGCGACTTGACGAGGAACAGCCCGAGGCCCGTTCCCGGGGTCGAGCGTTCGAGCTCATTGCCGAGCCGCACGAAGCGGCGAAACACCGTCGTGCGTTCGGAGATCGGAATGCCCGGGCCGTTGTCCGCCACCCGCACCACCACGCGGCCCGCCGGGGTCGCGGTGGCCGTCACTTCGACCTGCGGATTCGGCAGTGAATACTTCACGGCATTGTCGAGAAGATTGCGAAACACGATTTCGAGATCGGCCTCACGGCCGCGCACCGCGAGCCCCCCGTCTCGTGCCGGCCCGTCGAGCCGAATCGTCTCGGCAGGCACGCCATGCCGCTTGAGCGCCGCATCGCGGGCCCGCTCGAGCACCGGGGCGAGTGGTGTCATGACCACCGCCCGCGAGGGCCGGCGCTGGAGGGTCTTCGCGGCGTCGAGCAGGTGATCGATGAGCGTGTCGAGTCGCTCGACGTCGTGAAGCATGAAGCGGTGGAAGTCGGCCTGCTGCTCGGGTGACACCGGCCGGCGGGTGAGCGTCTGAAGATAGAGCTTGAGCGAGGCCAGCGGGCTTTTGAGCTCGTGCGTGACGCTGTCGATGAAGTTGCTCTGCCGTTGCGACAGCGCGATCGCCTTCACGGTGAGCGCGAGGTAGACGATCACCCCCGCCAGCACCAGCACGAGGAGCGCCACGCCCACGCCGAGAATCGCCCAATAAAACGCGGCGTTCTTCGAGCCGAGGGCGGCGGCGATGCTGACGAGCACCCAGCCGACCCCGAGGGCGATGATCGATCCGATCAGCACCACGCCGAGGAGGATCGGCCAACCGAGCGAACGACGCGGCTCCACGGGCAGGCTCCGGATCAAGAGGCGGGGCATTGCGTATGCTACCCTCCTGTGCCCGCCCCACCACGGCTGCCAGGCGGCCTCGCCTGCACGCGCCACCTTCCCGACGATGCCCAGCCCAGAAGCCCGCCCGCCGCTGACGCTTACGGTCGCCGAAACGACGGTGCGGTTCGCCTGGCACGTCGATCGCTGGACACATGAGGTGCTGAGTGGCGACGGCACATGGTGGCGGTCGATCGAGGGCGGCGATGGAGCCGACGATCCCCGGTGGCCGGCGTCGCCCGTGCTCGTCGAACTCTCTGCACTCGACACGCCGGCAGGACGAGTGATCCTGGGTGTCGGCCTGGCGGGGCGGTCGCATTTCTCGGCGAGCGTGGGGCCCGATCCGGCCGCTCCAGACCGACTGCGGTTCGATCTTGCCTGCCGGGTGAACGAGCCACCACTCTGGCTCGGATCCACCTACCGTGATTCCAAGGGGCTTGTCCGGATCGGGCCCGAACCGCTGGTAGAGCCGCCTCCGGCCACCGTGCAGTGGGCCTATGGGTTTGCATCCGGGGGCCTCGTGCCCCTGGCCGGCGCCCGGGTGGAGCCCCGGCCAGACTGACGCTGTCTTGCGATCGCGCCCCCGATCGATCAAATTCGTGGGGGTCTACTCCCGACCTTTTCGGAAGGTGCGCATGTTCGACGTGATCGAGCGGCTCAAGGCCGACTGGACCGACAAGTACGTCGTGGTCAACTGTTCCGCGCCGGAACTCGCCCGCTTCGCGCAGGCGACCGGGCAAGTGAAGACCGTCAACATGAACGGCCGCTGCCTTGTCGAGTTCGACCAGTTCAACAACATCGGCTGGTACGACATCGATCCGACGGCCCTCAAGATCGTGCCCAAGCCGGAGCCGAAGCCGGCCGCCGAAAAACAGGAGAAGCCGGCGAAGAACGCCCCCGCCGCCAAGGCTCCCGCTGCGAAAGCCCCGCCGGCTGCCGGTGCGAAGAAGCCCTCGACAGCCGACATTCTCGCGGCAGCCCGTGGCAAGGGCGGCGCGGCACCCGCAGCGGCGAAGGCGGCACCCGCCGCGGCGAAGCCTGCCGGCGCGCGACCCTCCACTGCCGACATTCTCGCAGCTGCCCGGGGCGGAAAGCCGAAGCCGCCGGTCGCCCCGGCCCCTGCCGAGCCAGAAGCCGACGCCGAGCCGGAAGCCGCCGCGCCCGAGCCGACGGTCGCCCCCAAGGCCAAACCAGCGGCCAGCGGAGCCCTGCCGACGACGACCGCCGACAAGATAGCCTGGTGCCGCGCCCATGATTCCAAGGGTTGATGAGGAACGCCATGCCGCGCTTCGCGACCGCCATTCTCTGCCTCGGTCTCTTCGTCGGCTGCGGTCGGCTCTCGACCCATCCTCTCGTGACCATGGCCAAAGACGAGGTGACGAGAAACGAACGTGTCACGAAGGCCCTCGGGGCGCCCGTCGAGTTCAGCCCCACGGTCACCGGCCGGGCCAATGAAACCGACGGCATCGCGGCGATGCAGTTCGAGGCCCGGGGGCCGAAAGCTGCGGGGCTGGTCGTGGTCGAGGGCAAGAAACTCGGCGCAGAGTGGGGCGTCACACTGCTCGAAGTTCGCCCCGCCGACGGCAGCGACCATGTCCATCTGACGGCCGATCACCATGCCCGGATCGGCACCGACACTCCGAAGTTCGATCCCGCGCAGACACGCTCGACACCGGCAGCCCCTCCACCGGGCGATGTCGAGATCGTGCTGCCGCCTGGAACGCCGGGCCAGTAGGGCGCGAAGCCCTGCCGATCGTGCCGGGCGTCCGGCCGGAAAACCACGATTTTTTTCTTTGTGTGCCAAATGTTTGACTCGCGCAAGCGCGGGTCCATAATGGCCTCGTTCCTTTCGACCTGTCCCCGCAGCGGTCTCCCCTGGCCGTCCCATCCGCGGGATTCACGTCGGCCCGGCCGGGCCCTCCGGCTTGCCTGCCGGCGGCGATGCATGTTGAAGCGACGACCGGAGTCCTAAGCCCTGAGGCATCGGAGTGGCCGACCGCCTCGACGGGTGAATCATTCACCGTTTGCACGACAGGAGTTGTTTCGTTCCGATGGCCCGCATCCGCAACGTCTTCGAGATCATTGAACTGTACGGTCACGATGAGAACTTCGAGCCGCACACCACGCCGGAGTTCGTTCCCACGAAAGCCCCGGCCGGCTCCCGGCAGAAGCTCGACATCCTCGCCGAGCGCATCCAGCGGGGCATGCCCCTGTGGCACCCTGAAGACTCGACCGAGTCTTCAGCGAATCTCGTCGGCGCCAGCGAAGCCTAATCGCCTGCCCGACGCCCCATGAGCCCTCACCGCCCTCCGCGGGATCGCCCGCGGAGGGCGGTTTCGATTTCACGCTTGGCGCTGGCTGCCTTGAGCTTCTGGCGTTTGTCGTGGAGTTTGCGGCCGCGACCGATGCCCATCAGCACCTTCACTCGGCCGGCCTTGAAATACATCTTCAGTGGCACGAGCGTGAGCCCCTTCTCGTAGGCCAGGCTCGCAAATTTCTTGATCTCGCGGCGATGAAGCAGCAGCTTGCGCGGCCGCTTCGGCTGGTGATTGAGCTGGTTGGCCTTCTCGTATTCCGGAATATCGCAGCCGATGAGCCACACCTCCGTGGCATCGACCCGGCCATACGCCTCGTCGAGCGACGTTTTTCCGGACCGCAGGCTTTTCACCTCGCTGCCGACCAGGGCGATCCCGCATTCGAGCGTCTCGACGATCTCGTATTCGTGGCGGGCCTTGCGATTCTCCGTGATCACCTTCTCAGCCGGAGCCTCGTCGGCCTGGCCTTTGCCGGAAGGTTTCTTGGCAGCGGGCTTGGTCGGCTTCGGAGCGGCCACGGAATGATCCCGAAATGTGGGCAGGGGGTATCTGACAGATTACACTCTATGCTGCGATGGTTCTTCGTTGCCCACCTGTCGAAACCCTGCCGATTGAGGTTTTTCATGCCCGTCCGCCAGGCCAATTGTGTCGCTGTGTGCCTTCTCTGGCTCGGCGTATTGCTCCGGAGTGATGCGGCCGAGACGGCAGTTGCCCCCGTGTCGCATCCAGGATTCGTTGCCGGCGACGCCCGTCCAGCCGGCGACGCAGCGGCCGTGAAGGTGCCGGGTGGCTGGATGGTGGCCTACGACGAACTGATCCCCGGCACCGAGGTGACGTTTCGGATGGTGCCCATTCCTGGCGGGACGTTCCGCATGGGCAGCGCCGAGAGTGAGGCCGACCGGGCGTCGGACGAAGGGCCCCAGTTCGACGTGGCGATCGAGCCCTTTTGGATGGGCCGCTGCGAGGTGACGTGGAGCGAATACAAGGCCTACATGGCCGCCTGCGATCTCTTCAAGGCCTTCGAGGCGGCGCATGTGCGCGAGGTGCAGGCCGACAACGAGGCCGACGCCGTCACGGCGCCATCGAATCTCTACGACCCGACTACAACGTTTACGAATGGTGAAGATCCGCTCCTCCCGGCCGTCACGATGACGCAGTTCGCTGCCCGCCAATACACGAAGTGGCTGAGCGGCCTGACGGCCCGGTTCTACCGGCTGCCCACCGAGGCCGAATGGGAATATGCCTGCCGCGCCGGCACGACGACACCGTGGCAGATGGGCGCCGATGCCGCCGCGCTCGAGGCCGTCGCCTGGTTCGCCGACACCTCCGACGAGACGACGCACGCCGTTGGCGAGAAAGAGCCGAACGGCTGGGGGCTTCACGACATGCACGGCAACGTGGCCGAGTGGGTGCTCGACGAACTCGTGCCGGGAGGCTACGGCCGGCAGGCCGGGCTGCCTCAGCCCGTGCTGGCGGCGGCCGCCGCCGTCTGGCCCGAGCATCTTTCGCCGCGCGTGGTGCGCGGCGGTGCCTACTACGACGAGGCAGCCCAATGCCGCAGCGCCGCCCGCCGCGGATCCGAAGACCTTCCCTGGAAGGACGTCGATCCGAACCTGCCTAAGAGCCCGTGGTGGTACACCGAGGAACCGGCCCTCGGCGTGGGCATGCGGATCGTACGGCCGTTCGCGCCGCCCGATCTGGCCACGCGCCGCCGCTGGGGCGACGCCGACGTCGAAAGCATCCGTGCCGACACGGCCGACCGTCTCCAGCAGGGGCGCGGAGCCCGTGGACTCGTCGATCCGGATCTGCCGGCGGCGGCGGCAGCCGAGGGCTTCACGAACTAAAGGCGGGCGTGATGAATCGCACTCTGACGACGGCACTCGCGGCCTGGGCTTTGACGTCACTCGCCGTGGCAGCCGACTGGCCTGACTGGCGCGGCCCACAGCAGGATCGGCACTACGCCGGCCCGCCGCTCGTCACCTCGTTCGACGCCGATCATGGCACCAACGTGCTCTGGAAGAGCGATGAAGCCGGCGGCATCTCCACCCCGGTGATCATGGGCGGGCGGCTCTTCACACTCGTGCGGCACAAGCCGGGGACGAAGGAAGAGGCGGAGAAGGTGCTTTGTCTCGACGCCGCCACCGGCAAGAAGCTCTGGGAAAACGTGTTCAACGTCTATCTTTCGGACGTGCCCGCCGAGCGGGTCGGCTGGTCGGCCGTGGTGGCAGATCCGGCCAGCGGCACCGTCTTCGCCCACGGCGTGTGCGGCGTGTTCACGGCCATCGATGCCGCCACGGGAGTGACGAAATGGCAGCGGTCGCTCCATGAGGAATTCGGCTTTCTCTCCACCTACGGCGGCCGGACGAACATTCCGGTGGTGTTCGAGGATCTCGTGATCGCCAGCGCCGTCGTGACGGGCTGGGGCGACACCGCCCGGCCCGCCCATCGCTTCCTGGGGATGGACAAGGCGACCGGCGAGGTCCGCTGGATGAACGGCACGAAGGAGCTCCCCGAAGACACGACCTACAGCACGCCGTCGCTCGCCGACTTCGGCGGCCAGGCGGCGCTCGTCTTCGGATCGAGCGACGGCAGTGTCTGGAACTTCCAGCCGCGGACGGGCCAGGCCGTGTGGAACTTCAAGCTCTCCCGTCGCGGCATCAACACCGCGCCGCTCGTCGCCGGCGACACGGTGATCATCTCGCAGTCTGAAGAAAACCTCGACAACACGTCGATGGGCTCGGCCACGGCATTCAAGGCGACCGGCGCGGGCGACATCACGGCCACGAATGCGATCTGGCAGAAAAAGGGCGTGATGGATGGCCGGTCGATGCCGGTCGTGCTCGGCGACCGCGTGTATTTCGTCGATGACGGTGCGAAGGTGTATGCGTTCGACCGGCAGACGGGCGCGGCGGTCGGCCGCCCGCAGAAGCTGCTCGGCACGATCGTCCGCGGCAGCCCGCTCGTGGCCGACGGCAAGCTCTTCATTTGCTCGACGGGTGGCTGGCACGTGCTCGAGCCGACGGCCGACGGAATCAAAGTCGTGAACCGGATGCGGTTCGACGAGGAGGACGAGGTGACAGCATCCCCGATCGCCGCCGACGGCCGCCTCTATCTCACGACTGGCTCCCGGCTCTACTGCCTCGGCGAGAAATCGGCGACGCTGTCTTCCTCCACATCCGTCGGCCCGACAGTGCCGCAAAAGGTCTCCGACGCCACCAGGGCCCCGGCCGGCGAGCCCGCGTGGGTGCAGGTCGTGCCGGCCGAGGCCCAGATCGCCGCCGGGGCCGCTCAACCCCTGAAGGTGCGGCTCTTCGACGCGGCCGGACGGTTTGTGAAGGAGTCGGCCGCCACGTTCACGACCACTGCCGGCACGGTCGCGAATGACGGCACCTACACGGCCCCCGCGGGCCAGCATGCCGCCACGATCATCACGGCGAAGGTCGGCGCCCTGGAGGGCAAGGCCCGCATCCGCTCGATGCCGCCGCTGCCTTGGAAATTCGACTTCGAAGACATCCCGCTCGCCGCCGATCCCAAGACGGGTGCCGTGAAGGGCGAGCCGCCTCTCCCGTGGATCGGCATGCGGTATCGCCACGTGATCCGTGAGGTCGACGGATCAAAATGCCTCGTCAAGATCACGACGATCCCCAAGGGCACCCGCAGCCAGGGCTGGATCGGCCCGATCGCACTGCACGACTACGTCGTTCGGGCCGACTTTCGCGCACAGGAGACCGGAGTCGAGAAGCCTGGTTCTCCCGCCTCCGTCGCACCGACGCCCCCCGGATCCGACGCGGATGCCTTCACGAAGGCGTTCGGCACCGCTGCCGCGCTCGAGAAGGCCCGCATGCCCGACATGGGGCTCGTCGCCCAGCGGTATACGCTCGATCTCATGGGCGCTGCGCAGCAACTCCAGATCCGGAGCTGGCCACCGCAGGTCGCCACCTACTTCTCGAAAACGATTCCGTTTTCCTGGGAGGCGGGCCGGTGGTACACGATGAAATTCGAGGCCCGCACGACGGGCAAGGCTGCCGTCCTGCGTGGCAAGGTGTGGCCGCGTGGTGAAGCCGAGCCGGGCCCCTGGACGATCGAAGCCACGCACGAGGCTGGTAATCTTCAAGGGAGCCCCGGCTTCTTCGGCAACTCGAAAGACTCCGAGATCGCTGTCGACAACGTGAGAGTGGAGGCGGTGCAATGAATAAGGCGTCGCAAAGAGGTCGGGAGACTCTGTGTCATCGCCTCTCCCTCCGGGAGAGGCCGGCCGCAGGCCGGGTGAGGGTGCTGTCGCTGGCGCTCCTTATCGGTATCGGCACGAGCGCCGCCCACGCCGCCGACTGGGCCCAGTGGGGCGGTTCGCCGGTTCGCAACAACGTCTCTCCGGCGAAGAACATCCCGGCGGATTGGGCACCCGGCGACTTCGACCTCGACACGGGCGAGTGGAAGCCTGAGACGAGCAAAAACGTGGCCTGGGTGGCGGCGCTCGGCAGCCAGAGTTACGGCAATCCCGTCGTCGCCGGTGGCCAGGCCTATGTCGGCACGAACAACGGCAAGGGCTGGCTGAAGCGGTATCCTCCCGCCGTCGATCTCGGCTGCCTGCTCGCCTTCGACGACCGCGACGGCTCGTTCCTCTGGCAGGATTCGAGCGAAAAGCTGCCCACCGGTCGCGTCCACGACTGGCCGCTCCAGGGCATCTGCTGTGCGCCGCTCGTGGAGGGAGACCGCCTCTGGTACGTGACGAGCCGCGGCGAGGTGAAGTGCCTCGACACCGCCGGCTTCCACGACGGCGAGAACGACGGCCCATTCACGGGCGAGAAGGTCGCGGAGAAAGACGAGGCCGACGTCGTCTGGGTGCTCGACATGATGAAGCAGCTCGGCGTGTCGCAGCACAACATGTGCTCGTGCAGCGTGACGAGCGCCGGCGACTTGCTCTTCGTGAACACGAGCAATGGCGTCGACGAAGGGCACATCAACCTCCCCAACGCCGAGGCCCCGAGCTTTCTGTGCATCGACAAGCGCGACGGGAACGTGCTGTGGGCCGACAACACGCCCGGGGCCAACGTCCTCCACGGCCAGTGGTCGAGCCCGGCCTACGCCGAGCTTGGCGGCGTGCCGCAGGTGCTATTCGGGGGTGGCGACGGCTGGCTCTACGCGTTTGATGCCCGCGGCGAGAACGGTAAGGCCAAAAAGCTATGGGAATTCGACTGCAACCCCAAGGAGTCGAAATACACGCTCGGTGGCCGGGCCGACCGCAACCACATCATCGGCACGCCGGTGGCTCACGAGGGGCTCGTGTATGTCGCCGTCGGCGAGGATCCTGAACACGGCGAGGGCGTGGGCCACTTGTGGTGCATCGATCCCACGAAGCGGGGCGATGTGTCGAGCGAACTGGCCGTGAGCCTCAAGGATCCGAACACTCCCCTGCCCCGCCGCCGCGAGCAGGCGGTGATCAAGGAACAGGGGGAGGTGGCCCGGCCCAATCCGAATTCGGCCGCCGTGTGGCACTATCCCGGCTTCGATGCCGATGGCAACGGCAAGCTCGACTTCGAGGAGACGATGCACCGCACCTGCGGCACGGTGGCGATTGACCGGGGGCTGCTCTTCGTGGCCGATTTCAGCGGCCTCTTCCACTGCCTCGACGTGAAGACCGGCAAGCCGCACTGGACCCACGACATGCTCGCCGCGAGCTGGGGCTCGCCGCTCGTCGTGGACGGCAAGGTGTATGTCGGCGACGAGGATGGCGACATCACCGTGTTCAAGCTCGCGCCCGAAAAGGAGATTCTGTCCGAGATCAACATGGGCAACAGCGTCTACTCGACGCCGATCGTGGCCGGCGACACGCTCTACATCGCCAACAAGAGCCACCTGTTCGCGATCCGCGCCGGAGCCACGCCCGTCGAGGTGAAGTGAGATGCATCGGCGTGCATGGCACTGGATCGGAGTGATCCTTCTCGCAGCCTGCTGCCACGCCGACGAGCCGGCGTCGGCGTTTCGTGTCAGGCCCTATCTGCAAAATCCCGCGCCCGACGCGATGACCGTCCGCTGGTTGACCAACGACGACGCGCCGGGGACGCTGCGCGTCGCAGGCCGGGAGTTCACGTCCGCACCGGTGCTGTGCCTCGAGCTCGCCTACCAGCCGAACGAAGCCCGTGACGACCGGCTCGGCAGTGCCCCCTTCCTGCACTCCGTGCGCGTGACCGGACTCGAGCCCGCGACGAGCTATCCCTATGCCGTTGAGCAGGGTGACGAAAGCAGAAAGGCGATCCTCACGACGGCACCCAAACCCGGCGACGTGGGGCCGGGCGGCGGTGTGCGGCTGTTTTTCTATGCCGACTGCGAAGCACAGCCCGAGTCGCGCGGCTCGCGCGTCGAGTGGCCGCCGTCGCCGTCGCTGCCAGGAGGGCCGCGGCCACCCTGGGTGGAGGGCCGCTATCCCGCCGACGAGACGACGGGCTACCGGATGAACCTCGCGCTCATCGCCGCCCGGGCCGCCGAGAGCCTGCGGGCCAAAAACCCCGTGCTCGTGAGCGTCGTGGGCGATCTCGTGGAGAGCGGTGGCGAGCAGCGCGACTGGGACGAGTTTTGGCGACACAATGCCGGTGACTTCGGCACGCTCGCCTCACGGGTGCCGATCGTGGCAGCCTTGGGGAATCACGAACTCTTCGGCGGGCCGCCTTCCGACGACCCGAAGAAGGATCTCGGCGGCTACTCTGGCCGGGCGACGCTCGTGGGCGCGATGAAGTTTCTCACCTATTTCGACCATCCCACGAATGGGGCGGCCGATGAACGCCACGAGGAACGGTATCACCGGGTCGACTTCGGCCCCGTCACCCTGCTCACGCTCGACACGACCAACGGCGGCGGCGACGACGGGCCGAACGATACGAACCACGATCTCGACCGCGCCGACGCATCCCACGTCCCCGACTACGCCCCGGGGTCGGAGCAGTATGCGTGGCTCGAACGCCAGCTGGCTGACGCGCGAGCCGAGGGCCGGATCATCCTCGTGCAATTTCACCATGCGCCCTACTCGTCGGGCCCGCACGGGCTGCCTCCTGGAAACGGTGTCGGTGAGAATTCACAGTCTGGCTGGCCGTTGCGGGCCCTCGCGGATCTCTTCCGGACGCACGGCGTCTGCGCCGTGTTCTCCGGGCACGACGAGATGTACGAACACTCGATCGTGGACGGGATCCACTACTACGATGTCGGCATCGGGGGCGATGCCCTGCGGGGCCCCGAGCCTGACGCGAACAACGGGCGGCAGGTCTTCCTGGCGCACGATCACTCGCCCGAGCGATGGAACGGTGACGTGCTCGAATCCGGTGGCAAGCACTATGGCCACGTGGAGGTCGATGTGCAGCGAAACGCGGCGGGGCCGGGGTTCACCGTTTCGATTCGCCCTGTCCACCTGTTTCCCGTGTTCGATCCCGCCAAGCCGGGTACGATCGCGACCTGGGAACGCCGCGAATATGACGATCTGGTGACGTTCGACGCCCCAGCCCAGGAAGCAACGCCATGAAACTGTTCGTCCTCTGCCTCTCGCTCATCGTGTCAGCCTGGGCCTCCCGCGTGCCAGCGGCGGAGCGGCCGTCGGCACGCGACGTGGTGGTGAATGCCAAGCGGATCGTGGTGCTCGGCGACTCGATCACCTATGGCGGTGGCTGGGTCGTGCCGTTCATCGCCTGGCTCGAATCCGAGGGCTGGACGGGCGATGTGATCAACATGGGGCTCTCGAGCGAGACGGTTTCGGGGCTCTCCGAGGAGGGCCACGCCGGCGGAAAGTTTCCCCGGCCCGACCTCCACGAGCGGCTCGATCGTGTCCTCCGCGTCGGGCGGCCCGACCTCGTGATCGCCTGCTACGGCATGAACTGTGGCATCTACCAGCCGCTCGACGAGGCACGATTCGCGAAGTTCAAGGATGGCATGCAGCGACTGCACGACGCGGTCGAAAAGACGGGGGCCAAGATCATCCACCTCACGCCACCCGTCTACGACCAGCGGCCCGACAAGGATGGGCCTGCCGGGAAGGTCGATTACGACGCCGTGCTCGACGCCTATTCGAAGTGGCTGCTTTCGAAGCGGGCCGACGGGTGGATCGTGGTGGACACCCACGGGCCGATGAAAGAGATGCTCGGGGCGGCCCGCGGGAAAGATCCGGCTGCGGTCTTCGCGCCCGACACGATCCATCCCAACGAGGCTGGGCACTGGGCCTTCGCCCGCGGGCTCCTCACGTGGCTCGGCGCGCACACCGCCGCCGCGAAGGAGACGCCGGAGCACTTCGCGGCCTTCGTGCCCGACGTCAAGCGTCGCATGGAGGTTCTCCGCGACGCCTATCTCACGGCCGCCGGCCACCAGCGGCCTGGCGTCCCGGCCGGGCTGCCGCTCGGCGAGGCGGAGGAGACGGCCCGCGAGCTCACCGAATCGATCCGGTCGCGGCGTTACCACCTGATGGGCGGCCAGCCAGGCAAAGGGCCGGAGTGGATCAGCCCCATCACCTGGCCGCAGCCGCGGGTCGTCGATCCGGGCCCGGCTCCGCAGTCCCCGGCCCCGGTGCCGTCCGATGCGATCGTGCTCTTCGCCGGCAAGGATCTCACCGCCTGGAGCAACGGTGAAAACTGGCAGGTGGCCGATGGAATCGCCACGGTCGGCAAGGGAGATATCCGCACGAAACAGGGCTTCGGCGACTGCCAGCTCCACGTGGAATTTCGCACCGCCGCCGATACGCAGGGCAAGGGGCAGCAGCGCAGCAACTCCGGCGTGTTCTTTCAAGACAAGTACGAGATCCAGATCCTCGACTCCTTCCAAGACGGCAGCGACCGGCCCGTGACCTACTTCGACGGCCAGTGCGGCGCCCTCTACAAGCAGCAGCCGCCCGCGGTGAACGCCTGCCGCAAGCCGGGCGAATGGCAGACCTACGACATCCTGTTCACGCGGCCGCGGTTCAAGGCCGACGGCTCGCTCGAGAAGCCCGGCCGAATCAGCGTGCTCCACAACGGCGTGGCGATCCACTCCGACACGGTACTCAAGGGCGACACGTTCTTCCACGCGCCGCCGAGCTACACGGCGCATCCCGACGCCCTCCCGATCCGCCTCCAAGACCACGGCAACCCGGTGCAGTTCCGCTCGATCTGGGTCCGCCCCTTCGAGCCCCTCGTGCCGACGCTCGACAAGTAAGACAGGCTTCTCGCCCCCTGACCCATGTGGGGCAAGTGTCCCGCTTGCCAGGCGTCGTCGAACGGCAGGGCAGCTGATAACGACCCGCATTCGGAGCCGGCGGTAGGCATGCTCGACTCCGGTCGTGTTGAGAGTACAGGACTCGTGGGTTTTGCTCAGGCGCCCATAGTCCTCAACGACTCCCTGCGTCTGCGCGTGCCCACCGACCGACTCCGCCGAAAGTTCTCAGCGCCTCCGAGTTGTGGAGGCGAGGGGTTACCCCTGCCGTTGAGACGGCGTATGTGACCAGCGCAGGCAGGAAGCCGGAGCGCAGGCACATCCGAGTGAGCGGAGGCCAGGATGG
>Ga0208856_1000599_pt1 | contig 13213 bp, 13 predicted proteins | sample LakMenEpi13Jul12_FD_150690 | JGI IMG/M metagenome (GOLD analysis project Ga0208856, IMG submission 150690) | Freshwater microbial communities from Lake Mendota, WI - 13JUL2012 deep hole epilimnion (SPAdes) | ecosystem: Environmental > Aquatic > Freshwater > Lentic | place: Lake Mendota, Madison...
CCGTCCACCCCGTCACCTGGCGTGGTAGCAAAGCCTTCCACCAAGGGCTCACCGGCTAACCAAGTAGGGAAAAAGGTGCTGACCACGTGATCGCCTAATTTGAATTCGCTGACGCCGTCGCCCACCGCCGTGACCACGCCGGCACCATCGGCCATGGGGATCCTGGCTTCGCTGGGGCCCCACATGCCACTGACCACGGCAAAGTCATGGTAGTTAAGGGAGTTGGCGTGCAAACGCACGGTTATTTCACCGGCTTTGGGTTCGGCTGCGGCACGGGTGCCTAGCGTGACTTTGTCGTAACCCCCGCCGGCTTGAAGAATAATGGCTTTGTTGTTCATGGCAAACTTTCCTGTTTAATGGTCGTAGCTAAAGATTTTGATGCTTGATTTTTAAAACATGGTAGCGCAAATGCCCCGCTAAATATAGCCAGCAAGGGCATTGATGGCTTGGGGAACAAATCAGCAAAAATGGCCTCATAGAACGGTCATTTAACTATTAGCGCAAAACCAATGAAAACACTTTATACCATGGCCACGGCCATCCTATTAAGCCTAGCCAGTTTAGCCGGCTCCGCCCAAAGCATCTTCGACAAAAATTTCACGGGTACGCAAAAAGAGTACTTTGCTGACGGCAAACCCAAATACGAAATCAGCGTGATCAAAGGTAAAAAGCAAGGCCTGGAAACGTTTTGGTATGCCAGCGGCAAACTCTACATTCAAACCCATTACCTAGACGACAAAGAAGACGGGGTATGGCAGCAATGGTATGAAAATGGCCAACTAAAATTGGCCGCCCACTACAAAGCCGGCCTGGAGCACGGCAGTTTCACGCAATGGTATGAAGACGGAAAAATGCGCGTGCAGGCTGAATTCGTTAATGGCAAAAAAGAAGGCCTAGAAACGGCCTGGAATAAAGACGGCAGCGTTCGCTACCAAACCCTTTACGCGAACGGCAACCCAGTCACGCCAGCCCAACCTTAAACTTGTTTTAGGAAACCCATCATGCAACAGCCCTCATCTCAACAACCGGCTTTTTTCGCCAGCACCTTAGGCTACCTTGGCTTATTGCCTTTTGTCATTCCCACGCTATTGCTGGTGTGCGACGGACCGCACACGGCCTTATGGTTGCATTTTTTAATGACTTACGCGGCAGTGATACTGAGCTTTGTTGGGGCCTTGCATTGGGCATTTGCCATGACCTTAGCGGATTTGACGCTCAATCAAAAGCGTTGGGGCTTTGCTTGGAGCATCATTCCGGCATTAGTCGCATGGGTAGCGTTATTCATCGCCAGTTTTGACGGCATGTTAGTCATGGCGGCTTTTTTTGCCGGCAATTTTATGCAAGATGCCTACCTAGCCAAAAGCGTGGGTATGCCAAGCTGGTACATGCGCTTGCGCTTTCATTTGAGTTTTGTCGCCGCCAGCTGTTTGATCATCGCCGCTGCTTTGACCTTGTACCATTAAAGCCTAAGGCTCATTGGCTTCTTGCCTAAGCATTGCAGAGCCCACTATCGCCCAATATTTTGAAAAGCGTTTTAAGTCTTTTGCCGTGATCTTATTGGCTAGCACAGCATCGTAAGCTAGTGGTTCGGCTAGGTAGTCAACTTGGTAAGCTTGCAGCAAGCCTTTAAGCGTAAGATTGGGCGTGTTTTGTGTGACGATATTAGCCGCGCCTAACGACTCCAGCACATCACTTGTGTGACCGACCCACACTTCCACTTCCGGCATTTCCATCAAACAATCGGCGATAAATTGCAGTCTATGCAAGGCCCAATCCTGCTGTAGATCCGGGTCAAATACAAACACTTGTCTGTGCGGCATGGCATAACAAGCGTTCTCGCTAGAGAGCATTTCATCGTGAAATAATACGATGGTGTGTTGACCGGCAATCTTAGTGCTAGGCCTAAGCATGGGCTTTTTGTAAATTTTTACTGGCGCGCTGCTGGGTTCAAACAAGCGATCGCTCAAGGCCTCGTAGCTGTCATCAAACGGGCATGCTGCTTGGCAATTTTGGCAAAATTGATTCGCGCTGTATTTGCTTAAATTTTCTTTATTAAAGAAATACGGCTTGCTGCCAAAAGTCGACGCCACCCATTGCCAAGATAAAGTATTCGAGGCCTGATCGCCATCCAATAGCAAGCGCTGCATCCAGCTGGCACCGGCACGCCAATCCACGCCAAGCCAATGCACCATGTAACTGGCCAGCCACATCCGTGCGTGGTTATGCAAATAGCCGCTCTGCTTTAGCGTTTGCACAAAGTGATCCATGCAAGGCAAACCAGTAGCCGCCGCCTGCACGTCGTCACTCAAGGGCAGTCTGCGCAAGCGCACTTTTTCTGGCTCCATGTCTGAATCTATGGCATGGCCATTCGCGTACCAAACCTTGCGCCAATAATCGCGCCAGGCAAATTCAAATAAAAGCTTGTCTGCGCCGCTGCTCGCCAATTTCTTTGTCGCTTGAATGGCCTCGCCTAAACTTAAGCAGCCGTGGCGCAAATAAGGCGACAAGCGCGTGACTTGGCCATCCAAGAAATTACGGTTTTTGCCATAGGCAACCGGTTGCATCTGGGCCAGCCTGCGCAAGCCCTCGGCCCGTCCACCAGTCCACACTTCCGTCAAATCATCACCCGTATGCGAGGTAAACAGCGAGCGAATTAACTGCAAACGCTGCTGGCGATCGGCTGGCAAAGTAATGGAAAAAGGCGGTGTGGATGTTGTATTGGGTGGCGTCATGGTTAGCTGCAGTCAATGGAAAAACTATAAGGCATCGCTGTTTTGCAAAATGATTTGCGCGTGCGCTTGTATGCGCTGCTGGTCTTCCGGGCTGATTTTCGCCAAGTTGGCGGTCATCAAGCGGGTGCGCGGGTTCTTTTGAAACGTCGCTTGGTGTTTAATCAAAAAATGCCAATACAAATTGGTCATCGGGCAGGCTTGCTCACCGTAACGCAGCTCGGGCTTGTAAGGGCATCGGTCGCAATAATTGCTCATGCGTTTTACGTAAGCGCCGCTCGCCACATAAGGCTTGCTGGTAAAGCGGCCGCCGTTGGCAAACAGGGCCATGCCCAGCACATTGGGCATTTCCACCCATTCAACCGCGTCCACGTAGACTGCCAAATACCAATCGGAAACTTGCTTGGGCGAAAGCTCGGCCAACAAAGCGAAATTACCGGTAATCATGAGGCGTTGAATGTGGTGGGCGTAACCGTATTTCAGCGTTTGGCCGACGGCATCTTGCATGCAATGCATCTTGCTTTGCCCGGTCCAATACCAGCTTGGCAAGGGCCTATGGTGTTGGTAATGGTTGGCCTCGGCCATGGCCGGCATGTCTAAGTAATACATGCCGCGTATGAATTCACGCCAACCGAGTATCTGCCTTATAAAGCCTTCCACGGCTGCCAAATCCAAGGCCTGCTCCTGATAAGCGTGCAACACCCGCTCTATGACTTCCCTGGGATTGAGCAGTTTTAAATTTAAACTGCTGGCCAGTAAAGCGTGCCAGCCAAACGGGGTTTGCTTCCACATGGCATCTTGGTGCGCGCCAAATTGCGCTAGCCTATGGCAAACAAAATGCTCGAGTGCAGCCAAGGCCTGCTCACGCGTGACCGGCCAAGCAAAATGCGCCAGCTCGCCAGGGTGTTTTGGGTATTGGCTTTCGACAAAATCGAACACCTCGCGGCTGATGGCATCGGGCTCAAAACCCAATGGGTCATTAATTAAGCCTGGCCCATGTTTCGAATACGGCTTTCTATTTTGCTCGTCAAAGTTCCACTGACCACCCACAGGTTGGTCATGCGCATCGATCAAAATGCCGTGCTTTTTGCGCATGGCGCGGTAGAAATACTCCAAGCGCAGCTCTTTTTTATCCGCGGCCCAAGCGCGAAACTCCGCGTTGCTGCAATAAAAATGCGCGTCATCGGGCATGTGCAAATGCACGTTTAAGGACGAGGCCAAGTCCATGATGGCCGCCTTCAATCGCCACTCGCCTGGCTCCACGCAGCTCAAATGGGTGGCCTGCATGGCTAGCAGTTTTTCTTTGAGCACTTGCGTTATGCTTAGCTTGGATTCTTTTATGTATGTCAGCGGGTAATGCTGGGCTTGCAAGGCTAGAGCGAAATGCCGCATGGCGGATAGAAATAATGCAATCTTGGCCTTGTGCGACCAAACGTAATCCGACTCGTTCTGCGACTCTATCATGATGATTTCGTCTGTTTCGGCGTCGAAATGCTCTAACAAGGGGCTGTCCAAAGTCAGCTGATCACCGAGGATGAGAATTAATCTTTTCATGGTTAATGGAGCTTTGAGGATCGGAGACAGTGCAGTTTTTTGAGGGGTTTATTTCACGATTTGCTAATGGACTGCCGCGCGCTAAAAAAGTGCGTTTAGCCAACACGAGAATGTTATACGAGGAATGCCGCTATTCGCAGGCTGGATACTAGCCAAGGCTTGATACCTAGCGCTAAGGAGCGCTTTTAGAGCGTATCGATTGGGGGCAAATTGGATGAGAATATCGTTGAAATGACTGGGCAACAAAGGCTGAAGAACAAAACCTTATGCAGTTACCCTATCATCGTAAACGCCCGTGATCATTAAATACAATAATGATCTATATCCCGTTTGCCACATTCAAACTCATTGAAAGAGATGAATGAAAATTAAGGACGCTTTTTTATTAGCGGCGTTTTTCTTGAACATTGGCATTTCTGCCAAGAACAACCCCAACAATGGCTAATATAAAACACCCCAAACCTAGAAAGAAAATTGCTACATCAGGCATGATTTAGTCCTTTCTACTAGTTAATTCAGCGTAAATAGCAAAAGTTAGAATCGAGGGGATCCAAGTTGATGTGAATAAAGCTTCATCTTTTTGCCCGGTGAACCACAAATACCCAGTGGTTACAAATGCAATAAATACAGATAAAAAAATGCATATTTCAGACATTTTTCGCATGACTACTCCTTAATAAACTGCTGTTAATGATCGTCTTTCCAAAATCCCCAAGTAGCACAGGCCAGGAAAAAAACGGCCAGTGATGCGTGTGCTCTCAAATCCGTTTCGCCATGAATTTTGACCATAAATGGGACTATTTTAAATAACCCAAAAAATAACCAAAGTGTGGCCAAGATTGATAATGAAAAACTAATTTTTGCAAATACTTTTCTCATGTCGGCCCTCTAACTATCCCTTAGTATACATTAATACTATCACAATCAAGTCAATCGGCCCGCCTAGACTGCAGTCTTTTTAAATAGGCATGGGATGGATTGTTTTTTTCCTGCACGGGTGGTCTTGTTATTCAACGAACGCTTGCTTATATGCTGGTGAGTAGAGATCAGGCGATGAATGCGTAGTCTAGACGAAGGCTGAGAGACTGAAATTGAAAACGGCTTCTAAGATTGATGCCCTAGAAGCCGCTTGGATATTGGTAGGGCGTGCGGGGATCGAACCCACGACAAACGGATTAAAAGTCCGCTGCTCTACCAGCTGAGCTAACGCCCCATTTAAAGTAATGGGTATTTCTTTACTTAACTTATTTCAGCAACTGATTTGCATCACTTACGAAAGGGCGCAATTATGCTAGAAACTACAACAGAGGTCAACGGATAACTGAGAAATAAATGAAGTTTTTCTAAGCTAGCTAAGGGAACTAAACGCGCTAGTTAGATAACCGTCTTAGGACAACGCGTCTTCTTCTGATTAACGCATGCCTGGCATTTTACCGCCCATTAGGCTGCCCATGCTGCGCATCATTTTGGCCATGCCGCCTTTGGCAAACATTTTCATCATTTTTTGCGTTTCTTCAAACTGCTTAAGTAAACGGTTAACCTCTTGCACTTGCACGCCACTGCCATCGGCTATGCGTTTTTTGCGCGTGGCTTTAATTAGCTCGGGTTTGCGGCGTTCTAGTGGTGTCATGCTATTGATGATGCCTTCTATACGGCGCACCGCTTTGTCGGCATCGTTAGGGTCCATCTTGGCGGCCATGCCAGCCATTTGACTAGGCATCTTGTCCATCAAGGCGCCCATGCCGCCCATTTTGCGCATTTGCGACATCTGCATTTTAAAATCGTCTAGATCAAAGTTTTTACCGGCTTTAACTTTATCTGCCAGCTTTTGCGCTTCGGCTAAGTCGACATTTTTATGCGCTTGCTCGATCAAGCTCAGCACGTCGCCCATGCCTAAAATACGCGAGGCCATGCGCTCAGGATGGAAAGGCTCTAGGCCGTCTACTTTCTCGCTGACGCCGATGAATTTAATTGGTTTGCCGGTAATGTGGCGCACCGACAAGGCCGCCCCACCGCGAGAATCGCCGTCTAATTTAGTCAGCACCACGCCGGTTAATGGCAAGGCATCGCCAAAAGCCTTAGCGGTGTTGACCGCGTCTTGGCCTTGCATGGCATCGACCACGAACAAAGTTTCTACAGGTTTGAGCAGTGCGTGCAGGGCTTGAATTTCAGCCATCATCACTTCATCGATGCCTAAACGACCGGCCGTATCAAAGATGACCACGTCGTAATAACCACGCTTAGCAAAATCCAAGGTGGCGTTGGCAATGTCCAGCGGTTTTTGGCTGGCGTTGCTGTCAAAGCACTCCACGTCCAATTGCTGGGCCAAGGTTTTTAATTGGGCAATCGCCGCCGGCCTGTAAACGTCGGCACTGGCGAGCAAAACTTTCTTTTTCTGCTCTTTAAGTAATTTAGCTAATTTAGCGGAAGTGGTGGTTTTACCCGACCCTTGTAAGCCGGCCATTAAAATAATGGCGGGCGGCACCGCGGCTAAATTCAAAGCAACGTTAGCCTTGCCCATTAAGGCGGTTAATTCATCGTGCACTACTTGTATGACGGCTTGGCCAGGCGTGAGGCTTTGCAGCACTTCTTGGCCTTGCGCACGCTGCTTAACTTGGACGATGAAGTCTTTCACCACCGGCAAGGCCACGTCGGCTTCAAGCAATGCCATGCGCACTTCACGCATGGCGTCGCTGATGTTTTCTTCGCTTAGCCTGGCTTGGCCACGTAAGTTTTTAATGACGCCCTGCAGGCGGTCGGTCAAGTTTTCTAGCATGGTCTACTCTTACAAGTCATTTAGTTTGCGATTTTACATCAAGCTATTATATTTACCGCATATTTGCGCCATAATTACGTTATGACTGATCTCTTACAAAAAAGCCTGCCCTATTTGGCCTTGGTGCTGATCTACCTAGCGGTGGCCAGCAACTTTCGGGTTAGCGCTCAACCCTTGTTAGCCCAATCCAGCGCCAGTTTGCGCTCCGGCCTGCTGGCTTTGGGTTTGCTGATACACGCCTGCTTGTTATACCAAGTAACCTTTTCCCATGGCTTGAATTTAGGTTTTTTTAATGTGTTGTCCTTGATTGCATGGTTAACCGTATTGATCTACGGTTGGGCCGATCGCAAACACAATTTAGCCGGCTTGCAAGCCTTCATTTTGCCGCAAGCAGCAGTGTTTGCCGTGTTGCCGGCATACATGGTGGCAGACCACACCTACCCTAACGGCGAATCGGCTTTATTTTTAGCGCACATCGCCATTGCCTTGCTCGCTTACAGCTTATTCACCTTCGCCACCTTGCACGCTCTACTGATGCTGTTTGCGGAACGCAGCCTGCATAACAAAGCCAATTTGCTGCGCCTGCCTAATTTTCCACCCTTAATGGTAATGGAAGCCTTGTTATTTCAAATCATCAGCATGGGCTTTGTTTTACTGACCATCACGCTGTTGAGCGGCATGCTGTTTTCTGAAGAAATTTTTGGCCAGCCTTTGCAGTTCAATCACAAGTCCGTGTTTTCCATTGCCAGCTGGGTCATTTACGCCGCCTTGCTGTTTGGCCGCGTTCGCTACGGCTGGCGCGGCATGAAAGCCATCCGCTGGACATTGGCTGGCTTTGCGCTGTTGTTGCTGGCCTACCTAGGCAGCAAATTCATACTGCAAGTCTTACTAGGCCGCTAAAACCTAGCGCAAGCTGATGTGCGGCCAACCGTGTTGCTGCGCGTAGTCCGTCAACTTGGCATCGGCATCCACCGCCACTGGGTGGGTCACCAGTTTCATTAAGGGCAAGTCATTGTGCGAATCGCTGTAAAAATAACTCCGCTCAAAATCCGCCAATACCTGACCGCGCTCCGCCAACCATAGCTTTAATCGCGTTACCTTGCCTTCTTGAAAACTCGGCACCCCTGCCACGCCGCCGGTGTATGCGCCATTGACCATTTCCGGGTCGGTACCGATCAAATGCGCTATACCGTAAGCTTGCGCAATCGGCTTGGTGACAAAGCTGTTGGTGGCAGTAATGACCAAACACAAATCGCCTTGGGCTTTATGTTGATTAACTAAATCCTGGGCTTTTTGCGTCATCATGGGCCGTATCACACTGTCCATGTACTTAGCATGCAAGGCGTTTAAATCGGCCATGCTGTGTTCCGACAAGGGTTTTAATTGGAAGGCTAAAAACTTGTAAATGTCCAAGTTGCCATTTTTATAATCCAAGTAAAACTGCTCGTTGCGTTCGTGGTGGGTTTTTTCATCCAACAAGCCCTGCTTAATTAAAAACAAGCTCCAGTTGTAGTCGCTGTCGCCAGCTAGCAAGGTGTTATCTAAATCGAACAAGGCCAAGTTTTGTTTCATTGCAATCGTCTTTACGGTTAAATTTATAATTCTTTATTTGGGTTGGATAGCACTAAAAATACGCCTACCAATATCACCGCCAAAGCCGTGACTTCCATGCCAGTTACGTGCTCGTTGGCAAACAGCATGCCCAACACAAAGGCCACTATCGGGTTGATAAAGGTGTTGCTGCTGGCCACCAAAGGTCGCACAGTGTTCAATAAATATTGGTAGGCGCTGTACGCCACCAAGGAGCCCAACACCACTAAAAACAGCATGGCTGCCCACGATTTGTGGCTGATTTGCTGTGGCCAACTTTCGCCTTGCAGGCTGCTGATGAGCAACAAGACCAAGCCGCCAACCAGCATTTGCACGGCACTAGCCATGAAGCCGGCCGGCATCGCCAAGCGTTTACTCCATACCGATCCAAATGACCAAGTAGCAGCAGCAAAAATCAACAAGAGCGCGCCAGTCAAATTGCCGTGCAAGCTACCACCCAGATTCAACAAGCCTATGCCCAGCAAACCCACGGCTACGCCTAGCCATTCTCTAGCGGTAATTTTATGGCCCCATATAGAGGAAAAAATAGCCATCCAGATCGGTGCGGTAGCGATGGCTAAGGCCGCCACACTGGACGACACGGTTTGCTGCACGTAGCACACGGTGCCATTGCCCAATGCCGGTAACAACAAGCCGACGACACCGGCTCCCAGCCATTCCTGCCGATTCGGATTAGGCGCCCCTAAGTAGCGCATCAGCGCATACAAAATTAAACCCGCCGAGGTAAAGCGTATGCCCGCCATGAGAAACGGCGGAAAGCTTTCTATGCCAAAGCGGATGGCCAGGTAAGTGGAACCCCATATGAAATAGGTGCAAAACAGGCACAAGCCTATTAACAGGGTTTTTTGTTTAATGTGCATGCGTAAGGGCGTTCACTGCAAGCAGCGAGATAGCCTCGCTGCTTGCAAGCTAAACCTGCGGGTGAGCCCGCTCCGATTTGGACTGTATTTTATTAAGCGCATTTAAATACGCTTTTACAGAAGCCACCACGATGTCGGTATCGGCGCCTTGCCCATTAACAATGCGACCCCCTCTAGACAAACGGACCGTCACTTCACCTTGCGCATCGGTGCCACTGGTGATGTTGTTAACCGAATACAACTGCAATTCGGCCTCACTTTGCGCGATGCTTTCTATGGCCTTGAATGCGGCATCCACTGGACCGCCGCCACTGGCTTCGGCACGTTTTTCTTGGCCATTTTCGGACAAGGTGATGCTGGCATGCGGCACTTCACCGGTCACCGATGCCACTTGCAAATAGACCAATTTGAAATGCTCGGTGGCCACGGACAAGAATTCATCGCTGACTAAGGCATGCAAATCTTCGTCAAATATTTCCGATTTTTTATCGGCCAAATCTTTGAAGCGGGCAAACGCGGCGTTCAACAAATCTTCCGTCGCTAACTCAATGCCCAATTCCTTTAGGCGGGATCTAAACGCATTGCGCCCAGACAATTTACCCAAGGTTAATTTATTGGCGCCCCAGCCCACGTCTTCGGCGCGCATGATTTCATAGGTTTCGCGGTGTTTAAGCACGCCGTCTTGGTGTATGCCAGACTCATGCGAAAAGGCATTGGCGCCAACGATGGCTTTATTCGGTTGCACCGGGTAGCCGGTGATGGTGGACACCAATTTACTGGTGGGCACGATTTGCGTGGCATCGATGCTGGTCTCAAGGTTGAACACATCGCGACGCGTGCGCAATGCCATCACCACTTCTTCCAAACTGGCGTTGCCGGCACGTTCGCCTAAGCCGTTGATGGTGCATTCCACTTGTCGCGCGCCACCCATGACGGCGGCCAAGGAGTTGGCCACGGCCATACCCAAATCGTTATGGCAATGGGTAGACCAGACCACTTTGTCGCTGTCTTTGACGCGTGCAATTAAATCGCGCATGCGCTCGCCCCATGGAGCTGGGATAGAGTAACCAACGGTGTCCGGTACGTTGATGGTGGTGGCACCGGCCGCAATCACCGCATCAAATACCCGCACCAAAAAGTCCATGTCCGAACGCACCGCGTCTTCCGCAGAAAACTCCACGTCTTTGGTGTATTCCAAAGCCCATTTCACCGCTTGCACGGCACGCTCAACCACTTGGTCTTCGCTCATGCGCAATTTGTTTTCCATGTGAATTTTGCTGGTCGCGATAAACGTGTGTATGCGGCCACTGGCAGCATGCTTAATCGCTTCGCCGGCGCGACGCACGTCATTCTCGCTGGCACGGGCTAGCGAACAAACAGTGGACTGCTTAATGATTTTGGCGATTTCAGAAATGGCCTCAAAATCGCCTGGGCTGGCGGCGGCAAAGCCCGCCTCTATAACGTTCACGCCCAATTTTTCTAATTGCCTAGCGATGCGAATTTTCTCTTCTTTGGTCATCGCCGCACCGGGGCTTTGTTCGCCATCGCGCAAAGTAGTGTCAAAAATAATAATTTGATCGGCTTGCTTGTTACCCTGTTTCATCACAGTTTCCTAATTTTTTGGTTTTTTCTTTACTAAATTTCGCTAGGTTGACGCCCACTTGCATGAGCTCAAATAATAGCACCTGCTTGCATTTTTATCATGCAAGACACAGACAATAACGGTAGTTTGGGGAGGTTTAGTTTGCGCGCTAGCGCAGTTTTTGCGTGCGTAAGCTAGCAGCACGTAAGGCGGCTAATTTGCGCAATAGCAAGGCACTGGTCAATAAAGCCAGAAAAAATGCGGTGTTTGAAATAGAGATATTCAACATAGTGATAGAAATATAGTGGGTTTTAGTCGGTTTCGCAAGCAAAAAAATGGCCGCCTTAGCCTTGCATGCATCAGCCTATTTTTTTAGCTTATCGCGCAGCCAAAGCAGGTAGCCGGACAGCGCGTAGGCTGCCATCAGAAAAAATAAGACTTCTGGTGGACTATAGGATACCAAGACCATCAATAGCATGATGGCCAAAATCACAAAAAACGGCACGCTGCGTTTTAGGTTAATGTCTTTACCGCTGTAATAGCGCAAATCGGTGACCATGGACGCGCCAGCAAAAACAGTTAAGCCCCATGCCATCCATTTCCATTGCAAGATACCAAAAAACACGTCGCGACCACTCACCCCGTATTCGTATGAAACCCAAACAAAACCAGCCAACAAAGCAGCGGCGCCGGGGCTGGGCAAGCCTTGGAAATAGCGCTTATCTTGGTAGTCGTCGTCCAATTTGGTGTTAAATCTGGCCAAGCGCAAAGCAGCGCAGGCACAATACAAGAAAGCCGCCAACCAGCCTAATTTACCCAAGGGCTTTAAGGCCCACACATAGAGAATGAGTGCCGGCGCCACACCAAACGACACCATGTCGGACAAGCTGTCGTACTCGGCGCCAAAGGCACTTTGCGTGTTGGTCATGCGGGCCACGCGACCATCCAAACCGTCTAATACCATGGCAATAAAAATGGCCATGGCGGCTTGTTCGAAATGGCCATTCATTGCTTGCACAATGGCAAAAAAGCCGGCAAATAAGGCGGCCGAGGTGAATAAATTCGGTAACAAATAAATGCCGCGCGCACCCAAGCTTTGCCCACCGACAGCTCGTCGCTTAGGCTTCTCTACTGATTTGATTGACTCGTTAGCATCGGTCATGCGCTGTAACCATGTGTTTAAAATAGGCCACAAGTATAGCAAACCCTGACTTGATAAAACAGATTGCTTATTTTTATGCTTGAACAACGTCACTAGCGTGCATGCAAACCATGAGTTAGGGGTCGCCTTGTGATACTATCCCGCCCTGAAACTAAACCCAGCTTAGCTATTTAATCGCAGCACACTGACACCATGCAATTTACCCTACATAAACAAGACGGCCTGGCTAGGCGCGGCACCGTCAGCCTAGCCCACGGCGAAGTACAAACGCCCGCTTTCATGCCGGTTGGCACTTACGGCACGGTCAAAGCCATGTCGCCATTAGAGCTAAAAGAAATAGACGCGCACATAGTGTTGGGCAACACCTTTCACTTATGGTTACGCCCAGGCTTAGATGTCATCGCCGCCCACGGTGGCTTGCATCAATTCATGGGCTGGGATGGCCCGATTCTGACCGATTCCGGCGGCTTTCAAGTATGGAGCTTGGGCGCTTTGCGCAAGATCAGTGAGGAGGGAGTGAAGTTTCGCTCGCCCATCAACGGTGACAGCTGCTTTTTAACGCCAGAAGAATCCATGCGCATACAAAAAGTATTGAATGCCGACATCGTCATGATTTTTGATGAATGCACGCCCTACCCCGCCACCGTCAAGCAAGCCGACGAATCCATGCAGCTGTCATTGCGCTGGGCCAAGCGCAGCAAGGCGGCCCACCAAGGCAACAGCAATGCGCTATTTGGCATCATACAAGGCGGCATGCACGAGGACTTGCGCGACGTGTCCTTAGCAGGCTTAGTGGACATCGACTTTGACGGTTATGCCATAGGCGGCTTATCGGTGGGCGAACCCAAAGAGGACATGTTGCGCATCTTGGCGCACACCGCGCCAAAAATGCCGGCCAACAAACCACGCTACTTGATGGGCGTTGGCACGCCAGAAGAC
>Ga0208856_1000604_pt1 | contig 13129 bp, 10 predicted proteins | sample LakMenEpi13Jul12_FD_150690 | JGI IMG/M metagenome (GOLD analysis project Ga0208856, IMG submission 150690) | Freshwater microbial communities from Lake Mendota, WI - 13JUL2012 deep hole epilimnion (SPAdes) | ecosystem: Environmental > Aquatic > Freshwater > Lentic | place: Lake Mendota, Madison...
CCTTGATGTTCTGATGAACGCGGGCTTCGAAGTTGCGGTTGCCCGACAAGACCGAGGCGGCCACCAAGTCGTTCTTCACCACGGCCTCCTCGATCTTGGTGTCGAGCGGGCCGGAGTTGCCGATGCAGGTGGTGCAGCCGTAGCCGACGGTCTGGAAGCCCAGCTGGTCGAGGTAGGTCTGGAGGCCGGTCTTGTTCAGGTAGTCGGTGACGACTCGGCTGCCGGGAGCCAGCGACGACTTCACCGACTCCATGACGGCACTGTGGGGCGAGCTGTTCCGGGCCAAGAGCATCGACTACACGGGGCGGGGCGACTCGCACAAGCCGGCCAATGCCTTCATGAACTGGCTGCGGGAACAGGTGGCGGCCGATCGGCCGTTCGACGAGGTCGTGGCCGACATGACGACCGCCGTCGGCAGCACGAACGTGGACGGCCAGACGGGCCTCTACACGATGCTCATCAAAGACTACAAGCTCGACCCCAAGGTGATGGCGGCCGACTACTCGCAGCTGTTCTTGGGCATACGGATGCAGTGCGCCGAGTGCCACAACAACCCGTTCGACCGCTGGACGATGGACGACTACTACGGCCTGGTGAGCTTCTTCACCTGCGTGAAGCGGAAGCCGGGCAGCGACGGCCGCGACCGGCGGGTGATCTACGATCCCGACGCGGCCCCCGCGAAGCATTTGGTGGACGGCCGGCCGGTGCCGGCAAAGCTGCTCGGTGCGGTCGAAGCCGTCAACGCGGAGGGCGACCCGCGCCGCGCGCTCGCGGCCTGGATTCGGGCCCGGGACAACGACCTCTTCAATCGCAACATCGTCAACCGGCTCTGGGCGCACCTCTTGGGCGTGGGGATCGTCGAACCGGTGGACGACTTCCGGGCCACGAATCCGCCCGCCAACGGCCCGCTGCTCGAGGCCCTCGCGGCCCGCTTCACCGAGCATGGCCGCCGGCTGCGGCCGATCATCCGCGACATCTGCACCTCGCGGGTCTACCAGCTTTCGGTCGCGCCGACCCCGTCGAACGCCGCTGACCTGCGGCAGTTCTCGCATGCCCGCGTGCGGCGGCTCCGGGCCGACGTGCTGCTCGACTCGATCGTGGCGGTCACCGGCGTGCCCCGGTCACTGCCCCGGTTCCCGGCCGGCACCAAGGCGATCAACTACATCAACCGCACGCCGGATACCGCAACTGGCGACTTCGTGCTCGATACGTTCGGTCAGTCGGCCCGCAAGTCGGTCTGCGCCTGTGACACGAAGACCGATCCCTCGCTCTCGCAGGTGATGCACCTGCTCGTGGGCGACACGGTGGGCCCGCGGGTGCATACGGCGGCCACGAGCGGCGTGCTCAAGAAGATCGTCGACGACCACTCGACGCCCGAGGGCGTGGTCGATGCGATCTTCATCCGCGTGCTGTCGCGGCGGCCCACGTCGGGCGAGATGGAGGCGATGCTCCAGCTCGTCGGAACGAACCAGGCCCCGGCCGTCTACGAAGACATCTTCGCAGGCCTGCTCGCGTCAAATGAGTTTCTCTTCAACCGCTAAATGTATCCCTCACGCGCCGGGAGGCTTGCCATGCAAGAGGTTTCCACAATGCGTCACCCGTTGTGCCTGTTCACGCTTTTGGCCCTCGCGGTCCTCAGCGGGGCCGCGGCCGAGGAGCCGATCACCTACGAAGACCACGTGGCGGGAATCCTCAAGAAGCACTGCGCCGCCTGCCACGGCGACGGCAAACAGGAGGGAGACCTCAACCTTGCGAGTTTTGCGGGCCTGATGAAGGGCAGCGGCGGCGGCGAGATCGTGGTGGCGGGCCGCTCAGGCGGCAGCCGGCTCGTCGAAGTGATCACCGCCCCCGATGACGGCGATCGCATGCCCCCCGAGGGCGACCGCGTGCCCCGCGAGGCCGTGGCGATGATCCAGAAGTGGATCGACACCGGCCTGCGGGAGAACGCCGGCAGCTCGGCGGCGGCGATCCGCACGCTCGGCTTCACGGCCGCGGCCCCTGCCGCGGCAGAAGGCCCGGGGGTGGTGCCGGCCGACCTCGTCTCCTTCACGCGGGCGGCCACGCGGCGGGCCTATCCCGTGCTCGCGCTCGCGGCGAGCCCGCGGGCGCCGGTCGGGGCGGCGAGCGGCTACGCCGCGATCGACCTGTTCGACCCGGCCACCCGCAGCCCGCTGGGGGCGATCGAGTTTCCGGAGGGGGAGCCGCTCGTGCTCGCCTTCAGCCGCTCGGGACGGCTTCTTCTGGCGGCCGGCGGCAAGCCGGTGCAGAGCGGAGCGGTGGTGCTCTTCGACGTGGCCACGGGCAAGCGGCTCGCGAGCGTCGGGGACGAGGCCGACGCGATCATCGCGGCCGACATCTCACCCGATGAAAAACTGGTCGCGATCGGCTGCACGAGCCGCAAGGTGAAGCTCCATTCGACGGAAGACGGCAGCCTGAAGGCGACGATCGACAAGCACACCGACTGGGTCACGGCCGTGGCCTTCTCGCCCGACGGCAAGTACTTGGCTACGGGCGACCGGATCGGCAACATCCATCTCTGGGACGGCTCCTCCGGCGGCGTGATCCTGCCGCTCTCCGAGCACAAGCAGGCGGTGCGGGCGCTCTCGTGGCGGAGCGACTCCGGCGTGGTCGCCTCCTGCGGCGAGGACGGCAAGGTCGTGTGGTGGGACGTGCGCGATGGCTGGCCGCTCATGAACAAGCCCGATGCCCACCCCGGCGGCGCACTCGACTGCCGCTTCGGCCCGCAGGGCGAGCTTGCCACCTGCGGCCGTGACGGCCTCGTGAAACTCTGGTCGGCCGATGGAAGGGAGACTACGAAGTTTTCCATTGGAGACGACACGCCGGCCGATGCCACGCCCCCTGCGGGCGTGAAGCTCCTGCCGACGCGGGTGGTGATCTCGGCCGACGGCGCCACCGTCCTCGCCGGTGACACCGCCGGTCGACTACACGGCTGGCCGACGAAGTGAGTTGCAGGTTGCGCGGCAGGCCGCCCGTGTCGTCACCGCGCCCGCTCGACGGCACGCAGCCGTGCCGGGGTGAGGCCCGTGTGCCGCCGCACGAACGTCGTCATGTATTGCAGCGACGGAAAGCCCGCCCGCATGGCAACAGCCTTCAGCGGCAGGTCGGTTTCCACGATCAGCTTCCGCGTGGCGGCCAGCCGCAGCCGCACGTGCTCCTCGTGGATCGAGCGGCCGACCGCCGCCCGAAACCGGTGCTCGAGGCTCGAACGTGACATGCCGACCGCCGCGGCGAGCTCGTCGGCCCGGGGCTTGTGCCAGGGATCGGTGCGGAGGGCCTGGAGCGCCTGCACCACTTCCGCATCCGCGGTCGCGAAGGTGTCGGTGGACGCCCTGGCGACCACGCCGATCGGCGGCACGACCACGCGGGTCGCCGGCACCTCGACACCCTGCATGAGGCGGTCGAGGATCTCGGCCGCCGCATATCCGATCCGCCGGGCCGACTGATCGATGCTCGAGAGGGGCGGGTCGGTGAGATCGCAGATCACGGAATCATTGTCGACGCCGATCACGGCCACGTCGTGCGGCACCCGCAGACCGAGGGCGCGGCAGGCCTCGAGAACGTGCCGGGCCCGAACGTCGTTGCAGGCCATGAGGCCGACAGGCGTGGGCAGGCCGCGGAGCCAGGCTTGCAGTTCCGCCTGCAAGTCGTCCCAGCGGCGGGCCATCCCGATCCGCCCGGTGAACACGTGGCAGGCACGGCGTGACTCGCCTGCCACCGCTTCGAACGCGGCTGCCCGCTCGGCCGACCAGCCGCCGATTGCAGACTTGGGAAACCCGCAGAACGCCAACTGCTCGAAGCCACACGCGAGCAGGTGCTCAGCGCCGAGCTGGCCGATGGCGCGGTTGTCGGTGTAGACGTAGGGGATGCTGGAGGATTCGTCATACCAGCCGTAGCCGCCCCCCACGCCGACGACGGGAACGTTCAGGCCCCGGATCGCGGCAGCGACCTTCTGGTCGTCGAAGTTGGCGATGATCCCCTGCCCGTGCCAGCGTTTCAGGTCGGGCAGTTTTTCGAGCGGGTCTTCCTCCACGTAGAGGCTCCACCGCCCGTGCTCACGGGCGTATTGCGCGACGCCGCCGATGATCAGCCGGTCGTACGGCCGTGCGGCGTCGAGGATCACCGCCACGAGCGGCGGCTCGGCGAGGGAAGCCCGAGGCGTGAGCCGAGTGGAGGGTGCGTACTTCATACGCGTGATCGGGGTTGCGCTCCTCTCGGCTTACGCCTCGGGCTTTCGGGTCGAACTAACAGCTGAGCAGGTGCTCGAGCACAAGCCGCTCGAGGGCTTCGTAGTCTCGCGAGGCGATGCACTGCTCGGCCACCTTCACGGGATAGGAGCGGGCCTTCTCGACGAGCTTCAGGAAGATCGCCTTGCTCGTGGCGAGGTGGGCGGTGGCCTTGTCGGCCGGCTGCGTGCGATGGGCTTTGACGTCGAACCCGACGAAGGCCCCTGTGGCGGCGTAGCCCGCGGCCTCAAGCACCCGCACCTGGTCGAAGGCCCCGCGCAGGTTCGCCGCACCAAACACCTTGTCTTGGTCGAACTTGAGGCCGTTCTGGTCGTTCAAGTGCACGCTCCAGAGTTTTCCCGCGGCGAGGGCAAACCCCATCTCGTCGGAGGGGTCGAGGCCCGCCAGAATCGCGTGGGCGCTCTCGATGAGCACACCCACGCGAGCCGGGTCGGCCGAGCGGGCGCCGAGCGCGAGCGCATGGCCGATCGTCGGGACAAACGCATGGTCCACCGGTTCGTTGGGCTTGGGCTCGATCGCGATTCTGATCTTCGGGTGGGCACCGAGAATCGCGTCGATCGCCGCGAGCATCTGCCGCGAGGCCTCGATCGGGTTTTTGCTCTCGCGCACGGCAGTGCCCTCGCGGGCCGGCCACATCACGATCAGATCGGTGCCGAGGGCCAGGGCCACGTCCACCGCCCGCTTCGACCGCTCGATCGCCCAGGTCCGGGCGCCAGAGTCGTTCGAGGTGTAGCCACCGTCGATGCCGTGGGCGTGCTCCCACAGACGGGGCGCCACGAACTCCGCCACGAGCCCCTTGTCGGTGAGTTTCCGGCGCATCGCCTCGGCCTGCTTCACCACCTGCGCCGGCGCCAGCTTTTCGAGGTCCGGCACGGCGTCGTCGTCGTGAAACTGGATGCCCTCGAAGCCGAGGCTCACGGCTGTGTCGAGAACCGCGTCGAACGGCACGGCGGGCCGCACCGGCGGGCCAAAGGGGTCGCCGCCCTGTCCGAGGTTCCAGGGGCCAATCGAGAAGCGGTACGACGAAGTTGCCATGCGACGAATCCTTGCGCGAAGTGGTGATGTGGCGGTAAGTCCGCCGGCTGCCAACACCGTACCCGCCCGGAGTTACCACTTAACGTAAACCATTTACGCTTTACCGCACGCCTGCCGCGATTACTCGGCGGAAATCGGTAGCATGACGCCCATGAAACCCCTCCAGAAATCGCTCGACCTCAAGCTCGCCCGAATCGTGGCCGATCCCGGCTGCCGCGACTTCATCCTCGCCGACGCCAAGGACGCCGACATGGCCTTTGGGCTCGCCGCCCCGGGGCTCGCCCCCGGCGGCGCCGCCGGCCACGGACCATTTCATTCGATCAGCGCCTACCGCGACAACATCCGAGCCCTCACGAAGCAGGGGCTCGTCGACATCATGCTCATGAGCGCGAGCACGAACGAGGTGCTGGCGATCGAGGAAAACATCTTTGCCGGCACGGCCGTGACACCCGCCGTGCGCATGAACGACACGACCGACATCTGGCTCGCCGCGGGCACAGGCAGCTATGCAAAACAGCCAGCCCTGCCCTTCTCCACGACGACGATCGCTCAGGCCCGCACCGGCCGCGTCGACGGCTCGCATGCCGAGCCCGGCCGCGGCGCGAATCTCGGCCTCTTTTCGCTCACGCTCAACGACGACGCCGTGCTCGACCGCGCGATGCTCGAGGCGTACAAGACGTTTCGGATCGAGGCCGAGCAGGCAGGCTTTCGACATTTTCTCGAGGTGTTCTTTCCGAACGCGCTCGACCGGGTGCCGGGGCGGCCGGCGGGTGACAAGCCGAAAGATGTGGCCCGCTTCCTCGCCGACCACGTGGCCCGATGCCTGGCTGGCGTGCCGCGGGCCGGCCGGCCGATCTTCCTCAAGATTCCGTTCCTCGGGCCCGAGGTCACGGAGCAACTGGCGGCCTACGACCGGTCGGTCGTCGTCGGCATTCTCGGAGGCGGGGCGGGCACGACGCACGACGCTTTCGGGCTCGTCGCCGAGGCGAAGAAGCACGGCGCCCGCGTGGCGCTCTTCGGCCGCAAGATCAACGCCGCCGAACACCAGCTTGCCTTCGTGAAGATCCTGCGGGCCGTCGCCGACGGTGACCTCGGCTCAGACGAAGGCGTGCGGGCGTATCACGGCGAACTCGCGGCGCTCGGCATCAAGCCGCACAGGCCGCTCGAGGCAGACCTCGCCCGGTCGGCCACGGCCTCCGCCTACGCGTCGTGAACGAGCACGTTCTTGAACTGCCACGGGTCGGTCTCGTCGATGGGCTCGCTGAATAAGCCGGGGCGGCCGGTGAGCGGAGTCCAGTCGGTGTAGTGGCCGGTGACGGGCCCGAGGTAGGGACGCTGCACCTCGAGGCACCGCTCGAAGTCCATCTCGTCGGCCTCCACGATTCCCGCCGTCGGATTCTCGATCGCCCACACCATCCCCGCGAGCACGGCCGAGGAGACCTGCAGGCCGGTGGCGTTTTGGTAGGGAGCGAGGTCGCGGGTCTCGTCGATGGAGAGCTGCGAGCCATACCAGTAGGCGTTTTTCTCGTGGCCGTAGAGCAAGACGCCCAGTTCGTCGATCCCATCCACGATCTCGTGCTCGTCGAGGATGTGGATCTGCTCCTGGCGGATGCCGCCCCGGCCGAAGAGCTCGTGCAGTGACAGCACGGCGTCGTCGGCGGGATGGTAGGCGTAGTGGCAGGTGGGCCGGTAGGTGACGCCGGCCTTGTCGTCGCGCACCGTGAAATAATCGGCGATCGAGATCGACTCGTTGTGCGTGACGAGGAAGCCATACTGCGGACCCGGGGTCGGGCACCACGACCGCACGCGGGTGTTGGCCCCAGGCTGCAGCAGATAGGCGCCGGCCCGGGTGCCGATCGTCTCCAGGCGGCCGTTGTCGGGCAGCCATTTCTCGTGGGTGCCCCAGCCGAGTTCCGCCGGCTGCATGCCTTCGGAGAGGAAGCCCTCGACACTCCACGTGTTGACGAAGGTATTCATCGGCTTGGGGTGTCGCGACCGCTGGGTGTCGCGCTCGGCGATGTGAATCCCCTTCACGCCCAGGTCGCGCATCATCCGGGCCCAGCCCGGCTGATCGCCAGGAGCCGGCGTGGGCGACGAGCGGCCCAGGTCGCGGGCGAGATTCACGAGCGCCTGCTTGACGAACCACGACACCATGCCGGGATTGGCCCCGCAGCAGGACACGGCCGTCGTGCCCCCCGGATGCCGGGCCTTCTCCTCGCGGACTGTGGTCCGCAGGGCGTTGTTGGTGCGGGCTTCCGGCCCGGCGCTGCGATCGAAATAGAAGCCCGGCCACGGCTCGACCACGGTGTCTATATAGAGCGATCCGAGTTCGCGGCAGAGCCGCATGATGTCGAGCGAGGAGGTGTCGACCGAGAGGTTTACGCAGAAGCCCTGGCCGCCGCTGGTGAGCAGTGGCTCGAGCAGATGGCGATAGCGGTCGCGGGTTACGGCCTGATGGACGAACCGCACCCCGTGGCGGTCGAGGATCTCTCGGCTGGCGTCGTCGGGGTCGATGACCACGAGCCGGGAGCGGTCGAACTCGAAGTGCCGCTCGAGCAGCGGCAGCGTGCCGCGGCCGATCGACCCAAAGCCGATCATCACGATGGGGCCGTCGATCCGGCCGTGGACTGGCCATGCGGTCATGCGAACACTCCGGGAGAATCTGCAAAAAAAGCTGGAAGTGGGCGGATTCTCCCCGATTCGCCCTCCGCTGTCCATGCGCCTCCACCTCAGGCAGCCTGTCCTGAGTGGTGAGGTCAGACCGCCGCGTGCCTCTGCATGTAGCCGATGCTCTCTCGCACCAAGCGTTCGACGCCGGGCGAGTAGTCGAACACCTCGACACTCGTCCAGCCGGCGTACCCGATGCTCTGAAGCGCTGCGAAAATCGGGGCGAAGTCGACGGCACCGAACCCCGGGCCCTGGAGGTTGGCGTCGTTGGCATGGAAGTGCGCGAGATGCCCGGCGCTCGCCGCAATGATCTCGGGGATCGGCGTAGCTTCGCTCGACATCGCCTTCACATCGAGCAGGAGCCGCACATGCGGAGACCCGATCCTGTCGATCAGGCGGCATGTTTCCGCGGCCGTGTTCAGTACGTTCGTTTCGGCTGGTGCGAGCGGCTCGAGGGCCACCACCGTGTCGGTGGCCTCGAGCGTCGGCACCAACCGACTGAAAACCTCGTGGAGCCGATCGATCGCCTGCTCCGGCGTCACGCCGGGCAGCAGGCTCCGCTGATGCGGCGAGCCGAACACCATCACCCGGCCGCCGAGATCCCGGCACAGCCGGGCGAGGTCTTCGAGGTAGCCAACGGTTTGCCCGCGGATTTCCGCATCGGGATGCGTGACGTGAAAGCCTTCGGTTTTGGCGAGCAGCCAATGGAGGCCGACACACTCGAGGCCGGCCCGCTCGATCGTGCGACGAATGTCGGCCCGCTGCGCGGGGCTCACGTCGGTGGCGAGCCTGGCGAGCGTGAACGGCGCGACTTCGAGCCCCTGATAGCCGCAGGCCGCGGCGAAATCGCAGGCCTTCTCCAGCGGCCAGTCTTGAAATGTCTCGTTGCAGATCGCGTAGCGCATGGTGCCTGTCGTCGTCAGGGTGCGAGCGGGGCCGGCGAAGAAGCAGCGTAGGCCTCATACGCACGAGCGATGCCCGCCTGCTGCTCGTCGCCAACGTGGAAGATGAACCGGTGCCGCAGGCTGATCCGCGCTCCCGATGAGAGCGACACGGCGCCGCTCTCGGCGTCGGGGTTCATTTGTTGCATGCCGAATGGGTTTGCGCAAAACAGGCCATAGGTGCGCACGTGCCAGGCCGTCGGATGCCGAAAACTCTGCGGATGGTTGAGGATCGCGATCCCGAGGTGCTCCCCGTCGACCGGACCGTGGTAGTCGACCCACTCCGCATGCCGCGACCAGGCATCGGCGTCGCGATGCCCGGCACTATTGATGATCGTGCCACCCTGCCGCCGGTCGACGGCCATGCTGTCGGGCACGCGGATGGAGACGCCGGCATCCTTCATGTCGGCCATCTCGACCGGACCGTAGGCGGCGACCAGATCGATGTCGACATCGATAATCCGGGCGCCTGGAGTTGACGAAAACGTCATCCGGCGCTCTTCGGCGAGGAGCGGCTTGTTCGCGGCATCGACGATCTCGCTGTGGGCGTGAATGACTGCCGTCGTGCCACCGGCGAGCGCACGGTAGCCGCGATGCCGGATCGCGCCGAGCGTGGTGATCTTCTCGGCCGTCTTTGGCGTGTCGCCGTAGCCATACGTGGCCGCCTCAGCCCATGTGTCGTAGCCCGCGACGCCCTGATGGGCGAACGTGAGCCCCCGCTGATGGACGTGGTCGGAGGTTTCCCCGGGCACGTCGGCCATCGGAAACCCGCGGGTCATCGACTTCCCGGTCGGCCCGATGATCTGCCACAAAAACGGCTTGTTGGCCCGGTCGACGATGTACTCGGCGATCGATTCGCCGTGCAGCTGGACGCGGGCACCTCCTGTGGCGGTCTTGCTCACGTCGTACGGCTCAGCCGCCGGAAGCAGGCCCGACACCGTGCACGACGCGATGACAAGGCCGAGGATTCGGCGGAGACGAGGCGTCCCGTCCATTGATCAAACTCCGTGGAGAGGAACAGTCATTCCGTACTATACTGCGTCGACCGAGGAGGATTATTCCATGTCGTTGACCCGTCGCAGTTTCGTGGAAAGCGCCCTCGGCCTGGCCGCAGCCGCCACCGCCGGCGACCGGATCATGTCCGCCGCCGAGCCAGCGGCCGCGCGTCCGGTCGGCCCCAACGACAAGATTCGCGTGGCCGTGGTCGGCGTGGGCCCGACGGGCCGTGGCTTCAGCCACATCGCGGGGTGGCTCGGCAATCCCGGCGCGGAACTCGTGGCCATCTGTGACTGCGACCCCGAGGCCGAAGGCCGCGTGGCCAAACGGCTCGAGAAACAGCCCGTGAAGCCGCGCTTCGAGAAGGATTTTCGCCGGCTGCTGGAAGACAAGTCGATCGACGTGATCTCGATCGCCACGCCGAATCACTGGCACGCCCTGATGGCCATCTGGGCGATGCAGGCCGGCAAGGACGTGTATGTGGAAAAGCCGTGCAGCCACAACGTCGAGGAGGGCCGCGTGACCACGCAGTGGGCCCGGAAGCTCGGCAAGATCTGCCAGATGGGCGCGCAGAGCCGCAGCATGACGGGCATGCGCCAGGCGATCGAATTCATCCACTCCGGCGCGATCGGGAAGGTGTCGCTGGCCCACGCGCTCTGCTACAAGCGCCGCAAGAGCATCGGCCTGGTCGACACGCCCGCACCGCTGCCTGCAGGCCTCGACTTCGATCTCTGGGCGGGCCCCGCGCCGGCTGTCGTGCCGCATCGCGAGCGACTCCACTACGACTGGCACTGGAACCGGCTCACCGGCAACGGTGACCTCGGCAACCAGAATCCCCACGAACTCGACAAGGCCCGCTGGGGCCTGGGCAAGCAGGCGCTTCCCACGCGGGTGGTGAGCCTGGGTGGCCGGCTCGGCTATCACGACAACGGCGACACGGCCAACAGCCAGATCACGCTCTTTCAATGGGACGATGCGATGGTCATCTCCGAGGTGCGGGGCCTCGAGCTGAAGACTGAGCCGACGATCGCCCGGCAGGCGGGGCCCGTCGCCGTGGCCAACATCTGGTGGGGCACCGAGGGCTATGTCGTAGCGCCCAGCTACAACACCGCCGTTGCGTTCGACTACGACGGCAAGCAACTCGGCAAGTGGTCGGGCGGATCGGACCAGCTCCACTACGACAACTTTCTCGACGCCGTCCGCAGCCGCGACCGGTCGCGACTGCACCTCGACATCGAGGACGGGCATCTCTCGAGCGCGATGGCACACGTGGGCAACGTCTCGTGGGCGCTCGGAGAGAAGGCATCGCTCGGCACCCGGCCGAAACTCGCCGCCGACGAGCCGCGCGTGGCCGAAACGTTTGCCGCTTTCGAGGCTCATCTCCGCGACAACGCCGTCGATGCGGCTGACACGCCGTATGTGCTCGGCCGCGAGCTCGCGATCGATCCTGTCGGCGAGAAGTCGAGCGATGCCGAGGCCAACGCCCGGTTCACTCGCGAGTATCGCAAGGGCTACGAGCTGCCCCGGGTGTGAGCGTCAGACCTCGACCTTGACGACCACTTTCACGACCTCGGCCGGAACGTCTGCGCAGCAGCATGGCGCGTGGGCGTCGTCGGGAAAGAGGATCATGAACTGCCCCGACCGCAGCGGCACGGGCACCGCGGCCGGCGACAGCGCGAAGAGCCCGGCATCTTTCGTCGCGTCGTACGGCTGGGTGACGTGCGCGAGATCACGGAGCGGCGCCCAGTGGATCACCTCGCGGCCGCTGACGAGATACTGCACGTCGATGTAGCGACGATGGGCCTCCAGCTGCATGCCGTCGACGGGCCGAGTCTGATACCGCTGCACCAGTGCGAAGACTTCGTCTCCTGCGATCTCGTGCCGGCCGATCGCCACGTCGGGCTTCACCTGCTCCAAAAACGCGAACGCCCGGGCGAGCCGCGGATGCAGCGGAGCGTAACGGTGCCAGAGGGAGAGCGAGTCGAGGATCATGGTCGTTCCGTGAGCAATGTGGTTGACCGCGAGTGCGGCCCTCAGTCGCCGCCGGCCACGTCGACGCGGCGTGGTGAGTCTTTCGTTTTTCGCACCTCGGCCTTGAGCTCTTGATCTCCGCCGCGTGTGACAGGCACTCGAAAAATGAGTTTGTTGGCACCCTTGTCGAGCGGCACCACGCCGGTCGCGGCGAGATCGAGCCGCGTGCCGCCGAGCCAGGCCGCCGTGCCGTCCGGAGCGCTGATTCGCAGGTCCACCGGACCGGCCGCATCGGCGGTGATCTCGCCCTGCAGCCACAGAACCTGGACACCCGAGCCGTCAGGGGCCACGAGTTCATCGAGCGGCAGGCCGCCGGCCGTCTTGCCGTAGGCGGACTTCCAGCGTAGCCCCGAGCCCTTCACGATCTGCTTCTGCACTTGCTCGTCCGTCGGAGCCGTCTCGGCCGAAGCCTTGGCCAAGTCGGCCGGCGGATTCTCGAGCACCTTCCACCGCTGGATCGTGGGCACAGAGCGGATCGCGTAGGGGCCGGGCTTGCCCAGTTCCGACACGAAGCGGGCAAGATCGAGAAACTCCTGTTCGGTGAGGAACGTCGTCAGCCCCTTGGGCATCAGCGACTTGCCCTCGACCTCCTCCTCGATGTCGGCCGTCGGAATCGTGATCGTCTTGCCCGTCGCATCACGCAGCCGCACCCGCAGCTCGTCGCGATCGATCTGGATTCCCGTGTGGACCTCGCCCGAGTCGGTGATGATGCTTCGCGTGACATAGGCCTCCTTGATCGAGGCGTCTGGATTGAGGATCGACGCCACGACGTATTCCGGCGGCGAGATCGAGCCCACAGCCGACAACTCAGGCCCGATGTTGCCCCCCGCCTTCGCCACGGCATGACACTTCATGCAGGCGATCTCAGCCCTGCGGAAAATCGCCTCGCCCCGTGCCGGATTCCCTTTCTCCACGACGGCCGCCGCGATCTTCACGATCTCTTCCTGCGAGGGTACGGCGGGGTTGGCCGAGATGCCGGCCGCCTTCGTGAGCGCATCGGCGACTTCGGGGAGCGTGCGACCAGTGGCATAGAAATGCCGTAGCACCATCTTCGCGACGTCGGCCGACGGCGGCCGGGCCGCCAGGGCTGCGGCGAACGCCGGGGGGCCGTCGCGACGGTCGACGACCGCGTCGATCACGCTCGTCGGCAGCGGCCCGGCGCCGCCTGAGGGCAGCGCTGCGAGCACCTCGGCC
>Ga0208856_1000605_pt1 | contig 13119 bp, 15 predicted proteins | sample LakMenEpi13Jul12_FD_150690 | JGI IMG/M metagenome (GOLD analysis project Ga0208856, IMG submission 150690) | Freshwater microbial communities from Lake Mendota, WI - 13JUL2012 deep hole epilimnion (SPAdes) | ecosystem: Environmental > Aquatic > Freshwater > Lentic | place: Lake Mendota, Madison...
TCGCCATTCCCGGGCCACGGCCCGTGACTGCGACGACGCCGGAGGTGGTGGCGGTGTTCGAACTCTACGACGTGCAACTCGGAGAGCCGGTCGACGCGACGGCGTTCGTCTACAAGCCGGCGATCGACGGCCTCATCGACGTCACCGACCAGCATCTCAAAGACCTGGCTCCCCCGCGGCAGTGACGGCTGCGGGCACGGACGCGAGCCGGCGGGCGACGTCGATTGCCGCCAGCATGCTCGTCGGATCGGCCACTCCGGTGCCGACGATATCGAACGCCGTGCCATGCGCGACGCTCGTGCGCACCACCGGCAGCCCGAGGGTGATATTGACGGCCCGGTGCATGCCCAGGAGTTTCACCGGAATGTGCCCCTGATCGTGGTAGAGCGCAACGACGCCGTCGAACGCTCCGCGGCTCGCCCGCAGAAAGAGCGTGTCGGCAGGCAGGGGGCCGACGATGTCGAGCCCGCGTGCGGCGAGCGCCCGCACCGCCGGGGCCACGAGCCGGGATTCCTCGTCGCCGAAGAGCCCGCCTTCGCCGCCGTGGGGATTGAGCGCGGCCACGGCAAGCCGCGGAGGCCGGCCGAGGAGCGTGGGGAGGACAGATGCCAGCCGCAGGCCGGCGGTAGCGATGTCGGCGGTGGTGAGCCGCCCGACGGCAGTGCGGAGCGACTCGTGGAGCGTGGCGTGCACGACGCCGAGGCCCAGCGGACCGCCCGTCGCCTCCGGAAGCCAGAGCATCATCGACGCCGCGGAGTCGGGCAGGCCACAGGCCCGCGCGAGCCACTCGGTGTGCCCCGGCACGTCGTGGCCTGCGGCGTGGATCGCCGCTTTGTTGAGCGGGCCGGTCACGATCGCCTGGGCATGCCCCTGGCGCACGAGAGCAAACGCCGTCTCGAGCGCGGCGATCGCAGCCCGGCCACCCGCCGCCGAGATGCAGCCGCGGGGCACCGGCTCCAGACCGGCTGCCGGCTCGACGACGAGCACGGTGTCGGCCTGCGACGGCCGCGAATCGTCGGCGCTCACCGCCTCGACAGCGAGCGGGGGCAGGCCGGGGGTCTCACGGAGCGTCGCCTTCACGAGGTCGACCGCCGCGACGACGCGGAGCCGCGCGGCGTGATGGGCCGGCGACCGGGCCCAGGCGGCAAGCACCACCTCCGGACCGATCCCGGCGGGATCGCCGCATGTGATGGCGAGCGTAGCTGGCGGCGCGGGGTGTGGCATCGGAGTCCATCAGCCTATACTGCCGATATGGAACGCGTCTTTTCACGGGTGGCCATGTTCGCCGTGGCGTTGCTCGCGGCCACCGCCGGCCTCGGCCTCTGGCTTGGCGACCTGCACGGCCAAACCGATCCGCAGGTGCTCCGCTGGGGCACGGTGCACCGGCTCTCGGGCGTGCTTGCGGCGCTCCTCGTCGTGCTCGTCAACAGCATGGCCGTAACCTATTTCATCGGCACCGGCCGGTGGTGCCGCGAGGTGGTCGAAACCTACGGCCTCGATCCGGCCTACATCGATCGCAGCCGCACGCTCAAACGGCGGGCCTTTCCCTTCGCGCTCCTCGGCATGCTCGCCGTGGTGGCGATCGTGGCCTTGGGCGGCGCCGCCGACCCCGCCTCGGGCCGGCCGGGCACGCAAGACTGGGTGACGCCGCATCTGGTCGGCGGACTCACGCTCGTCGCGGCGATCGCCTGGCTCTTCCAACTCCAGCTGCCGAACATGCGCCGCCAGCATGAACTCATCGAAGACGTGCTCGGCGAGGTGCGTGCTGTGCGCAACGCCCGCGGCCTCGACGTCGACACATGATTCACTCGCCGTGCGTGTGACCGTGGGCCCCGGCATGGACGGCGTGAGCGTGCGATGACCGCTCCATCACCACGATGCCCCACGCGATCGCGATCCCGAGCGTGAGGGCGGCGGTGAGGAGCAGGCGGTCGTGGCTGTGAAATTCCACCTCGGGTAGAAGGTCGGCCGCGGCGATGCACAGGAAGGCACCCGCGGCCATCGCCAGGGCCGCCCCCAAGGCGGCGTTTTGATTGCCGCCGAAGATTCGCAGGCTGGCGAAAAACAGCATCGCCCCAAGCGGCACGATGAGCGCGTAGGCGATGTTGACGATGCGCCGCGTGCGCGGCGTCGCCCCGGCATTGGTCATGAGCGTGGCGATGATCGCGGAATCAAACGGCTTGTGGAGCACGACGGCGAGAAAGGTGGCGAAGCCGGCGAGCAGACCGGTGCCGTGATCGCCGTCGGCCCCCACCGAGGCTGCGAGGGCGGCGCCGTCGGCGAGGCTGTGCAAGGCCAGGCCGGCAAACGCGCCGCACCAGGCCCATGGGCCCGACGCCGCCGTGCCGCCGTGCGCATGCTCCGCATGGCCATGGGAGTGGTCGGGGTGTTCATGGTGGTCATGCCCGCAGCCGTGACTGCCGTCGGCAGAGTGGTGGGCATGCCCATGGAAGGCCCGTTCCAGCAGAAACATGAAAAAGAAGCCGGCGAGCACCCAGGCCATCGTGGTATCGAGCTGGCGGGAGAGTTCGAGGTAGGCGTGGGGCAGGAGATGGAGCAGCCCCACGCCGAGCATCACGCCGCCGGTGAGCGAGAGCAGCACCTGCATCCGGCGATGGCCGAGCGATAAAAAAGCCACCGACGAGCCGCCTGCGTAGGCCGCCGCCGCGATCAAGAGCAGATAGCCCACGAGGCTGGCGACGGCCGTGGGCTGAAGCGTGATCGTGGCGAGGGGGGGCATGAAGCGTCGGCCGGGGTGAGGGTGGGCCCATGATGGGCCCGCGCATCCCCGTGGGCAAGAGGCCGGAGCGAACGGCCTACCGGCGGTACGGCGACTGGCCCGGGAAAGTCTGGTAGATCCGCGTGGCCTGTTCCATCTGCTGCCGCATGACCTGGGCCCGCTCATTCCAGGAGGCATCGCCGGCGGCAAGAGCCCCAAGCACGACGACGAGCACGTAGGTGAGGAGATTCGACCAGGCCTCGGAACCGTAAAACTTGAGGGCCGTGCCGAACGACTTCTTCACCTTCGGCCCGAAGAGCCCCATCCTCACGGCCCAGATCTCGTCGAGCACGAGGTGCGTGAGAAACCCGAGCACGACGGCGCTGGCGATGAAATAGCGCCGCAGCGGCTCCTCGGCACCGAAGGCGAGAAAGGCGATCTGGCCGGCGATGAGTGCGGCCGGCAGACTGTGAAACATGCCGCGGTGAACCGAGTGGTTTTGCAGAAGCCACGTCATCCCGAACCGGATCGCGAGGTAGAGCGCGGCCCCGATCAGGATGATCGCCTCCGTCGGAAGGCCCATCTGCTGAAACCGGTGGATCATCAAGAGCGGCACGACGGCTGCGGCGAACGCCACGCTCTCCTTGAGTGGAATCCCCGGGCCGCTGTCGAGATCGGGGAGCATGCCCGACACGGCGCACAGGCCGCCTGCCAAGGCACAGGTCATCGGCGGCATGTCGCCGATCGCCCACGTGGCGGCAGCGTAGCCGGCACCGACGATCGTCGAGCCGGTGATATGCACGCGGAAACCGGGCACGCTGCTCTCCCCCCAGACCAAACCTCGTCCGCCCGCCGGCGTGCCGATGCGCCGGCCCACGAAGTCTTGTGCGGGCCGTTCGGCAAGAGAGCCCGCGCAAAGACCTACGTCTGATTGTTTTTCGGCATCCCACCGAACTGGCGTCAGCCCAACCGCTGTGCGTGCCCCGCATCGCGGGAACCGCAAAGTCGCACCTCGCCGCGTGTTACCGCCGGCAGTCGCCGCCGAGCAGGGAGTTCATGCTGCGGTGTTTGTGTCAATTGCGAACTCTGGCGAAAATACGTCGAATATGCGGGCTTGAGACAGGCATTACCCTATCGTCACAGATTGACCTTCGACGGCTGCGGCGCGACGCCTACACTCCCGCCTCCCCTCTTCCACCGACCGGAGGCGCCTGTGGCTCTCGAAGGATATGACCTCGTCATGCTGGGCATTTTGGCCGTCGCGGCCCTGCTCGGCTACTTCAAGGGCATGGTCTGGCAGCTGGCCTGGATCGCCGGCATCGTGGCGAGTTCATTCGTGGCCCTGCGATTTTCCAGCCAGCTGGCCCCGTTCTTCGGCCAGCAGGCTCCGTGGAATCGGTTCACCGCCATGCTCGCCCTCTATGCCGCCACGTCGATCGGCGTCTGGCTCGTGTTTCGCGTGATTTCGGGGGCGATCAACGCCGTGCACCTATCGGCCTTCGACCACCAGCTCGGCCTCGTCCTCGGGCTCGCCAAGGGCGCCCTGCTCTGCATCGTGATCACCTTTTTCTCCGTGACCCTCGCTCCGGCCTACCGCAATCAGATCGTGGCCAGCAGGAGCGGCCGGCTCGTCGCCGAACTGATCGTGCGAGCCGACACCTATCTCCCGAAAGACCTCCACGAAACGGTCGATCCGTTCGTGAAGCAGTTCGAGCAGCAGTTTCAGGCGCCGACCGGAGGCATGGCTCAGCCACCATCGACCGGCGCCGTCGCAGGGCAGGTGTCGCCCTTCAAAGCGATCCTCGACGGAGTGACATCGGCAGCGGCCTGGGCCGGCACGGAGCAGGGGGGGGCGATGGCCCAGCAGGCCGGCGGCGCCCTCCCGGCCGGCTCGAGCTGGTTCGTGCCCTCGGGCGGCCAGCCGCCGGCGCCGCCTCAGCCGATGCGACCTGCAGCGAGTTCGTTTTCGGCGCCGCCACAGCCGTTTCCGATCGGCGCCCAGACGCCGTTGCCAGTACGCTGAGTGCGGTGAGTAAGCGGTTATCCTCGCCGCAGTTCGGGGCTGCCCACGCCCCATCGCCGGACGCTCACTGCGCCCATCCTGGGCTCCGCTCGCTCGGACCTGCCTGCGCTTCGGCATCCATGCCTGCGCTGGTCAGCTACGCCGGCTCCCGGGGCATGGGCAGCCCCTCACGGAAACACATCCGAGCAAAGCAGCAGGGCAGGTGTGGGCGGCGTTTCCCGCGGAAAACAAGACCTCAGAACCGGACATAAGAGACATTATCGGACGTTGGGGAGAGGGGCGGTTTCGCCGCTGCTTGCGGCCTCATGACCGGCATTTGGCCTGGCCTCGCCTTCCCTGGATAATCGATGAGGAGGCCTCGTATGACAAGCACTCGCTCACTGCCGCTCACAGCGGCATCGCCAAAACTCGCCGAACTCGTGGCCGGCATGGTGGCCGGTGAGGAGCTCGTGCTCACGGCAGACGGTACGGCCGTCGCCGTCGTTCGGAAAGCCGACGGAGCCAGCTGGCCCAGCGTGCCCGGCGTGGCCAAGGATCGCTCATTGTGGATGGCCCCGGACTTCGACGCCCCGCTTGAGGACTTCGCGGACTACATGGAATGAAACTCCTGCTGGATACCCACACGATCCTGTGGTTTTGGTGGGATGATCCGCGGCTTGGTGCCAAGGCCCGTGAAGCCATCGAGAACGCCGGCAACCAGAAACTGGTCAGCATTGCGGCACCGTGGGAAGTTGCAATCAAGGTGAGCTTGAAGAAACTCGACCTTGGCGGGCCGTTTCACCACCGCGACCCCTTCGACCGGCTCCTCATCGCCCAGGGTCTGGCGGAAGACATGCCGATCGTCAGCCGGGAAACGGTTTTTGACTTGTATGGCGTTCAGCGAATTTGGGGATAACCTGCATTCGCTCCATCATGAACAAGCCTGCAAAGCCATCACGCGCGAGCAAGCAGCCAGCGGCGCCCCAACCAACCCTGGCCGACCTCGTGGCGGCCGTCCGCCGGTTTCGCGACGACCGCGACTGGGCGCAGTTTCACACGCCGAAGAACCTGGCCGCGGCGACCGCCATCGAGGCGGCCGAACTCCAGGAGCGGTTTCTCTGGAAGACCGACGCCGAGGTCGATCAGGATCTGGCCGACGCGGCCAAGAAAGCCGGCGTGGCCGAGGAAATCGCCGACGTCGTCATGTTCGCGATGCTCCTGAGCGATCGACTGGGCATCGACCTGGCCGAGGCGATCACAGCGAAGCTCGTCGCTAACGAGCAGAAATACCCCGTCAAGCTCGCCCGCGGCTCCGCCCGGAAGTACACGGAACTCGGCGGTGGCTGAGCGGGCGATCCGGCCGCATGCCCGTCAGCGAAGCGCCATCTCCGGTGGCGGTGGGCACGCGGGGTTCACCCACTGGATGACGGCGGCCCAGTTCGCGCTCTCGGGATCGTGCTGCAGGTAGCCCTGGATCGGCCGCACCACGCTCCAGCCATCTTTCAAGTGGGCCGAGAGCACCGGATCGGTGCGCTCGCCCGCCATGACCGCGCGCACGTAGTCGTCGGCTGGCACCGCGCCGGCGACGGCGCCATACCCGGGCAGCCGGCTGGCTCCGACCATGCGCCAGAGGCGTTCTTCCACCACGAGCCCGCGGGTGGCGTCGGTGAGCGCGTGGGCCAGGCCGTGATGCTGGTGCTCGGGGCTCACGAAGACGTCGGCGCCGTAGAGGGTGGGGCCGCGCGGATCGTGGTCCCCGAACGTGCCCCGGGCGGTGAGCACGTCCCAGGTGTCGTCGACGTGGTAATCAGCCATCCGCAGCCGCAGCGTGAAATGCACGCCCACCGCCTCGCCGGTCGGCACGTGTTCGGCGACGAACTGTCCCTGCGGAAACACCGCGTGGTGCTCGGCCAGCTCCGCGGGCGTGTATGGCGTGTCGTGGGGATAGACGACGCGGCAGATCTCGCCGATCCGGGCGTAGTCGGCCGGCTGCATGGGCCGGATGCGATACTCGCTGGGCAGCATCACATTCGGCAGAGTGCCACTCTGCCGCTCCAAAGAGGACAAGCGGACGGTCAGCCGGCCGTTTCCGCCTCGAGGAACACGCCCATGCGGCGGAATTTTTCGTAGCGAGCGGCCACGAGCGCATCGGCCGGCTGGGCCACGAGTTCGCGCAGCGTGCGCAAAAGAAAGGTCTTGAGCTTTGTGGCCATCTGTCGCGGGTCGCGGTGCGCTCCGCCCGGCGGCTCCTCGATCACGGCATCGACGATCCCGAATTCCTTGAGGTCGCCCGACCGCATCCGCAGCGCGTGCGCCGCCTTCGCCTTGTGCTCCGCACTCTTCCACAGAATGCCGGCACAGCCCTCGGGGCTGATCACGCTGTAGTAGGCATGCTCGAGGATCGCCACGCGGTCGCCCACGCCGATGCCGAGCGCGCCGCCCGAGCCCCCTTCTCCGATCACCACGCACACCACCGGCACCGGCAGCTGCGCCATCAGAAACATGCTCTCGGCGATCACCTGCGCCTGGCCGCGCTCCTCAGCCCCCACGCCCGGATACGCGCCCGGTGTGTCGATCAGGCAGATCACCGGCAGGCCATACTTCGCCGCCAACCGCATCTTGCCCATCGCCTTGCGGTAGCCCTCGGGGTGCGCACAGCCGAAGTGGCAGGCCTGCCGCTCGGCGAGCGTTTTTCCTTTTTGGTGCCCGATCACGAGCACCTTGTGGCGGTCGAGCTTGGCGAAGCCCGTGAGCATCGCCGGATCGTCGCCGAAAGCCCGGTCGCCGTGGAGCTCCACGAACTCGTCGAACACGAGCGAGAGATAGTCGCTCGACTTTGGCCGGTCGGGATGCCGGGCCACCTCCACGGTCTGCCAGGGATCGAGGCTGCCGAAGATCGTCTTCTGGAGCTCCACAGCCTCGCGCTTGAGCCTCCGCAGCTCCTCCTGCTGCTGGGCGCCGAGCGGGGCCGTCTCGAGTTCGGCGATCTTGTCTTCGAGCTCGTAGATCGGCTTTTCGAGAGCGAGGCGATGGAGTCCGCGCGACATGCAAGGCACCTGACGGGGCGATCCTCAAGGAATGGGATTTTCCTCACCGGGCAGCCCGCGAGTCAATGCGAACCAAGTCGCTGCCCCGGATTCCCTTCGGCTCACGCCTCGGGCTTCCTCCGAATCCGCATGATCCGCACCCAAGAAGCCCGAGGCGTGAGCCGAGAGGATGCCCCACGTCCAGAAGCCCGAGGCGTGAGCCGAGAGGATGCCCCACGTCCGGAAGCCCGAGGCGTGAGCCGAGAGGATGCCCCACGTCCGGAAGCCCGAGGCGTGAGCCGAGAGGATGCCTCACCCGGCGGCGCGTTCGAGAAACCGGATCGATCTCAGCTGCGTGAGCACCTCTTGCATGCTCGCGGGCCGGTCGGCCGGCTTCTTGGCGAGCATTTGCCGGATCAGTTTGGAGACGCTCGTGGTGGCGTTGGGATTCAGCGACTCGATGGCCGGCGGCGTGGCCGAGACGTGCTTGTTGAGCAGATCGTTGGCATTGGGCGACGCGAACGGCGGCTTGCCGGCGAGCAGTTCGAAGAGCACGCAGCCGAGCGAATAGATGTCGGCCCGGGCGTCGAGCGGCTCGCCACGGATCTGCTCCGGGCTCATGTAGCTCGGCGACCCCTGCACCGGCCCCTTGTCGCCCACGAGCCGCCCGAGCAGGCCCGGCTTGCGCTTGGCAATCGCGAGATCGATGAGCTTCGCCTGGCCGTCGGCCGCCGCCAGGATGTTGTCGGGCTTCACGTCGCGATGCACCCAGCCCTGGCCGTGGAGATGATCGAGGGCCAGCGCGGTCTCCGTCACGATCCGCTGCAGCCGCGGCGCGAGGGCCTCGACGCCGGCAGCGATCTGCTTCTTGAGGTTCGGGTGTGGAAACAGCTCCATCACGAGGTGCGGCAGGCCGCCCTCGTCGGACAGCCGGTCGATACGGATGATGGTCGGATGCGAGACAGACTTCGCCACCTTGAGCTCGTGCTCGAGCAGCTGCCGCTGCCCGGCGTCGCGGGCCTTCTCCGGCACGATCAGCTTCACGGCCACGCGGGCCCGCGAGCCGGTATCCACCGCCTCCCAGATCTGGCAGTGGCGGCCCAGGCCGAGCTGGGTCTCGAGCTTCAGCGGTCCGAGTCGGTCGGGGAGTTTTGCCATGCAACGTCGGGGCTGAGGGTCGTCTCGAGGAGCACGAGGCCTTCCGGGGGTGCCGTCGGCCCGGCCGCCGGCCGGCTGCGGGCGGCGAGCGCGCCGACCAGCCAGTCGCGCGTCCGGCGGCCGCTGCCGACCATCACGAGCGAGCCCGTGATGATCCGCACCATGTTGTATAGGAAACCATTGCCCTCGACCTCGATCCACACCTCGGCGCCGGGGGCGTCGTTTGCGAGGGGTGGCCGGGAGACCGTGAGCCGGTGGATTGTGCGCACTTTCGAGAGGCGTGTGGAGGGGGTGGTTTCAAAGCTCGTGAAGTCGTGCTCTCCCACGAGCACCTCGGCTGCCGCCTGCATGGCCGCCGAGTCGAGGCGGGATTTCCAGCGCCACACGAGGTGCCTGTCGAGCACCGGCCGCCACGGGGCGTCGTGGATCCGGTAGCGATAGCGCTTCTTCACCGCCATCCGCGTGGGGTCGCAGCCGGGGGCCACCTCGCGGCCGTGGAGCACGGTGATGTCGGGCGGCAGCTTGGCATTGAGCGCCCGCGCCCAGACGCCGGCCGTGAGGTCTTTCGCGCTCGTGAAACACACCACCTGATCGAGCGCGTGCACGCCCGAATCGGTGCGGCTCGTGCCCCGCGGCATGATCTCTTCGCCGCTGATCGCATGAATAGCCTCCGCGAGCGTGCCCTGCACCGTCATCTGCCCCGGCTGAAACTGCCAGCCCGAAAACCGCGTGCCCTCGTAGGCCAGCCGCAGGCAGATCGTGCGTGTCATGCCTGCACGGGCCGGCCGCCGCCGGCCTTCCCGCCACCGAGACGTCCCGTCCAGTGCTTGGCGAGATACTCGGCGATCTGCACGGCGTTGGTGGCGGCGCCCTTCCGCAGATTGTCCGACACGCACCACAGCGCGATGCCATTCGGGCAGGAGATGTCTTCGCGAATCCGCCCCACGAACACCTCGTCGCGGCCGCTGGCATCCCGCGGCATCGGATACCGCTTCGCACCGAGGTCGTCGTCGACCACGATCCCGGGGAAGCCGGCGAGCAGCTTCCGGGCCTCGTCGGCCGAGAGCTTCTTCTCCGTTTCGATGAGGATCGACTCGCTGTGGCCGTTGGCCACGGGCACACGCACGCAGGTGGCACTCACCGCGATCGATTCGTCGCCGAGGATCTTTCGCGTCTCGAGCACCATCTTCATCTCCTCGCTCGTGAAGCCGTTGGGCCGCGGCGAGCCGATCTGCGGAATCAGGTTGGCCGCGATCGGATGCGGAAAGATGGCCGGCTTCGGCGCGTGGCCCGCGAGCCAGGCGGCACTCCCCTGCTCCAGCTCCTTCGTGGCCGGCAGCCCCGCGCCGCTCACGGCCTGATAGGTGCTCACGATCACCCGCTTCACCCGCGCCGCGTCGTGCAGTGGCTTCATCACCATCACCATCTGCGTGGTCGAGCAGTTGGGGCTCGCGATGATCCCCTTGTGAGCCGCGAGGGCCTCGGGGTTTACCTCCGGGATCACGAGCGGCACGTCGGGGTCCATGCGGTAAAACGCGCTCTCGTCGACCACCACGGTGCCCCGCTGCACCGCCCACGGCACGAATTCCGCCGCCACTTCGTCGGGCGTGCTACCGATCGCGATGTCGACATCGGCGAACGACTCGGGCGTCAGTTCCTCGACCGCGAGCGAGCGGCCGCCCACCTCGAACGGCTTGCCGGCCGAGCGGGCCGAGGCGAGCAGCTTGATGCGCTTCGCCGGGAACTGCCGCTCGAGGAGCATCGTGACGATGATTCGGCCCACGGCGCCGGTGGCGCCGACGACTGCCAGCGTGTCGATCATGCGAGTCTTTCGGAAGGTTCGAGGGAACGGGAGGAACGATTCATGACGGGAGCAAGGACGGCCCGGAAGGTTTCAGGGCCGACGAACGCGAGGTTTGCAACGAGCATCGCCAGGCCAAACTCCATCATGCCCATCGCGAGGCCGATTCCCAAGTGGACCGGCGCCGCCATCGCGAGAACCAGCGGCCGCGTGAGCCTCGGCCAGACGAGGGCCGCATAGCCCACCTCCCAGAAGAGGGTGGCGAGCGTGAGAGCGTTGACGACGAGCGGGTGCCGTGCGAGCCCCGTAAGGTCGAGCGTACGGTATTGCACGTTGGCGATCGCACCCCAGAGCGCGGTGCCCTCCCACCAGCTCGCGCCGAGTAGTTTGCCACAGCCAGAGAACAGATAGACGACGCACAGATGCACCTGGAGCAATCGCAGGGCGATGTTCGCCCGCACACTCGGCTGCGGGGCACGGCGGCCGAGGAGCGCATCGAGCGAGAGCACCGCGCCGGCCGGGCCGACCACGAGCGGCACGAGCAGCATCCCGAGCGTGTCGTCGAGGCCAAACGTGGTGAGCGGCGCACGGTTGGCCGCGCTCACGAGCCCTGCGAGCGACACGATCGCGGCGAGCGGCGTGAACAGCCCCAGGACGAGGCAGACCGCGGCGCCGAGCATGACGATCGTGAGCAGCCGCGCGGCCTCCGGAGCCGCGAAGTACCAACTCCACTGCCAGGGCTGGTCGTTCATGCGCCACACGTCGGCGGGCCGCAGCCAGGCGTCGGCACCGAAGAAGGCCTGGGCATCGAGCAGCCACACGAAGGCCGACCACGCGAGGAGCGCCCCCGTGCAGATGCGCACCACGGCGAGCGGGAGCGGATCGGCCGGCGTAAACCAGAAGGCGTTCCAGCCGGCGAGCCACTCGGCGCACCAGCCGCGCGAGGCAACGGCTGGCACAGGATGCGACGTCGTGCTCATGGCTGCGTGCCCTCCGCGAGCGCGAAGCTGCCGAGCGGTGTGACGATGTCGGCCATGTCGGGGGCCTGCGCGCCACCACGTGGGCTCCGCTCCCCTGCCCTGCCCTCCTCCACCGCGATCAACTCTTCGGGCGCCGCCAGGTAGTGCTCGACGAGCTCGAGCGTCACCCGCGCACCGTCGTGCCGCTCGAGCAGTTGCCCGGCCACGCCCTTCACCAGCGGCAGCCAGGCGGCCCGCGCGTCGCGGCGCACCTCGGCGGGGGCGTCGACGGGCGGCACGAGCGGGGCGATCTTCTCCGCGATCATGAAGCGGCGGTGATAGAGCAGCCGTGGGCGGTCGGCGCTGCGGTCAGGCAGGCTGCCCGAGAGCCGCGTGCCGTCGGCCCGTTCGACCGTCCAGCGGATCGAATGGCCGGGGCCGGGATCGGGCGCGAAGAACCGGTAGCCATGGCCGAGCGAGAGGGCGCCCACGAGCGGACGAAACGGCTGGAGCAGGCGATTGGCCAGCTCACTCGCCGGCGGCGGCCCGGCGAGCGGGGGCAGGATCACCGCCGCCAGATAGATGGCGATCGGTGCCGAGGCCGCGAGGCGTGCGGCTGGGCTCCAAGATTTCAGGGCGGCGGGCGGCATGAGTGGCTCGCCCTCAACTCTACCATCGCGCAAAAAAACCCCCGCGCGACGGCTGTCGCGCGGGGGTCATGGGCCTCGGTCTTGGGCGTCCGCGGCCTGTGCGATCAGCGGATCGACGCGGTGGCGTCGACGGCGGCCGTCCGGCTTGCGGCCGGATCGAGCGCGAGCTCGATGCTCGAGCCGGCGGCGAGTTCGATCGTCTTCACGATCGACCGCTCTTCGCCGTCGACGACGTGCGTGACCCGCACTTCGTAGTTCTTCCACGCCTGGCCGTCGGCGAGCGTCGTTGTCTCGAAGAGGCGGGTCTCGCCCTTCGACGCCGTCTCGTTGCCGGCGAGAAACACCTTCGCATCGGCCGGCACATGGAGCGTGAGGCTCGTCTTCGGGGCGGGCTTGGCGGCCTGCTCGGCTGTCGCCGTGCCACCGAAGTCGACCGTCTTCCGATCGCCCGCGCTGAGCGAGACGACCTTCGTCTCCTCCTGCTCGGTGCCATTGCGGTCGACGACCATCCGCACCACATATTCATAGTGCTTGCCGCTCTCGAGGCCGCGAGACACGTAACGGCGGAGATCGCCGGTGGCGGCGGTCTTGGAACCGTTGACGAAGACCTTGGCGTCGGCGGGCAGCTTCACCACGAGCAAAGCCGCATCGGCCGGGATCGCCGTCGAATCGGTGGCTGCGGGAGTCGGCGTGGAGATCACTTCGCCCCGGCCGCTCGGAGCCGCGTCGATCACGCGATACGACTCCACCGGCATGCTGCTCGACATGCCAGAGATCGAGGAGTAGCCGCTCGAATAGGCCGCC